>Ga0209512_1003338_pt1 | contig 15397 bp, 20 predicted proteins | sample frozenSSSSmetaG_FD_184142 | JGI IMG/M metagenome (GOLD analysis project Ga0209512, IMG submission 184142) | Glacier valley bacterial and archeal communities from Borup Fiord, Nunavut, Canada, to study Microbial Dark Matter (Phase II) -... | ecosystem: Environmental > Aquatic > Freshwater > Ice >... | reverse complement strand
GAGCGGAATCCGACGATCATACGGCGTTTCGGGCAGTTTCCAGAAATATCGAATCATATTTAACTGTTTGAATGAACACATAGTTCGGCATGTGCTGAAATTCGCTGATTTTGGGACAGGCTCTAGGATATCGCCAACATCATCTTCGGCAACACGCTCTCTAACGACGGCCTCCACGGCAAACACTGCGACTGCATGCTGTCCAATCCGCCCTTCGGTGTGGAGTGGAAGAAGATCGAGAAGGAAATCCGCAAGGAGGCAGAGCAGATGGGGCACAACGGCCGCTTCGGTCCCGGCCTGCCGCGCGTGAGCGATGGCTCCCTGCTGTTTCTCCTCCACCTCATTTCGAAAATGCGACCCGCCGTCGATGGTGGCAGCCGTTTCGGAGGTCTGACGAAATGACGGCGAAAGCAACAAAGAAGGGCGAACTCCGATTCGCCCAAGCCCATGTAGTGCCCATGTGCTGCGGTGACCCTCTCATCATCGTCTCCTCATGGGCAAGGCGGATCGGAGTCCGCCTCTACTTGGGGGCCTCGCCCCGCCAAAAACGCCGCTTGTCCAAATCCGCCGCCCCGGGTGAGATCATGAGCAGTGAAAGCGAACCCAGCCCCGCCAACCCCAGTCCGCCCGCTGATCAGCGCGGAACGGATGGAGCAGATCTTATCCTCGCGGCGCTCGATCACCTCCGACGAGTTCATGAAACAGGTGGAAGCCCATTTGGGCCGCCCTCTCTTGCCTGCCAGAAGGAAAACCTCCGTCAACGGGCAGACCGTCTGGGTCTCCTGCTAGATCCGGATCTGATCCCGACCCGACTGACTCGTGGAGGACAGGAACATGACTTCTTTCGCGAAGGAGAAAGGGTCTTTAAAGTCACCCGGCAATCTCCATTCTTCTGTGCGAGTGGCCTGCGAGAAAACGAATTGCCATTTCCGGGCCGGTCCTTAGCGTTTTGAGCATGACCCAAAACGCCCGTGAAGCCCTCATCGAGCTGTTGTTCCTCTCGCTCTATCTGGATGAACATCTCTCTCTCGCCGAGGATGACGTGCTGACTTCCGCCCTCGACTCGCTGGGTTGGGAATCGACGGAATCGCGTGAGAAGCATGTTTTCAAATCCTTTGCCGCCGCACGTGCGAACTATGAGGACGCGATCAAGTGTGACGAGTTTCTCAAATCCAAGGCTGCCATCATCAAGGCCGACGGCGAGGAAGCCGCGGCGATCACCTGGCTGTCGAAAGTGCTGGGATCCGACGGGCTGACGTTCATGGAAAAGCGCTTCCTCGACCAACTCGAAGCCCAGCTCTTTCCCCAAGCTTGAGCCCCATGCTACACACCCATTTGATTCCAACTTTGTTTCTCCTGCTCGCCGCGACCGTCTGCCGTGCGGAGGAGGTGAATCCACCCTTCAAGCCGACCGTGGAAAACAAGGCACTCGCTCCCGGCCCAGCGCCGGAGGGCATGGTGTGGGTTCCGGGCGGTGAGTTCTCGATGGGCAGCGTTGATTGCGGGACCGGCCATTGCTCGCCGGAAACCGTGGCCGACGCCACGTCGGTGGTGCGGGTGTATGTCGATGGATTCTGGGCCGACCGGACCGAGGTGACCAACGCGCAGTTTGCGAAATTCGTGGAAGCCACCGGTTACAAGACGATCGCCGAGATTGCTCCGACCAAAGAAGAGTTTCCCAACGCGCCGGCGGAGAACCTGGTCGCGGGTTCCACGGTTTTCACCCCCACGCCGCAGCCGGTGAAGCTGGATGATTTCATCCAATGGTGGCGCTACGAGGCGGGAGCGGATTGGAAACATCCCGAAGGACCGAAGAGCTCGATCAAAGGAAAGGGCGACTATCCGGTGGTGCAGGTGGCCTACGCGGATGCCGGTGCCTACGCAAAATGGGCGGGCAAGCGCCTGCCGACCGAGGCCGAGTGGGAATTCGCCGCGCGGGGCGGCCTCAGCGGAAAAATCTACGCCTGGGGTGACGAGTTTCATCGGGATGGAAAAATCATGGCGAACACCTGGCAGGGAGTTTTCCCGGTGAAGGACGAGGGGAAGGACGGTTATGCGGGACTCGCGCCCGTTGGGAAATTTCCGCCTAACGGGTACGGTCTGTGCGACGTCGCGGCGAACGCCTGGGAGTGGGTGACTGATTGGTACCGCCCGGACACCTATGCCCGGATGAAGCTGGCGGGCGAGCCCCAGCGCAATCCGCAGGGACCGGGCTCGTCTTACGATCCCAGCGGTCCGGACGAAAAGAAAAAGGTCCACCGCGGCGGTTCGTTCCTCTGCACGGATCAGTATTGCACGCGCTACATGGTCGGCACCCGTGGCAACGGCGAGATCAGCACGGCGAGCAACCACCTCGGGTTCCGTTGCGTGAAATCACCGCAATGAGGCGCAGCCGTCCATGGCAGGCGCTGGCGGTGGCCGGGGTGGTCGTGCTCGGTCTGGCATCGCGCCGCTTCGGGATGTTTCATGAGGTGTTAGGGAAATATCCGGGCGACGTGCTGTGGACGCTGATGGTCTATCTGGGGTGGGGTTTTGTTTTTCCGAAGTGGCCGATAGCGGGGATGACGCTGCTGGCGCTGGTGACGTCGTATGCGGTGGAGTTCGCGAAATTCCATCACGCGCCGTGGTTGGAGAATTTCCGCAATACGACCTTCGGCCATCTGGTGCTGGGATACACTTTCAGTTGGGGAAATCTGCTGGCCTACACCATCGGTGCGGCCATCGGAGCCGCGGGCGAGCGGATTCTCTATCAGCGAGTGATCAGTCCTCCGCCCAGCGTTTCATCTGGGTGAAGCGCTTCCGCTCGCCGCCCCAACAGTTGAGGATGACCTTGTTGCCGATCTGATCGAAGAGCTTTTTTGCAAGGACGCGGTCTTCGGCGATGACGGCCAGGCGGCAGTAGGTGTTGAGGACCTGCGCGGAGTCCGGATAGGATTTCCGCATGAGCTCGAAGCCCTGTTGGGTTTTCCGCCACGAGGCTTTGGTTTCGCTGAAAATGTCGTCGTAGTAGCCGCGCTGGTCCGCGATGACGCGGGCGTAGCCTTCAAGGCCCAGTCCGCCGGAGCGGTCGATTTCCTTCGCTGCCGCCGCTTCCCAGTCGCCCTCGCTGCCATACCAGCGGGGCATCAGGAACTTGGCCTGCGCGAGGTCATACATGAAATAGGTGGGTTCAAACGCCTTCGCCTCTTCAAATAGTTTGGCGAACTCCGCTTTGCTCCATGACTGGCCGAGCGCGACTTTCATCGACACTTGCCACCACACCGGGCATTTCACCGGCAGGTCCTTGGACTGGTCGAGGATCGTGTGGGCGGAGGCGAGCCGTTCGTGGAACAAGCGCCAGGCATCCTCGGTGACCTCGTTCGCATAGCCGGTGCCGCGGGCGTGCCAGGCGTAGTTAGTTAAAAAGTCCGCATGCGCGACGCGGGCGGTGACAGAGTCCGGAAACTTCTTTTCCCACTCCTGATGGATCTGCTCGTGGAGTTGCCACATGCTTTCCGGTTCCTCCTCGCGGCAGTCGAGTGAATCGTAGAAATGATGGATGCGCCACTCGCCGTTGCCGAACTTCGCCTTGCTGGTGCGTGCCTCGTTCGCGCGGGCTTCGAGTTCGTCGAATTTCCGGTTGTTATAAAACTGCCGCGTTTCGTGGCGGTAGTTTTCCTCGTCCTTCATGATCAGGTCCTCCCCGGCGGCGAAGGCGGCCTTTTCCGGTGAGTATTCCTCGCGCTTGCAGCCGGTGGCGGCCAGGCAGGCGACGAGTGCGACAATGGGAATGCGACGGGAAAGCTTTTGCATGGGCGTGGGCCGGAAATCTCCGGCGGCTTCAGACTTGCCCGCATTCGGTCGTTAGTAAAATAAAAAGCCGCCTCCCGTGAAAGGAGGCGGCTTTGGGAAGTGGAATCGTTCAGGACGATCTCACGCGCTCAACTCAAGGAGTCGGGACGAGCGCGATGGTTTTGAGAATCCGGGAAGCGATCTGATACGGATCGCCTTGGGAGTTCGGACGGCGGTCTTCGAGGTAACCCTGATACTTGTCGCCCTTGACGAAGCTGTGCGGGACGCGGATCGAGGCACCACGGTCTGCAACACCGTAGGAGAACTTGTCGATCGCTTGGGTTTCGTGAAGGCCGGTGAGGCGCATGTGGTTGTCGGGTCCGTAAACGGCGATGTGTTCTTCGACATTGTCGGCGAACGCTGCCATGAGGGCTTCGAAATAGGCTTTGCCGCCTTTTTCACGAAGATAGTCGGTGGAGAAGTTCGCGTGCATGCCGGATCCGTTCCAGTCGGAATCTCCGAGGGGTTTGCAGTGGTATTCGACGTCGATGCCGTATTTTTCGCAAACGCGGTTGAGAAGATAACGGGCGACCCACATTTCGTCAGCGGCCTGTTTGGAGCCCTTGCCGAAGATTTGGAATTCCCACTGGCCTTTCGCCACTTCGGCGTTGATGCCTTCGTGGTTGATGCCGGCATCGAGACAGAGGTCGAGGTGCTCCTCGACGATCGTGCGGGCGATGTCACCCATGAATTTGTAGCCGACACCGCAGTAGTACGGGCCTTGGCCGATTTTCGGGAAACCATCCGCCGGGAAACCGAGCGGGCGGCCGTCCTGATAGAGGAAGTATTCCTGTTCGAAACCAAACCATGCGCCCGGATCGTCGAGAATGGTGGCGCGGGCGTTGGTTGGGTGGGGGGTGGTGCCGTCCGGCATCATGACCTCACACATGACGATCGCACCGTTCTTACGGGTAGTGTCCGGGTAAACCGAAACCGGCTTGAGCACGCAATCCGAGCTTCTGCCCTCGGCCTGTTGGGTCGAACTGCCGTCGAAGCCCCAGAGCGGAAGCTGGTCGAGAGTCGGGAAGCTTGCGAATTCCTTGATTTGGGTTTTGCCGCGGAGACCCGCGACAGGGGTGTATCCATCGAGCCAGATGTATTCCAATTTGTATTTGGCCATAACGTTGTATTTTTCGGTATTTAGCGGTGGTTGTAGTAGGAACCCTGAAAATGACGCGATGACGACACCTGTCAGGGGTGCTAACTCGCTCGACTAGAGCATCCAGCGTGCCAGCTTGTTTTGATTTTCGTCAGTCGTGGGAAACGCTCCAGTCAGGAGCGGCGACCGCGATGACGATGAGGCTTGTATCGTCGATTCCGGAGTTGTCGATGGCTCGTTTCAAAAGAGTTGTGGCAATGTTTCGGGGTTCTTCAGCACCGTTTGCAAGGGCGGTGGAAATGTGCCGCTCCCAGAGCCCGTCGATGAGTCCGTCCGAGCAGATCAGGAAGCGGTCGCCGGGCTCGTAGGACACCGCTGCGAAGTGAGGGGAAACCGCCGCGTGACCACCGCCGACGATCTCGTAAAGCGCGGCGCGGCGCGGGTGGGAGCGGTATTGGATCTCGCTGATTTCACCGCGTTTCCACTGGCTCCAGGCGAGAGTGTGGTCGCGGGTGAGTTGCTCCAGTTTTCCGCCCCGCGAGCGGTAGATGCGGGAATCGCCGATGTTGGCGATGTAGAGATTGTCCGGCGTGAACCAAGCGAGGGCGAGGGTGGCCGCCATGCCGGATTTTTCGTCACAGCCGCGGGCGGCGGAGTTGATGTGCTCGTGAATGGAACGAAGGGCGTCGGCGAGGTGGGTGAGCGAGTCCGGATAGAAACCGGAGGCGGCGGCCTTGAAGGTTTCCGGGATGATCTCGGTCATCTGCTGAAGGATGATCGCGGAGGCGATGTCACCGGCATTGCCGCCGCCCATCCCGTCGGAAATGGCGAAGACGAGGTCGTGGGCGGTGAGCGACTGGCTGCCGTGGGCGGGCAGGGTCTCCGCGCCGTCCGGGCTGGAGGCAAAGGCGATGAGCGAATCGTCGTTGCGAGGCTTGCGGGAGCCGCTGTGGGTGAGGGCTGCCCAATGGAGGGTCGCGGCGGCGGACACGGGTGGGTTTTCTGGCGGGTTTTTAAATGGCGGGGACCACCAGTTCCGGTGGCGGCGGGAGGATTTCCGCGAGTTCGAAATCAATGATGCAGAAGCAGCCGAGCTTGTCCGAGTAGGTGATGTTGCGAGGCTCCGCGTCGAGGTGGCGGACGCCGTATTCGCGCTCCAGCTTGGCGAAGAGTTTATCGGACTTTTCCTTGGTGATCTGGGAAGCCAGCTTGCCGCAGTTGGTGGAGACGAAGTAGTTTTCCTCCGGATGTTCCTCCAGCAGGCGCGGCACGTAAGGGCAGCCGCGTTCTTCGAGCACCTTGAGCACGGCCACTTCGGTGGCGTAGCGCTCCTCCGAACCGGTGCCGCGGAAGCGTTTGTGGACGTGGCCGTAGAAATCGATCCGCACGTTCGAGCGGATGCCGTCTTTGAGTGGTTCGATGCCCATTTTTGCTGGCCTTACGAAACGCCGGGGCTCCCTTGCTGTCACGCTTTTGTTCGGAATTGGTAATCGGAATTTTCCCATAAAAGTCCGTTGCCAGTTCGCCTCTGCAACGGTATTCACCCGGCATGTCAATCGTAGCCGAAGACTCACCCGTGATCGAAAAAACCAAGGAACTCTGCGCCCAAATCGCCAGCGATCCTTCATTCCTCCAGCTCCAGGCCAACGTCGAGCGCTTCCTGAGCGACGATGCCGCCCGCCTGCAATACCAGAGCGTGCATGAAAAAGGCGAGGAACTGCACCACAAGCAGCACGCCGGTGTCGAGCTTGGCGCTGCCGAAATCCGCGAGTTTGAAGCCGCCCGCGAGGCGCTTTTTGAAAACGCCGTCGCCCGTGATTTCCTCTCCGCCCAGCGCGATCTGGAGAGCCTCCAAAAGGAAATCGGCAAATACGTGGGTGCCACCATCGAGCTCGGCCGCGTGCCGACCTCGGACGACCTCGCTGCCGCCAACGGCGGTGGATGCTGTGGCGGCAGTGGTGGCGGCGGCGGCTGCTGCAGCTGATCCCGGTGAATTTCCAAAATCCGAAAAGCCCGCCAATCAACCGGCGGGATTTTTTGTTAGGTGACGTGCCGGGGTTTTTCCATTTCCGAAATGTCCGCCGGCGTGGTAGGCATGGCGCGTGCAGTCATTCCGCTGGATTCTTTTGCTCGTCCTCACCTTCGCTTCGGTCCAATGCTATCAGATTGGCCCGCCGCCGGGTACCAGGGCGTATTGCCCTCCATCGTATCGTCCCGCGCCCGCACCAGCCGGCGGTAGCGGAAGCACGTCGATGGCCTCGATGATGCGGCAGGTGAACCTCCGCGTGGACATGGTCCGCCGTGGCACCCATGGACGGAAAGTGGTCAGACCGATGACGCCGCGCTATATCACCATCCACGCCACGGAAAACTACAGCGCCGACGCGGCCCAGCATGCGTTGGCCCTGAAAAACGGCGCTCTCCGCTCGGCGAAGACCCGCCATGGCAACCGCATCGGCTATCTGATCTGGCATTTCACCGTGGACGACCACCGCGCCATCCAGCACATGCCGACGAACGAGCAGGGCGAGCACGCGGATTTCGACGGCCCCGGCAACCGTTACTCCATCGGCATCGAGATGTGTGAGAACCGCAGCGGCAATCGCGCCGTCACCGTCGAGCGGACTGCGAGGCTCACCGCCGTGCTGATGAAGCGGAACGGAATTCCTCTCAGAAACGTGGAGCCCCACTACCACTGGCCGCGGCGCGGGAAAAATCCGCCGAATAAAAACTGTCCGCATTTCCTGATGGAGAACGGCCGCCCCGGGGCGAAGTGGCGCGGTTTCCTCGGCCGGGTGAATTACTATTACCAGCAGTTGAACTGATGAAAGGGCCGACGAAGGACCACGGCAGCCCGGGCAACCGCGAGGTGCTGCTGGAGCCGGATGTTTATTATGTCTGCCAGCGCTGCACCGCCTGCTGCAAGTGGCCGGGCGATGTCAGGATCGAGGATGACGAGATCCCGCGCATCGCTGATTTCCTTGGTCTAATGGAAAATGATTTCCTCGATCGGTTCACCCGCCTGCGCACGAACCGTCAGGGGCTGTCTCTCATCGAAAAGGAAAACCACGAGTGCGTCATGCTCGATGGCAACGCCTGCCGCATCCACCCGGTGAAGCCCGAGCAATGCAGCGGATTTCCCAATAAATGGAACTTCCCCGGCTGGCGGCAGGTCTGCGAGGCGGTTCCTGTGAAACGAGATAAGGAGTGATGACCTCAGTGTCGTCTCTTCATCTTCATGCGGCGCGAAGAAGGGACAATAAGGTCCCTACTCCTTATGGCTAGGCCCGCTGCCGCAGGCGGCTCCACAGTGAAACGGGCGAGAGCGATTTACAGGCCAGCGCCGGTTTTTCGATCAGGTGCCAGCTCAGTAATGCGGCGGTGATGGAAATGACGTAAACCAGCACCACTGAACCCAGCGATGTCAGCATGCCGAGCTGGATCAGGACGTTGATCACCACAGAGTGATAGATGTAGATGCCGTAGGAAATGTCCGTGCCTCCCAGCAGGCGGTTCGACAGCGGGCGGAAGCTGAAAGCACCGGCGATGGTGGCGAAGGCGAGGATCGTCCGTGATGGCAGATAAGCGAGGTAGAACGGCACCGAGCGGTCCGCCATCAGGAAGTGCTGCAATGCCATGAAGACGACGTAACCCGCGAAGTAGTGGAGGAATTTCCCCTCGATCCACGGTTTGAGTCTCTCGAAATTCCGATGGATCAGGATGCCCAGCAGGAACATCCAAAGGTGCGGGATGAGGGTGACGTGGAGCAGTTTGAAAACGACTGGCGCACCGGTGAATCCGCCGGGGCCGTTCACCTGACCGTCCATGATGCAGTAGAGCACGAACGATACAAAAAACAGCAGTGGCGTCATGACTTTGTCCAGACTCCTGCGTGCTGTCAGATAACAGAAAAACGGAATGAACAGATAGAACTGGAGTTCCACGGTGATCGTCCACAACGCGCCGTTCGCCACGCCGATGCCGAATCCGCGGAAGTGCTCGGGATTGTAGAACTGGAAAAAACTCACCTGCCCGGCCAGCCACGCCATGAACACCGGCGAGAGCACGAAGCCGGATTCGAGAAAACCGAAGATCCCCAGCGCCGCCAGCGTCACCCCCAGACACACCCACAGCGCGGGGAAGATCCGTAGGCCGCGCCGCCAGAAGTAGCCTTTGAGGTCGGCCGGATTTTTCTCGTAGGACTTTGTGATGAGAAAGCCGCTGATGACGAAAAAAATGGGCACGCCCGGCAGCAGCATCAGCGCGTCGAAAAGCGGTTTTCCCCACGCGGGCAGCATCTTCACCAACGGCGTGTGACCGATCGCATGCGCCACCACCACCTGCGCTGCGGCGAGCAGGCGGATGAGGTCGAAATTGTTCTGGCGATGGGGGGAGATCATGGAAAGCCGCCGAACCTTTAGGTCCGGAAGCCCCTCAGAGCGAGTCAAAACCCGCCGGGTACACGATCACGTTATCAATCAACCGCACCTCGCCGTAGAAGACCGCCGTCGCGAGAAGGGCAGGGCGGGAGAGTTCCGTAATGGGTTGGAGCGTTTCCGCGTCCACCAGCGAGAGGTAGTCGATGCGGGTGAGCGGCGATGCCTGGATGCCGGTCCGCGCGGTTTCGAGGATTTCGGAAACCGTATCAAATTTCGCGCCTGCCAGCAGCGCCCAGCGGATGCGCGGGGCGTCGGCGCGTTGTTCCAGAGTGAGGCGGACGTTTCTCGATGACATCGCGAGCCCGTCCTTCTCCCGGATGGTCGGGCTGCCGACGATTTTCACCGGCACATCCAGATCCCGCACCATGCGGCGGATGATCGCGAATTGCTGGAAATCCTTTTCGCCGAAGACCGCCAGATCGCAGCCGGTGAGGAGGAAAAGCTTCAGCACCACCGTGCAGACCCCGTCGAAATGCCCCGGCCGGGTCGCCCCACAGAGGCCGGACGAAAGCAGCGATTCCGTCACCGTCACCGAGCGGTCCGGGAAATACATCGAGCCCGTTTCCGGCGCGAAAACCACGTCCACGCCCTCCGCCTCGCAAGCTGCCAGATCCGTCTCCAGCGGCCGCGGATAGGCCGCGAGATCGGCGGCGCGGTCGAATTGGATGGGGTTGACGAAAATCGAAACGATGACCGTGCCGCCTGGTCCCGCGAGGACTCGCGCCTTGCGAATTAGCTCCAAATGGCCTTCGTGCAGGGCTCCCATGGTCGGCACCAGCACCTTGGTGCCCGCGCTGTTTTTTAAAACCTCCCTGAGTGCTCCGCCACTGTCCGCTACCGTCATGAGCGATGCTACGATGCTCCCCGGGCCATGGGCAAGTCTGAGAGGCCGTCTTAAAATTGGAGCGCAAGCCAGAGCCTGCGCTAGCAGGTCAGAAAAACCGGCGCAGCCCTCACCGGCCGTCCCTTAGGCAAATCTTCAGTCCACCCGCTAAGAATGGATGATCCGACAACGGACCGGTGCTCGATGACGGCTATCAGGACGGAGCCGTCGAGAAAAACGGCGATCACACTTCGCGTGGACCTTTCAGTGGCGGCAAGTATTCGAAACTCGAAGCTGGCACCCGCGTGCCGCTGATCATTTCGTGGCCCGGGAAAATCGCTCCCGCTGTTTCCGCCGCGATGACTTCGCAGGTGGATTTCCTCGCCTCGTTTGCCACGCTTGTCGGCCAGCCCGTTCCTGCGGGTGATAGTAAAAACGCGTTGGACGTGTTGCGAATGCCGATGCCTTCATCAAGCGGCTGCATGCAGTGCACGAGCTCTACAAAACGCCCATCTGGATCACCGAATTCGCCGTGGCCGACTGGAAGGCAAAGAGTGTTGTGGAAAACCAATACAAACCGTATGAAGTCCTGAAGTTCATGGAGCAGGTCCTGCCCCAGTTGAAGAAGTTAGACTTCGTCGAGCGCTATGCCTGGTTTCCTTCCAACGTGACCAGCAATGCGCTCTGCAACAGCTCGCTCTACGGTGCCGATGACAAGCTGACCCGCCTCGGGGAGTGCTACTGCGACGCTTGATCACCTGTTCCTGCGGGAGTTCCGGCCATCCCGATCCGTCACCGGCGGGCGCGGAGTTCCGTCTGGAGCCGCTCCACCTGATTCATTAGATCGAGGATGAGCTTGAGACCGGAAAGGTTCGCCTCGCAAGTCGTTTTCAGGTGCTCGATCCGGCGGAGCGTGTGAACGGCCTCGTCGTCGAATTCATCGGGAGCACCGTGCGGGTGGATGAGTCCGCTTTCTTGATAGCGGACGATGGTCTGGGAGGAAATGCCGGTGAGCTGCGCGACGATCTCCAGATGATAGGTGGCGTCGGCGTCCGGCTCGTAGAGTGGGAGTTCGGGGTTCATCAGGCGGATGGGGTGCGTGGGTTGAAGGACGAGACGGCGCGGAGTTTTTCCCAAAGGACTTTTTCCTCGTCGGTGACTTTGCCGGGCAGATGGATGGTGAGGGTGGCGTGGTAATCGCCGCGCTCGCCGGTTTTTCCCTTGGGCAGGCCACGGCCGCGGACACGGAGCTGCTGGCCGTTCCCGCTGCCCTGCGGGATGCGCAGTTTGATAGAGCCGTCGAGCGTGGGGACGCTGAGTTCCGCGCCGAGCACGGCTTCCCACGGGGCGATGTCGAGGTCGTAGTAAAGGTCGTGGCCCTCGGTGTGGAATTCCGGATGGGCGGCGTGGCGGACACGCAGATAGAGATCACCAGCGGCGGCACCACCGGCACCGGGCTCGCCCTGGCCAGGAACGCGAATGCGTTTGCCGTCGGTGACGCCTAACGGGATGCGAACCTGGAACGAGTGGGTGGTGGTTTTTCCGGTGCGCGGATCGGTGGTCTGGAGGCTGATAGGGCGAACGGCGCCGTGCATGATTTCCTCAAGGGTGACGAGGATGTCGCCCTCGATGTCACTGCCGCGGCGGCCGCGTTCGGCAGTGGAGGCGGTGCCGGGGAAACCGTGGCGGCTGGCTCCGCTGAAGTATTGTTCGAAAAAATCGCTGAAGCCGGTGCCGCCAAAGTTGAACTCCTGCTCGTAACCGGGTGCCGGCCCGCGCGCGCCGCGTCCGGCCTGGGGATTCTGCCAGTCCGCGCCGAGTTCGTCGTATTTCTTGCGCTTTTCGGGATCGCTGAGGACTTCGTTCGCCTCGTTGATTTCCTTGAATTTCGCCTCGGCGGTCTTCTTGTCCTTAGCGACGTCCGGATGGTGGATGCGGGCGAGCTTGCGGAAGGCCTTCTTGATGTCGGCGGTGCTGGCGTCCCGTGCGACGCCGAGTGTTTCGTAGTAGTCTTTGAATTCCACAGCCATAGATTTGGCCGCACTTTGGACCCGTGTGTGGCGGGTGTCCAGTCACCACCTGCTATTTGGCTTTCCTCAATTGCTTGAAACCCAGCATCGCGAGCCAGCCGACGACGAGCGCGACCGGTGCCGCCGCGATCAGCATCCAGCGCGGAATCGGAATATCGGCGGAGAATTGGGTGGTCACCGGCGTTCGGACCGCCTCTGCCAGCGGGAAATCCCAAACCAGCGTGCGCCCGTCGTCTTCGGTGCGGGTGGCGTTGGACTCCTTTGCCGCCATGGGCAGATGGATGATGTAAACCAGACGATGTCCCTCAAAGGTGGACGCCGGCATAAAACCCGCACCCGGCAGCGCGGCGCCCGGAGAGATGGTCCGGCTGAGATCGACGGTCCGGCCTTTCACGCTGACCTCGACTTTTCCCGCGAGATTGGTGGCGGAGGAGGGGAGTTCCGCCATCGCTCCACCGGAGGAAATTTCCTTCAGGTCGAGAGCGGAGTCGAACGCCGCGCGCACCCGGATTTTCAGGCGGTCGCCCTCGGTGGTCACCTCGCAGGCGGACGACTTGATCTCCTTCGTTTCCGCGAGAAACTTTTCGATCTGTTTCCTAACTCCCGCCTCGCCGCCCTGGAACTTCGCTGCTGCGGCAGGCAGGGTGTAGGAAATGTCCGCATGTCCGGAACCGTCCGCTTCCAGCCAGATTTCCTCGTGGCAGTCGATGCACGAGGTGAGCAGGCAGGCGGCCAGCAGGACGATGACGCGTAGGAAATTCATCTCACATCCGTTGTTCCCCGCTGCGGATCAGGATGTCGCCGATCTCGACGTGCGCGGGGGCCTCGAGGATAGTTAGAATCGCCCACGCCACGTCGCGGGCTTCGAGCATTTTCATCGCGGCCTTTGTCTGGGCCAGCGACTCCTCCCGGCCGCGGAAGTATTGTTCGAGCAACGGCGTATCGACAAAGCCGGGGGAAACGCAGGCGACCTGGATCGGCGAGTGCACGGATTTCAGCTCGGCGCGGAGCGCGTCGGTGATGGCTCTAACGGCGAACTTGCTGGGCGCGTAGAACCCGCCGCTCGGCGGCACGCGGTGGCCGCTCATCGAGGAAACGTTGACGATGCGTCCGCCGCTGGCGGGGAAGTGTGTCAGCGAGAGCTGGCAGCAGAGGGTGAGGGCCATGACGTTCACCCGCCACATCTCCTCCCAGTCGGCGGGGTTGCCGTCGATGATGCGCGAGAGGTAGGCGACGCCCGCGCAGTTGACGAGGCCGTCGATCTTTCCCAGCCCTTGGAAAATGGCGGAAACCTGGTCGCGCTGGGTGAGATCGGCGACGATCGGCGAGACGTTTTCGGATAAAGCCGACGGCCTGCGGGTGACGCCGAGCACGTTCGCGCCGCGCTCGACGAGGAGGTCGCACAACGCCTGGCCGATGCCGCTGGACGCGCCGGTGACGAGCAGGGTTTTTCCTTGCAAGGGGGTCATGCCGTTACCGTGTCACGGCCGGCGGGCGAGGGCAATATTTTGAAAAGCTGCGGGAGATCTGGTAGATCCGACGCCGAGTGCGCGGGCTGTGCTGCGACGATTTTTCCCTGATAAAACAGGAAGGCACCCGGCATCTGCAAGCCGTCTCCCGCGAGGTGGCCGACACCGCAGCCTTTGAAAATCGAGACAGCACCGCGCCACCAGACCTGCGGGCCGAAGAGCTCGATGAAGCCGCCCTTGCCGAGGCCGAACGCCCGATAGAGTTCGCAGCGCGGATCGGCGATGCGCGGGACTCCGCTGCGCTCGCCGAGGTATTGGGTTTCCTTGCCGCCCTGGAGCATGTGGACGAGGACCAGCTCCGCGCCGTGCTGGCGGGCTTCCTTTTCGATGCCTTCCAGCCCGCGCAGGATCTGGCGGGTGAAGGTGCAGCCGAAGTGGCGGAGGAAAACGAGGGCGAGCAGTTTGTCCTCGGATGCCTCCGCGAGGGTTTCTCCGTTGGAAAGGTGATAGGTTCCGGCGGCTTCGGAAATGCTGAACGGCTCCGAGCGCGTGGGCGGCACGCCGGTGTGGGCGCGGAGGCTGGCCCAGAGAATGCCGGCGAAAGGAGCCCACCAGATCAGATCGTCAGCGCCCATGATCCAGATCGAGCGCAGGGGGATTTCGTGATGATAGATCGCCATGCCGAAGCCGATGATGCCGAGTGTGAATTTCCCCAGCGCGGTGATCACGATCAGCCAGTGCTGGATCGGGTTCTTCGCGGAGAGGATCAGACCGATGCCGAAAACGCCCAGCACGAGGCCCACTCCTTGCCAAAGCATCGGGTGGTTCGGGTGCTCCATGCCGATCAGGTCGAACCAGACGCAGGGCCACAGGATCGCCCAGATGGCGAAACCGAGATGATAGATTCCGGCCGCCAGCAGGACTTTCCTCATCCAGCAAGGCGTGTCGCAGCGGCCGTTTTTACAAGCGAAGGGCATGGCGGATCGTAAACGCCTTTACACCGCGCGCAAGAGGCCGTTTCCAGCTCATTTCCCCAGACCTGCAACGAATTCCGTGAAAAACGCGGCTCCTCTTTCTAACGCGGCGATGTCGATGAACTCGTCGATCGTGTGCGCCTGGTCGATCGAGCCCGGCCCGATGCAGATGCTCGGGATGCCGCCGTTGGAAAGGTGCGCGGCGTCGGAAAACCACGGTGCTCCGGCGAGTCCGGTGGCGGAATCGGTGGCGAGCAGCGCTTGGATCATCGGGTGACCGGCCGCAGTTTCCATCGGTGGATTTTCGTGGGGTTTCACGATGGACACGGGCAGGTCGTGGAACTCGATGGTTTCCGTGAGCAATTTCAGCGCCCCGCCAGCCGCCGCGAGGGCGGGGGTGATGCGGATGTCGATTTCCGCCTCCGCGAGGTCCGGCACGATGTTCGGCCGCGCGCCGCCGCGGATCATGCCGACGTTCATGGTCGAGCGGCCGAGCACCGGGTGGGTGAAACTGGCGAGCTGATGGCCGAGGTGGGTATCGAGTTGGTCGAGCGCGCGGGTGAGTTTCAGGATGGCGTTCTCGCCGCGCTCCGGTTGCGAGCTGTGCGCGGCCTTCCCGGTGGCCCGGAGCGTGGCCCAAAGCGAGCCTTTCGTCACGTGGACCACCTGCATCGAGGTCGGCTCGCCGACGAGGGCGAAGCTGTAGTCCTTGCCGTGTTTTTTTACGAAATC
>Ga0209512_1003335_pt1 | contig 15421 bp, 12 predicted proteins | sample frozenSSSSmetaG_FD_184142 | JGI IMG/M metagenome (GOLD analysis project Ga0209512, IMG submission 184142) | Glacier valley bacterial and archeal communities from Borup Fiord, Nunavut, Canada, to study Microbial Dark Matter (Phase II) -... | ecosystem: Environmental > Aquatic > Freshwater > Ice >... | reverse complement strand
TTTCTGGCGAAGTTCAATTAATTCTTTCCAGGGGCATGCCCCTGGAAAGAATTAATTGAGCACTATGGTTGCCATTATTTGAGCAGTGTGGTTACGAAAAGTTGAGCATTGTTATTTACCAGTTACAGCTACTTGACAGGATTCCAATACCAAAACATTTATTAGCAATATATAACTGCGATTTATCAATCTATAGGTACTGCTGTATTACTATGAAAGATTGCTAAAGTTTAACGAATAGACCTGAGTAGTTACAAAAGTAATATTAAAAGAAATTCAACATGATAAAATAGAGAGGCTTTAACAGCCTCTTTTTTTGTCCCCGTCTCCCCCTCGTTAAAATAGGGGCATCAGAAACTTTTCCAGCCACAAAGTCACGAAGTCACCAGGTTTCACAAAGAGCTCACTTTTAAGATGGTTAGCTTTGTGGAACTTTGTGTTTTGGTGTCTTTGTGGCATTTTTGACTTTTAGGAATGGATGCTGCATGAACCTGATTGCATTTGTTAATTAATAATGCGAATCAAGAGTTGAAAAATAATTAAGATGATAATGCCGAAGGCATGGTAGGATTATAGCTAAGTCGGATGGAAAAGCATTAAAATGCCGAAGGCATGACAGATTTATGTCACCACTTCGTGGTTTAAAGCAGCTTTTCCCAATATTTTCTAAAATCATTACAACCCTTCGGGTTTAAAAATCCAACCCTTGATTCTTAGTTGTTTTGAGTTTTTAACTCGTACCCAAATTTAAGAGGTCAGAATCAGGCTTTTCATCGTTACAAACGATTGACAATTTACCCATCGTTACAAACGAGGGGCAGAAGGACGAATACACATCTAAGAATATCGGACTCATAAAAAATATAAAATCAATTTTTTATGATCGGAACGTGAAAACAAGGTAGATTTACAAATTAATGATTTGCAACCTAAGTTTCATAATTAAACATGCAATTCCTAAGAAGGGTATTTTTCGTCTGGCTCCTTTTAACGCCCAGATTATTTGTTGATACAATCGAAGCACAGGACACGGTTGCAAAATCCGATTCTTCCAAAATCTACCGGAAGGATTTATACCGCGCCATTGCTTTTACGGGTGCCTATTACGCAGGAGCAATGATTATCATGCAAAACACATGGTATCGCGACCGGGAAGTTGTCCCTTTCCACTTCTTTAATGACAACAAAGGATATTTACAGGTCGATAAGTTCGGTCATGCTTTTGGTGCATACGTCGAAAGTTATATTGGCTACCAGGTTTTACTTCATTCAGGCATTTCAAAAACAAAAGCACTGATATACGGGGGATCGCTCGGCCTGGTTTTACAAACCCCTATCGAAATAATGGATGGCATTCACGAAGGGTGGGGCTTTTCGTGGGGAGATATGGCAGCAAATGCAATAGGTTCAGGTCTGGTGATCGGGAATGAATTGTTGTTTCACGAGCAATTGATAAAGTATAAGTTCAGCTATTCCGAGTCCTCCTATTCGCGCTATGCTAATGGCTATCTTGGAAAAACAACGATGGAACGTTTGCTTAAAGATTACAACGGGCATACCTATTGGTTGTCAATGCCAATCAACAAATTGATTTTCAAAAAACAATTACCGCCATGGCTGAATATTGCCGTAGGTTATGGTGCCAATGGTATGATAGGTGAATATGAAAATATCACCAGTTACAACGGCGTTGAGATTCCTGCAACGACACGTTACCGGCAATACCTAATCTCATTGGATATTGACTGGACAAAAATCAAAACCAACTCGCGGTTTTTAAAAATTGTTTTTCAGGGGATGACCTTTATTAAATTGCCATTCCCGGCGCTCGAGTTCAATTCAAAAGGTAATTTCCGGGGTTACTGGTTTTACTATTGAAATGCTTATTGAAAAATCTCCAACGACAAAAGGATATTTGCGTTAAAAAAAAGTATTCTTTGCCACCAAAACTCCAAGGCACCAAAATCCTCCAAAAGCTAATATTTACTGCTGTTCTTTGGTGGAATTTGGTGTTTTTGTGGTTTGGTGGCATTTTGAATTTCCGATTTTCCGGAGTTGTTTATATCAAAGACACATTTGAGTTGGAAGAATAACGTAAAAAAGCACTGAAATTAAAATAGTTGCAAGAATGGATAATACAAAATGAATAAATTCGATATTTTATGATTGAAATTATGATTACTTATATATGTTGACAAATTAATTCATGAAATAAATCTCTTCAATATTATATTTTTATGATTACATTTGCTTGATAACATGACTTTTTGCTTTTGATTTTAAATAATGTACTTATATGCCTGACGATTCCTCAATTATAAATCTATTTGTATCATATTCACATGATGATGATCCTTATTTTGATGTGTTTAGTAAAGGATTAAAAAAAATAGTGATAAATACAGAGCATTTTAAATGGAGTATATGGGACGATACAAAAATTCATATTGGTACATTTTGGGATGATGAGATCCAAAACAATATCAAAGATTGTAATGTTGCAATGCTGTTGGTAAGCACTGCATTTATGGCATCTACATATATCATGGAGAAAGAATTTAAAGAATTTACTCAGCGATATTCAGAAAAAGGAATTTTGATAATACCTGTTGTATTTCAACCATGTGATTTTAATCGTTGGGAAGATTTAGCCAAACTACAATTCTTTAAACCCAAGGGGAGTTTATATGGAAAAGCGGATATTGAAAATTTCACTTTCGCAGATTTAATAAAGTTTAAGGAAACAGATGGTACATTAATCCCAAATCCTAATATTGACAGATATATACTGGATCTGGTAAAAAAAGTTGAAGAATCTTTTTGCAATTTTCAATTAATGAAGGTGAAATCTGCAGATTCTATTTCAGCGGAACCAGTTATTACCAATTTGAATAAACTTTCTGATTTTCCAATACCAAGTCCTTTATTCACAGGCAGAAAAAATGAAAAAATAGAGTTTCAGAACAAATTTGAATTATTTCGAATTTTTGCAATAGAAGGGCTAGGTGGAACAGGAAAAACACAGTTTGCTGCAAAGTGCATTGAAGAAATGATTTCAGATAAAAGTAAAATTATATGGCTTGATGGTTCATCTCAATCAAATTTTGATGTTTTTGTTGAAAGTGCTGGATATGGGGATGTGTTAAAAGGAGCAAGGAAAACTGATCCTGAAATATACAGCGGATTAAAAGACTTGCTAGAAAAAGATGAAAGAATTGTTTTTTGGGATAACTTTAATGATTATGAAGATCTTGCATTTCACCGGTTTTTAAGTTTTGCAAACCAATATCTTCGCAAGTCAACTATTATATTAATTACAAAGACAGATCCTTCAATTGAGAGAATTACATCATTACCTATTGTTTGGCTTGAAGGTTTAGATGATGATGCTTTAGAATATGCCAAAAAACTTAAAATATCAAATTCAAGATATAGTTCAATTTCAGATTCTGATTTAGAAATAATATGCAAAGCGGTAGAGGGACATCCATTAGCCATTGAATTTTCAATGTTACTTATGGGATATGGTAAATCTGCAGTAGATATAGTTTTACATATGCCAGAAATGGCAGGAGAAAGGAGAATAGAAGAATTTAGCAAAAGATTGTTTTTTGATATTTTTAATCATCCTAAAACATCTGAAGATGAAAGAGATTGCTTTTTGAGGTGCTCTGTTTTTAAAGAAAGTTTAGTTTTAGAGGCAATAAATTTTTTACATGACGGAAAGGATGTCTTTAGTCTACTATCCGGCTTGATGGATAAATTGCTGATTACATTTAAAAATGGGTACTACGAAATACATCCATTAGTTCGCTCTTTTAGTTATGAAAGATTAAATGACAAAAAAGCAATACATAAAAAAGCCGCAGATTATTTTATCTCGCAAAGGCCAAAAACTTTAAAGGCTTCTTTAGAAGAAAAAATATTTTATCATCTATCAGAAGCACAAGAATGGGAAACTATTGCTGATTCCATTGAAATAATAGGAGGAAATTTTATTCATCAGGGACAATTAGGATTAATAAATGACTTGATTACTAAGTTGGAAAATTTAGTTATCACAAGACCCATCTTTGACATTTTAAAAGGAGATATTGCTCAAATAAAGTGCGAATGGGATAATGCAATCTTATATTTTGAAAAAGCGAGCAACCATACAACAAATTTTAGAGTTAAAACTGAAGGCATATACAAATATGGCGAAATTCTTTTTAGACGAGGAGACGTTAAAGAATCCTTACCATATTTTGAAAAAGCTTATTTGCTTGCACAAGAACACAATTTAAGAAAAGAAGAAGCAAGAGCCTTAAATGATATTGGTTTAGTATATTTTGATTTTGACAAAATTGATATTGCATATGAGAAACATATTGCTGCTTTAAAAATTCGTAAAGCTATTGATGATGTTGAAGGTGTCGCAATATCTTATATCAATTTGGGTTGTGTATTTAAAGTCAAAGAACAATATGAGAAAGCCTTAATAAATAGTTATGAAGCCAAGAAAATAGCTGAACAAATTGACGATAAAATTGGACTATCTAATTATATTTTGAATATAGGTGATATTTTGAGGCGACAAAACAAATTAGATGAATCGATTCGTTATATAAATATGGCCTTAAAAATATGCGAAGAGATTGGAGATAAAAATGGCTATAGTTCTGGCTTGTCAAATTTAGGCCTCATTTATATAGAACAAGGAAAATTAGAAGAAGGTCTCATAAAATACAAAGAAAGTCTAAAGCTGAATGAAGAGATCGGTGATAAAAGAGGTATAGCAGTATGTTTTAATCATATCGGTTCGTTTTATGTAAATGAGGAAAAGTATGAAATAGCCCTTTCCTATTTATTTAAATCATTGAGTATTTTTATTGAAATTGGAATAATTGCAGAGCAAGAAAATGACTTAAGTTGGTTCCGCTTAAGCGCTGAACGAATAGGCAAAGAGAAATTCAAAGATTTGGCAGTACAAGTTTATAATAGTCTTAACCCAGAAACACAAAAAAATATAAGACTTACAACTATTTTGAATGAACCAGTTAAAAGAGAAGATCCAAAAGTTGGAAGAAATGAACCTTGTCCTTGCGGTAGCGGTAAAAAATACAAGAATTGTCATTGGCAAAATTAATATGTATTCCGTCTCCCCCGTTTGCAACCAAGCATTAGTTATTTTGAGATTATAACCCCTTTTCAAATGTAAGTTGTAACATTTGAAACTCATCTCATTCTAAGAAACCCAAAATTGTAAGCGATTTATTTTTCCGCAACTTCCCATTTCCGATAATTTAATTTTTATCTTTACAACAGATTAACCATTACAAGCAAGAAACCTAATTGAATTGAAAGCGTATAATCCATTGAAAAAAAAACAAAGATGGAAGCAGAAACGACTTTATCGGCAAATAAATCTGAAGATGGGGAGTATGAAAAATGGGGTGCTTTTGATACGAAGATGTGTGATGCGCTCGCACCTGTGATTAAAAAGTATCTGGTTGATTTTTTAGGCGAGCGATTGTATGACCTCGAATCGGAGACTTACCGCGAGATCGACGAAAATATCACGAAAGAATTTGTATTTGGTGATCGTATTGCTGATAACTTAAATAAATACCGGACAATAACAGATGATGAACTTTGGGATGTCGCCTACAATAATTTCAACCGGAAAGATGCGAAGTTTGCCTGGCAAGTAGTGTATCCGTGGGATGGAACAATTAACGAATATAACAAGGATTTTATAATAAAAATTCCTCAATCGGAGGAGAATAGAAGACTACGGGAAAAATTAGCGGAGAACGGATGTGTCGACAAAATATTCTTTGAGCCAGACATATTTACAACATATATGAGGCAAGGTCGTGATTTAATAATGCCTGCGATACAAAAATATATAGAGGATACCGCTTCCTTCGATCTAACCATCTTATCACTCAAGGGGTATATAATGTTACAATGTGATTTGGAAGAAATAACAGGTAATATTTTCGATCGTTTATACATGACAATCGAGGAAGAAGATTAAACAACCACTTTCACAACAGCGTGTTCCGTTTTTTTCTGAAAGATTATAGTAAGTGATCGTGGCTGAAGATCGCGCCAAAACCGTTCACCTCCAAAAAGAAATCTGCTCCCACTCCCAAAGGTTCAGTAAAAAAAGAGGCCGTACAATAATATACCGCAATCGGTATTGTAAAAAACAATATAAAACCTGATGTATTTTTTGATAAAAAACTTAAACAAACTCAGTAAACACTGGTGCTGAACCGATCTGAAAAATATATTTGAAAATAATTCCTTTTTACATTTTTAAATTCCTTATATTGGTTCTTTCCAAAAGATGTAATTAAAAACATAAATGATTTGATTTTCTTTTATTAATTAAAATGTATAATTAAATTATGAACAAAAATTCAGCATCGGGTCCGGGCACAAATGTGACCAACCTAAAAACTATGATTGCTATTATTTTGGGTTTTGGAGAGCGTTACAACCCAATCAATGCGCTCATTTCCCTGAAGGCTTTACAAGCCCTTTATCTTCTTGGCCTTAGCGCCGTAAATGCGGTTGATACCGTGCAACCTGCCAATACAAATGCCAAAAACGCACGAACCGAGGCTTTCGATTTATTGGACAAGCTCACGACCCGTATTGGAAATGCATTTAAATCAATTGTAGCCAGCGAACCGGCCCGCGAACATGTCCGTTCAATGATTCTTGTGATTCAACGTGGCAGGGTAAATCCAAAAAAAGAAAAACCCCCTGTCGAAGATCCAAATGCTGAACCGATAACTGGCAAAGAAAACGCTTCTCATAAATCGGGATATGACAAGCAACTCGAAAATTTCTACAAACTGATTCAGTACCTGGCCAGTTTCCCAGCTTACAAGCCGAATGAAGCAGATTTAACAGTTGCCGGTTTATCGGCATTCTACAACGAATTAACTGTGAAGAACCAGCTTGTGACCGATACCCAGACAGAACTCAACAAAGCCCGTATCGTCCGTAAAAATGTACTCGATCATCCGGAGACCGGTTTGGTTGTTTTAGCGAAGGCTTCCAAAAGCTATGTTTCGTCTGTTTATGGTCCCAGAAGTCTTGAATATAAGCAGATATCGAAGTTAGGGTTTAGAACTTATAAAAGTTAATCGTAATCGGCCATTATCGATGGCCTGCAGAAAAACATCTTTTAGGGATCTATTTACTGCGTTTCCTCAATGGTAAACGCAGTATTTATTTTGGATGAATCCATTTTTGAAAAGTCAACTTCATTTATGAAAAAGTCATTGCGCATTTTCCGGAAGTCAACTTCATTTATGAAAAAGTCATTGCGCATTTTCCGGAAGTCAACTTCAACTATGAAAAAGTCATTGCGCATTTTCCGGAAGACAACTTCAACTATGAAAAAGTCGTTGCGCATTTTCCGGAAGACAACTTCAACTATGAAAAAGTTGTTGCGCATTTTCCGGAAGACAACTTCAACTATGAAAAAGTTGTTGCGCATTTTCCGGAAGACAACTTCATTTATGAAAAAGTCGTTGCGCATTTTCCGGAAGACAACTTCAACTATGAAAAAGTCATTGGACATTTTCCGGAAGACAACTTCAACTATGAAAAAGTTGTTGCGCATTTTGCGGAAGACAACTTCCGCCTTGCACGTGAAATGTTATTGTTTCACTGAAATTGCAGCGTTTCTGTTTTTAAAGCTTATACAAATTGATAATATCAGTTCAGAAAAAAGTCAGCCGGATAAAAAAAACCCTGAAGGGCTTGCAGCCGTTTCAGGGGGAGTCAATATTCAAACTTTCAAACTAAATCTTATCAATAAGCCTCTTGAAGGTTTTTTACAACAGCTTGAAGGACATTAACGCCGCTTGAAGGGTTTGCAACAGCAACTTGAAGGACATTAACGCCGCTTGAAGGGTTTGCAACCGCTTCAAGGGCTTGTATTTACATCTTAGTTACCAGTTTTATCGTAAACGATCGCTTCAACTTCGCCGCGTGCAACCATCAGGGCATTCATCGCCAACGATTTTAACTCATCCTGACCCGGATAAATCAAAACAGGTGCTATAAATTCAACCCTTTCACGAATCATTGCCATCATATTTTTATCGTAAGCGATACCTCCGGTAATTAAAATACCATCTACTTTTCCTTTCAATACAGTTGCCATTTCGCCGATTGATTTCGAAACCTGGTAAGCCATGGCTTCAAGGTAAAAAGCCGCTTTTTCATCACCTTGATTTACTGCTATCTCAACTTCACGCGCATCGTTGGTTCCAAGATAGGCAACGAGACCTCCCTGTCCATTTACCATGAGTCGCATTTCGTCTTCCGTATATTTCCCGCTAAAGCACATACCAATCAATCCGCCAACGGGAAGTGTTCCGCTGCGCTCGGGTGAAAAAGGACCCTCACCATCAAGACCATTATTCACATCAATCACCCGCCCGTTGTGGTGTGCACCTACCGTAATCCCTCCGCCAAGATGAACAACGACCAGATTGAGTTCTTCGTACAACCGTCCGATCTTGGAAGCGTGCTGACGTGCAACAGCTTTCTGGTTCAGTGCATGAAAGATCGATAACCTTTTAAACAAAGGGTGACCCGACACCCGCGCAATGTCATCCATCTCGTCGGTAACCACAGGATCGGCAATCAATGCAATGGTTCCGGGATACATTTGAGCAATTTCGTAAGCAATCAATGAACCCAGGTTCGAAGCATGTTCACCCATTACCCCCTTGCGGCAATGTTCAATCATCAATTCATTGATATAGTAAACACCCGATTTCAAAGGATAGGTTAAACCGCCTCTTCCAATGACGATACTGATCGACTCAAGATTAACCCGGTCGTGTTCCAATTCGTTTAAAATGACCGTTTTCCTGAAATTGTACTGTTCGCTGATGGTTTTATAGGGGGCTAAATCGGCCATTGAATGATGAAGTGTCTTTAATAGAACACAGACCGTACTGTCATAAATGGCAATCTTTGTGGATGTTGATCCCGGATTAATAACCAGAATTCTGATCGGTTTCATGTGCATAAGATGCTATTTTATAGATTATTAATTTAAAGCAAAAAGGTTAAAGGTTAAAGAATTAAGGTTAAAGGTTAAAGTGGAAAGGTTAAAGGATGGATTATTGAAGTTTAAAATTGGGAATATAAAGATTGAATTTCCCAAACATCTCCTATTCTCCCCCTCTCTCCATCTCTCAGTCTCTTCCCTCCTTCACTCAGTCTCTTCTCCCCTTCTCCCCGTCTCCCTTTCTCCCCATCGCTCCCTCTCTCACTCTTTCCTAAGTCGCCATCAAAGCGCCCAGCGCAATCGAGAATAATTTAACCTGGGTACTGTCGCCCCGCGATGCAAGAACGACGGGAACCCTTGCTCCCACCATAATTGCTGCCGATTCAGACCGGGCTAATTTGGTATTTACTTTATAAAAGATATTTCCTGATTCGAGATTTGGAAACAACAAACAGTCAGCATCGCCGGCTACGGCAGATTTTAATCCTTTAATAGCCGCCGACTCGCTGTCGATTGCCACATCCAAAGCCAACGGACCATCGACAAGGCATCCCTGAATCTGACCCCTGTCGTTCATTTTCGAAAGCAAGGCAGCGTCGGTCGTTGAAAGGATCGAAGGGAGAATCTGCTCGCTCGGGGCCAGTACTGCAATCTTTGGAAGATCAATTTCCAACCGTTTTGCGATATCAACCATATATTTTATAATCTGAACTTTCTGGTTCAGATCGGGTAACGGAATAACCGCCACATCGCCAACGATTAATAATTTATGATAGTTTTCGTTTTCAACAATCGTAACATGGCTGACCACTTTACCCGGATCGGTAAGCCCTTTCTCTTTATTGAGAATTGCACGCATAAACTTGTCGGTACTGATCAGACCTTTCATCAGAATATCACCTTCGCTGCGATTAATCATCTCGACTGCAAGACGGGCGGCAAGCTCATCAACCGGTTGATGTATAATTGTAAGCAGATTCGTATCAATCCCGAGTTTTTCACATACGAATGCGATCTGAACCTCATCACCAATCAGAACAGCCTTTACAAGGTTTTGAACAACGGCTTCATTGACAGCAGATATGGTATGTTCATCGTTTGCACAAACCACCAGCATGGTTTTAAGCGCTTTATCTTTGAGTCGTTCAATAAGTTCATTAAGTTTCCGGACTGCCATAAGGTTCGTTTTAAGGTTCTGCTATTCTACAAAAATAATATTTGAACGGATGTCGAAATATGATAAAAAACAGGTGTATATCAGCTAATTACAAAGAATGATAATTCGATTAAAAAAACTGACAGATTGACACGAATCATTGATTTTGTAAATCAATTTCCAACAAAACGATTCAAAAAAAGCGATATTTTTTTTATGCCTGCCTCTTAAGTACAACGAATTAAATAATGTCCTATTTGTTGAACTGAGATGATGGATATATCTATTTCCTCCTTTGCGGACTCTGCGTCTTTGCGTGAACCCTAAAGACAAAGTCGCGCAAAGACGCGAAAGACCGCAAAGAAAAAATACGACATTATATATTGGTTATTACTTAATGCTTTTTAAATCATTCAAATTATAAATTGATCGACTATTGATGATAACATTCGAAATTATGATTTGTTGCGACAGAATATCACTCGTCGCAGGCATTTGCAAGCCTAAAACGGTTTGAAAAAAAAAAAAACCGAAGCTAACTGATCAGCTTCGGTTCATTTAAAAATTAGATTCAATTTCACTTTGGCATCACCACCGTGTCGATCACATGAACCACACCATTCGACGCTTTCAGATCGGTAGCTACTACTGTTGCAACACCACCCTTTTCGTCCGTCAGGATCACATTTGCACCCTTCAATGAGGCAGTGAGTTTTCCGCCATTGACCGTTGTAAGAACAGCTTTCCCGTTTCCGGCCTTAATTGCAGCCATTACAGCTACGGCATCGAGTTTTCCAGCTACCACATGATAGGTAAGAATTGACGCAAGGGTAGCTTTGTTTTCGGGCTTGAGAAGGTTGTCTACAGTTCCGGCAGGCAACTTGTCAAATGCACCGTTTGTTGGAGCAAAAACGGTAAATGGACCTTTGCTTTGTAAGGTGGCCACAAGATCGGCCGCTTTAACGGCAGCTACAAGAGTTGTGTGATCTTTCGAACCGGCAGCAACACCAACTATATCACTTTGTGCTTTTGCACCAAAGGCTGAAACAACGAAAACTAAAACAAAAACTGATTTGAAAAATGTACGCTTCATCGGATATTTACTTTTAAATTAATAATATTAGTACAACAACGACAACAGTACAATGTTCTGTATATTAAGTTTTTTAAATATTTATTAACATTCTTGTTTAAACATTAACAATATTGCTTAAACACTTTAAATATCAAGCACAGCGACGTAAATAAAATCAATTTAAAATGTTGTGGAAATATTATTCTAAAGACTAATTGATGCTTATTATTTTTCAGAAAAACCTTATTTTTTCTCAAAAGGCCTTTTTAGCTTCGTTGTAACATTCTCTGCTCTAACCTTATTACCTTATTTAGATGAAAATAAATAGGATCAAAATACCTTGAAAAAATAAGGTTAATAAGGTTATTTGGTGTGAGTTTGGCATCCGGCTACTAAGGTTAGGGAATAAAAATAAAGTGTTATAGATTAGTTGTCCGGTGTTTGTTTATTCGTATAAGTTCATAAAATGTATTTCCCCACAACAATATCATCCGACCTCCTTAACTGATCCGATTTATAGGTCACAAAAAAAGTATCGAAAGTGTAACTCCACCTTCGATACTTTTTTAAATCTTAAATTGATTGCAAAAAGATGACTACCTGTTCTGCATCCTTTTGGCTCGTTCTTCAACTTGTTTCTTGCGAAATGCATCCAATTTAACGCCTTGCTCAGCGGTAATAACTGCTTTTAATTTTTTGTCAGTTTCGGCTTGCATTTTGGTTCTTTCTTCGCGCATTTTGTCACGATCCATATCACCACCTTCACGCATCTTTGCAAACGCATCAGCTTGTTTTTTCTGAGCTTCAGTTACAATTGGCGTAACCTTGGCAACCTGATCTTTCGAAAGACCTAATTCAGTTGTCAGATTGTCAATCTCTCTTTGAAGCCTGGCTGCAGGATCACCACCACCTGGTTGAGCAAAACCTGAACCCATTGTCATCATCGCAACAAACACAACTAATAATAATTTTTTCATAATTTAAAATTTTAAATTCGTTGGTTAGACTGCTTGAATTCAGGTAAGTTTAACCTGAATAATACTTTTTCTAAAAAATATTTTATCAGCTATTTATTGTTTTCAGGAATTTAAGCGGATACCTTCCGGACTAATGGTAATCAGACGTTTCTTGTACAACGATCCGACAGCTTGTTTAAAGGTCTTTTTACTGATTCCAAAAACCCTGTATACCTCTTCGGCTTCACTTTTGTCAGAAACGGCTATAAATCCTGCTGATTTTTTCAGCTCATCCAAAATCATTTGTGCGATCGGATCGACTTTCACATATCCAAGTGGCTGCAACGATAAATCAATTTTATTATCCGTTCTTATCTTTTTAATGTAACCTTTCATCTTTAAACCTTTGGCGAGTTGCTCGAAAACTTCGTTCTCGTAAAGAATTCCCCAATGCAGGTTATTCACAATTGCCTTATAGCCAAGATCGGTTTCACTTTCAACAATAATATCAACCTCCTGCCCTACTTCATATTCGGGCACTGTTTTATCTAAAAACTTATTCAATTTTGCGGAAGCCACAATTCGCTTGCTCTCCTCGTCAACATGAATATAGACAAGGTACGATCGTCCTTCGACCATGGTTGCCTTTTGTTCGCGAAATGGGACAAGTAAATCTTTCATGATTCCCCAATCAAGGAAAGTGCCGATTTTATTAACAGATTTGACACGAAGCATGGCAAATTCACCCACCTGGGCATATGGTCTTTCGGTGGTTGCAATAGGCCTGTCTTCCGAATCGAGGTAAAGAAATACATCGACCATATCGCCGGGCTGACAGTTTTCAGGAACATATCTGATCGGCATCAATATTTCACCTTCACTTTCTCCGTCGAGATAAACCCCGAAATCGACCTCCTTAATTACCTTAAGGGTATTGTATTTACCTATATTAACCACTTCTCTTTATTTTAGAATGTAAAGGTAGAACAAATAACTGTTATAGAAACAGGTACTTCAATTCGTTCAAATGGTAAAAAGAAGCGTCCTTATTTCAATATCGAACACCTAATCCGAAGAAAATAAATACATTTAAGACCTGATTATGACAGGACAATTATAAATTATATCTCTAATTATTAATACAATATGAAAATAAAGTTTGCACGCTCCGTTATAATGATGGCATTCATCATCCTCTTATGCAGTTGGGGAGACAAGGGACATCAGAAAATAAACGGATCAGCTCCGCAATTTTTTCCTGCGAGGCTTAACAATTTTAAAGACTGGTCAGCAAAACTTTCGGAGCATGGTTCGGATGCCGACAAGCGTAAAAAGGATGATCGTTCCGAAGGGGTGAAGCATTTCATCGACATTGATGCCTACAAGGATTTTGTTGAAACGCACAAGATTACCGAAGATAAAGATGCTGCCTTTGACCTGTACGGGAAGAAATTCGTCATGAAAAACGGCACACTTCCGTGGGTCACCGATTCCACATATCATGCACTTGTTCAGCAATTCAAATCAAAGGAGTGGACAAAAGCAGTGTTGACCGCTGCAGATCTTGGTCACTATGTCGGCGACGGACATATGCCGCTTCACCTTACACTCAACTACGACGGGAAGCTAACTGAACAAACAGGGATTCATAGTCGGTACGAATCGAAAATGATCAACAAATACGTCGATGAGATCACGGTTAATCGTTCACGAACGCATAAAGTTAAAGATGTAAGTCGTTACGTATTCGACTACATTTACAGCAACTATCAATACAAGGATTCCCTTTTAAACGCCGATAAGTTTGCCTTCGAAAAAGCGAATCAAGAATATTCGGAGGTGTATTATGCGACACTCTGGAACAGGACTCAGGGATTTACAAAGAGGTTGATCGCCGATTCATCAAAATCACTCGCTGAACTAATCAGAATGGCATGGATCGAAGCCGGAAGTCCACGTTTACCAAAGAATATTACTTTCCCTGAAACCGTGAACAAAGCGTCCGACGAGAATTAGAATCGAGACGAAGGATAAATCTATTTCCTACTTTGCGATCTCTGCGTCTTTGCGTGAACCTAAATACAAAGTCGCGCGAAGACGCTAAAAACCGCAAAGAAAAAAATACGATATTATTTATTGTCTATTACACATCATTCACACAAAAAGCAGATTTCAACGGAAATAATAATTAATCCGTGGAAATCTGCTTTTCAAATCCGTGTAATCCTTTTTAATCCGTGAAATCCGTGTTTCAGAAATAATCAGGCTCTGATTTCTTTGCTGTGGCAGCTGCAGTTGTAAAATATTTATCAACATGGGTCAGCAACATCTCGATAAAATAACCGTGATAAGCGCTGTAAAGCGAAGCGGTCATTGGAGCATCTTTGGTTCCAAGAATACCAAATTTCAATTCACCTTCACCAACAACGGGACGGAGCCATGCCCTGTTAATCCATTTATCAGGCGTATGCGAGAAGTCGCCAGACGCGTCATACGACCATAATTCGACTTTCTTATCGTCGATCGCACGCTTAATTTCACTCAATAACCCTTCAGGGTTTTCTGTTTTAACAATGATTGCCATATACTTGAATATTTAGTTAACGTTAAAGCACACTCAGGTCATAACCCAATAAAGTCATAATGATAATTGCAAGACCAACCACAATCCGGTAATATCCAAAAGCTTTAAAACCATATTTGGTCAGGAATGAAATGAAAAATTTAATCGCAGCCATTGCTACCAAAAAAGCGACGACATTACCAATCAGCAATGCCACGAGATTGTCGGATAACATCGCGGCACTTTGTGGATCCATGATTAATTTAAGCAATTTATACCCCCCCGCAGCAGCCATTGTTGGCACTGCCAGAAAGAATGAAAATTCTGCCGCATTTTTCCGGGTGAGCTTTGTTGACATTCCGCCAACGATTGTTGCCATCGAACGTGAAACACCAGGGATCATTGCAATACATTGAAAGAAACCTATTTTCAAAGCTCGTTTCCAACCCATTTCCTGATCTTTGTCGGGATAATCGAACCATTTATCGACAAACAACATAAATACGCCCCCTAATACAAGCGTCACGGCAACGACCATTACATTTTCGAGTAAACTATCAATCTTCTCACTTAATAAAAAGCCAATCACCAAAGCGGGAAGAACGGCGATCATTAATTTCCAGTAAAAGTCCCATGTTTG
>Ga0209512_1003334_pt1 | contig 15428 bp, 13 predicted proteins | sample frozenSSSSmetaG_FD_184142 | JGI IMG/M metagenome (GOLD analysis project Ga0209512, IMG submission 184142) | Glacier valley bacterial and archeal communities from Borup Fiord, Nunavut, Canada, to study Microbial Dark Matter (Phase II) -... | ecosystem: Environmental > Aquatic > Freshwater > Ice >... | reverse complement strand
GGCGGGCAAGATCGCGCTCATAGGCGCGACGGGTCTTTCGACCTCGACCTTCGGCGCCGGGATGATCACCGGTGCTCGCATCGGCGTCCCGGCCGTTACCGCCGGATTGCTCGGTCTGGCGCTGGTGCCCACCTTCGTCGGCATGGGCTGGCTCGCCGAGGGCGACCCGCCGCGCAAGATCGCCTTCCTGATTGCGCTCGGCATGATCATGGGCGCGGCCATCATCGACATGACGCTGCTGCTGATCGTGGCGATCCGACGCTGGCATTCGCCTGCACCGAGCACCGCAGCGCCCCAGGAAGAATGGCAACGCGTCGACACCTGGCGTCTCGCGATCTGGGTACTGTTCTGGGGTGCGGCGACAGTCGCTACCGGCCACCTCGCGCTCGGCCAGCCGGTGGGCTATCTCGCGCTAGCCGTCGGGCTGGTGTTCGTGTTCGCGCTCATCAACGGCATCTCGGTCGGCATCACCGACCAGAACCCGATCTCGTCGGCGTTCGTGGTGGCCGTCGTCATCATGGCCGGGCTCGGCCTGCACGACCCTGTGGTGGGCCTCATGGCCGGCACGGTACTGCTGGTCGCCACCAGCGTCGCGTGCGACATGCAGCAAGACCGCTCGACCGGCTGGCGGCTCGGCACGAACCGCGTCATGCAGTTCCGCTACCAAATGGCCGGCGTGCTCGTTGGCGCCGTGCTGGCGGTCGTCTTCGCGCGCCTCTTCATGGCGGCCTATCCGGTGCTGCAACTCGACCAGACGCTGATGAAGGCCGACCAGCAGCCGGCGCAATGGAGCGCTGCGATGACGTTCAAGTTCGTCGGCGTGCTGCGCAGCCTCACGGAAGACAAGCCATACCAGCGCACTGCGATCTGGCTCGGCGTGGCGATCGGCTTCGTGATCGAGCTGGCGAGAAAGCTCATCAAGGTCTGGCCGCGCTATCAGGCATTCATCGCGAGCGGCCGAGCGGGTCATGTCACCGACTTCGTCGTCGACGCCGTCGTGCTGCCTTCGCCCTATGCGTTCTCGTTCGGCGGCTTCGTCAACCTCGACACCTCGCTATGGCTCGGCGCGGGCGGCGTGTTCGCGAGTGCGGTCGATTCCTTGCCCAAGCGCCAGACCGATGCACCGGGCGACGCCGCCAAGCTGCCTTCCGACATGAGCGGCACCTCGCTCTTCGGTGGCGGCCTCATCGCCGGCGACGCCTTGGCCGCGCTCGGGCTCGGGCTCATCGCATTGGCCGCGACCGTCGCCGGCACATAGCGCCGGCGGCTCGTCGCAGCAACGCGGTCAGCGACCGACGTTGGCGGCACGGACGGGGTAGCGGTCGGGCGACTGCGCAGCGGCCACGCCAGCCACAGCGATGGCCGAAGTCAGCAACGCGGCTGCGGCCAGCCGCCTTGCCGCGATAGAACTGCATGCCGAGCGTGCCGGCGCGGGTCGGTCATGAGCGCAGGCTGGGCGAAGTCGGTGCAGGTCTTGCGTCACCCGAACTCCCGTCGGCCATGTTGCCCTGGTGGCAGTACGGGTAGCCCAAGTCCTCGTTGCCGTCGGCCGCCACGCGGCTGAGCGTGTCGTTCGGGATGTCTTCGAAGAGCCAGTCGCGGCCCGTTGTTCGTGCACCAGAGGTCACCGTTCTTCGGATCGAAGTCGAAGCCGACCGTGTTGCGCACGTCGGTGGCCACGTTCTCGACGCCGCTGCCATCGAGGTTCATGCGCATGATCTTCATGTGAGCGTCGTTGTGCGCGCAAATGTTGCGCGGCGCGCCGCCGGGCACGTACAGCTTGTTGTCGGGGCCGACGCGGATGTAACTCCAGCCGTGCGGCACTTCGCCGGTGAGCTTGTCGAAGACCATCACTGGCGCCGGTGGCTTGTCGAGGTTGGCCTCGATGTTGTCGTAGCGCTTGATGTGTTTCGGCGTGGCGACGTAGAGCGAGGCTTTGTGGAACTCGATGCCGTTGGGCCGGAAGAGCTTTCGGCGATGGTCTCGATCTCGCGCTCGCCGCCCCTTGTCGGCGAGCGCGTAGATCTTGCCGGCCACGAACAGCGAGCTCACGAAGACCGTGGGGGTCCCAGACCGTCACATACTTCGCGGCAACGGAGCCCAGAGCCCAACCAATCATCGGCGTGATGGCCTCGACGGTCCCGAAGATGGAAGCTGTTCTCGGAGCTTGGCGTAGATCTGGGCGATGCCATGCAGCGCCTTTGACAATCGCTGCCGCGAGGGCATCCGTTGCGAAGCAAAGGCGCGCCGCGTCCAGACCGCCGAGAACTTCGACGCCACCCGCATCGGAGATTGCCCACGTCCGGCTAATCCGGCGATAGGTCGCGGCTAAGGAGAGCGTGCGTAATCCCTTACGCGGATCAGCGCTTCCACTCGTTAGAGTGACTTTGCCTTGGAGCTTCGGATCGCACAGGGCAACGATCCAACTAAGCGTTATTGAGACGTCTGCTACGGTTAGTCAATGCGCTTTTTTGCCACAGCGGAAGTTGCTTTTCAGTTGCCGATGCGGATGCCCTACTGCGCGCCAGGGACGCCATCGGCCGCTTGACGAGACCATTCTTGCAACAACGCCTTAAAGGTGAGACATGTATAAAAATCGTTCGCTTTCAACTTTCTTAGCCGCGCTTCCGCTTCTTTGCGCGGCCCCGGTCTCGTTTGCTGCCGATGACCCCGGCTGGGCCAAGGACCGACCCAAGACCGAGTCGGCCATGAAGCTGGCGCCCGTGCCGGCGTTCCCGATCCCCACCGCAGCTGAAGATCTGCCGACCAAGAAGTTCAAGCTGCCGCCGGGCTTCAAGGTGGAAACCTGGGCTTCCGGAGTGCTTGACGCGCGAGACCTGCGCCAAGGGGACAAGGGCAACGTCTTTGTCAGCACGCTGTTCGTCGGCAACAAGGTTTATGTACTGCCCGAGAAGGCAGTCGACGGCAAGCGCGTGCCGAAAATCATCATCGACAAGACTCCGTACCCAACCGGCATTGAGTTCTACAAGGGCTCGCTGTTCTTTGCCACGAACAAGAAAATCGTGCGCTATGACAATGTCGAAGACAAGCTCGACAATCTCGGCGAACCGACCGCGGTGTTGACCGACAAACTGCCAGGGGGCGACGACCACAGCTGGAAGTACCTGCGCGTCCATGACAACAAGCTGTACTACAACATCGGCGCTCCTTGCAATATCTGCGATCCCGGTGACTTCGCAAAGATCTATCGCATGAACCTCGACGGTTCGGGCAACGAGACCATCGCGGCTGGCGTACGCAACACGGTGGGCTTCGACTTCGATCCGAAGAACAACGATCTCTGGTTCACGAACAACGGCCGAGATTGGTTCAGCGAAGAGTTGCCGAACGACACGTTGAATCATGTCGTGCAGCCGGGTAAGGAGCACTACGGCTTCCCGTATTGCCACCAAGGTGACATTCCCGATCCCGAATTTGGTTGGGGAAAGTCGTGCGAAGACTTCACGAAGCCTGTCGCATTCACCGGGCCGCACGCCGGTACGCTTGGTTTGAAGTTCTACACCGGAAAAATGTTTCCGGCGAAGTACCAGGGTGCGATGTTCATCGCCCGCCACGGCCCGTGGAACCGCACGAAGAAGTACGCCGACGTGATGGTCGGGTTCCCCGACGGTAAGGGCGGCGTAAAGCTCGAGCCGTTCATGACGGGGTTCGTCGAAAACAACGGCTACCTTGGTCGTCCGGTGGATTTCCTCGTAATGAAGGATGGCTCGCTGCTGGTCAGCGACGACCACGCCGGTGCGATCTACCGCATCAGCTACTCGGGCACGTGATTTGAGGCGCTGGCCACACGTGGCGGCAGCGGTCGGGATGACGCTGCTTGCGTCGTCGGCGGCCCTGCCTACTGGTGCGCAAACGACGAAGGACACCGCTGCGAGCGCAGCGGTTGTCGCAGGTCCCGCCGGTGCGGCCGCTTTGGTCAGCGAGGCCTATGCGGAACGCTTCAGCAACGTCTGCGCGGCCTGCCACGGCGCCAATGGCCGCAGCGACATGGCTGGCACGCCGGTACTTGCGGGGCAGCATTCGCTGTATGCGATCACGCAGCTATTCCTGCTCCGGGAAGGTCGTCGCAACAACGCGGCGATGGTTGCGATCGCAAAGTCGATGACGGATGCGGACTTGCGTGGCTACTCCGGATTTATCGGTACGCTGCCGCCCGTCCCGGCACCGGCACCGCCCGTAGCGCCCGAGGAGGCGCGCATGAAAACGGGGCAGGCCCTCGCGCAGCAGCACAAGTGCGTGTTCTGCCACGGCTCCGCGCTGGATGGTGGCCAGGGGGTTCCGCGCATCGGTGGCCAGAAGGAAGACTACGTTCGCGCGGCGCTCCACGGCTACAAGACGGGCGATCGACCCGGATACACGCGCGCGATGTCCGAGTCGTTGAGTCAAGTACCGGTGGGAGACTTGGACATGCTGGCCTATTACGTCGCATACTTCGTCGGCAAGTAGCGGTCCGAAATCTCAAAGCGGAACGCGCTCGCGTCGCCGTTCCGACTCTGGCCCATTTCGAAGGGAGCTCGATTCTTTGAACGTCGACTTCGCCGGCCCTCCCGTCTTGGCAGGGCGAATGTCAGTTCAGGGTCGGAAGTCATCGTTCGGGATGCGCGGAAGCTACCGCTGACGGGCCGCCCGCGTCTGGGCGAGGTCGCTTGAGTTGCATGGCAGCGATTGACCGTCAGATTCCGAGCAGTTCGGCGGAGCTTATTTCGCCACCGAAGCTGCCATCTGATGTGCCGGCATCAAGCGCCGATCAGGGAACGCATCATGTCTCACTCCTGCAGTAACGTCGCTGTGTGGCTGCGGCTCGCGTTGTCTGCAAGCCGTCGGTGAAGAAAAAACCAGTCTGCCGATTCAAACCATTCTTTGCGGCAGCCACAAGGCAATGACCGGAAATGCGATGAGGGGTGGATGGATGAGCCCGAGCTCCACCGTCATCACGATGATCACGCCAAACCAGATCGGGTCGAAGCCGAGCGCCACGATCACCGGGAAGATGATCGGCACCGTGAGGATGATCATCGCCATCGCGTCCATCAGGCAGCCGAGCACGAGGTACATCAACATGATGAGCGCGAGCACGCCGTAGCGCCCGATGCCGAGACCGGTGACGAAGCCGGTGAGCTTTTGCGGCGTCTGCGTGATGGTGAGGAAGTAGCCGAAGAGCAGCGCGCCGATGAGCACCGTGAACACCGCCGCGGCCGTGCGCGTGGCCTGCAGCAGCGCCTCGCGCGTGTTGATGCGGTTCAGCTTTCGGCGCAGCACGCCGAGGATGAACGCGCCGCTGGCGCCCACGCCGCCCGCCTCGGTGGGTGTGAAGAAGCCGCCGTAGAGACCCTTGATCACGAACACGAACAGCAGCAGCGGCGCCCACACGAGTTTGAGCGCGCCGGCACGATCGGCCCAGGTCTTGGTGGTGCCCGCGGGCAGAAAGCCCGGCCGCAGGCGCACGATCAGCGCGATCGTGGCCACGTACATCACGATCGCCAGCAGGCCGGGCAGGATGCCGGCCATGAACAGCTTGCCGATGTCTTGCTGGGTGAGGATGGCGTAGACCGCGAGCACGGTCGAGGGCGGCAGCATGGCGCCGAGCGTGCCGCCCGCGGCGATCACGCCGGTGGAAAACGACTGCGGGTAGCCGAAGCGGCGCATCTCGGATAGGCGACGGTGGAGAAGGTGGCGGCCGTGGCCACCGACGAGCCGCAGATCGCAGCGAAGCCGCCGCAAGCCACGACGGTGGCAACGCCGAGACCGCCGCGCAACTGCCCGAGAAAGGCGTCGGCCGCCTTGAACATCTCCTTGCTGAGGCCGGAAACGGAGACGAACGCGCCCATCAGCATGAACATCGGGATCACGCCGAAGGTGTAGTCGGTGACGGTGCGCAGCGACGTCTGGCCGACGAGCTTGAGCGCCGGTCCCGGCCCGACGATCCAGCTGTAGCCGGTGACGCCCACCAGCCCCATCGCCATGCCCACGGGCACGCGCAGCAGCATCAGCACGAACAGCGCGACGAAGCCGATGAAGGCGATCCAGTCGTTGCTCAATGGAGCACCCTGCGGCCTTCTGCCGATCCCGCCGAGCGGGAACGAGCCTCTTCGGGCGGCCGTGCGTCGCTCATTCGACGACCTTCGCCTCGCTCGCCTCGACGAGGTCTTCGGGATGAAACACGAGCCGGTACGTGCGGATCGCGATCAGCACCACTGCCGCCGCGTCGCCGAGCCCGATAGCCGGAACGCATGCTCGACGAGCTTCACCATGTTGGCGAGCTCGGGCCGCGGGTCGAGCATCAGCATCGTCGACTTCATCGCGTAGGCGTGCGTGCGCTCCTGGATGACGCTCGCACCCTCGCCGTAGTCTTCGCCGACGACGATCAGCGCGCCGCCGGTCACGCCCGGCGAAGCGAGATTCGAAAGCGCGTCGGCCGCCACGTTGGTGCCGACGATCGACTTCCACGTCACCGCGCCGCGCAGCGGGTAATGGATGGAAGCGCCGAGCATCGCCGCGGCCGAGGCCTCGTTGGCGCACGCCTCCACGTGCACGCCGAGCTCCTTCATATAAGGCTCGGCCTGCACCATCACGTCGAGCAGATGCGAGACGGGCGCGCCCTGGTAGCCGCCCACGTAGGCCACGCCCGACTGCAGCAAGGCCTTGGTGATGGCGAGGATGCCTTCGCCGCGGAAGGTCTCGCCGGCCCCCAGGCGAAGCGCCTGCACTTCCTTGCTGAACGAGACTTCCAACGGCCGGCCCTGGGTGATGCGCGCTCCACGGCACGCGAGGTCCGCTTCACCGTAACGCCGCCCATTGAAGCCCCGTGCCGCGCACCCACATGCCGCCGATGCCTTTTCGCCTCGTCGCGTTGCTGGTGCACTTCTACGTCGGCTGGCGCATCGCGCCCGCGCTGGGTTCACTGGCCGCAAGCGTTGCCTTCGTGATGCTGCTCGTGGTCTCGTTCTTCACGCTGCCGTTCGGCCTCGGCGCGCGCCGGGGCCGCCGCCGCCGCTTCGCCTCCGGGCTCGCCTGGATCGGCCTCGTCGCCATGGGATTGTTCTCGTCGCTGTTCGTGCTGAGCCTGGTGCGCGACCTCGCGTTGGCGCTGGCGCGCGTCGCAGCGTTCGAATGGCCGGGCAGCTTTTCGTTCGACTCATTCGCGCTGGCCAGCGCACGCGCCGTGCCGCTGGCGGCTGCGGCGATCTCGCTGTGGGGCTTTGCCAATGCGCGTCGAACCGCCCGCCTGCTACTCGTCGACGTGGCGCTCGCCGATCTGCCGCCGGCTCTCGAAGGTTTCACCATCGCGCAGATCAGCGACCTGCACGTCGGGCCCACGATCCGGCGGCCGTATGTCGAGAAGGTCGTCGCAGTGGTGAACGCGCTCGGTGCCGACCTCGTCGCCATCACCGGCGACCTGATCGACGGCTCGGTGCACGACCTCGCCGAGCACGTCGCGCCGCTGGCCGGGCTGCGCTCGCGCGAGGGCACGTTCTTCGTCACCGGCAACCACGAGTACTACTCAGGCGCCGCCGCCTGGGTGCACGAGTTGCGACGGATCGGCATCACGGTGCTGATGAATCAGCACGTGGTCGTGCACCGGCATGCGGCGCAGGTCGTGGTCGCGGGCATCACCGACTTCTCTGCCGGCCACTTCAGCGCAGCCGAGGCCAGCGACCCGAAAGCCGCGCTCGCGGGCAGCCCGAGCGATGCTGCGGTGCGCATCGTTCTCGCACACCAGCCGCGCAGCGCCGCGGCAGCCGAGAAGGCTGGCTTCGACCTGCAGCTCTCGGGCCATACGCACGGCGGGCAGTTCTGGCCCTGGAATCACTTCGTCCGGCTGCAGCAACCTTTCACGGCGGGCCTGCATCGGTGGCTCCGAATGTGGGTCTACACCAGCCGCGGCACCGGCTACTGGGGGCCTCCCATGCGCTTCGGAGCGCCTTCCGAGATCACCCTGCTCCGGCTCGTGGCGGCGCGCTCCCCCGAGCCCGTTCGGTCGCCGCGTGCGCCTCGAATGGCTGAAGCCGCCGCCGGCCGCTGAACGGTCCCGGGTCTTACAATTCGCAGGTTTTGCCGGCAGCATCCTGCAGCCCGGCACCCGAGGATCTCGCCGTGTTCATCTCCAACGCTTACGCCCAGACCGCGGCCCAGACCGCGCCCACCGCTGGCACCGCCGCTACCGACTCGCCCTTCGGCGGCATCGGCGGCATGTTGCCCATCGTGCTCATGTTCGTGGTGCTGTACTTCGTGATGATCCGGCCGCAGATGAAGCGCCAGAAAGAACACAAGTCGATGATCGACGCACTGGCCAAGGGCGACGAAGTCGTCACCTCCGGCGGCGTGCTCGGCAAGGTCTCGAAGATGGGCGACACGTTCGTGGGCGTCGAGATCGCGAGCGGTGTCGAGGTCCAGGTGCAGCGCTCGGCCGTCGTGCAGGTGATGCCCAAGGGCACGGTCAAGTGATCTTGCCGCGTCGGTCGGACGCCGGGCCGCTGCCGAGCCCGGCCGCGCTCCATCGGGGAGCAGCGACCAGCGGGAGCGTGGGGGCTCTATGAACCGTTATCCGGTCTGGAAGTACGCGGTCCTGGTGATCGCCGTCGTCGTCGGCCTGCTCTACACGCTGCCCAACTTCTTCGGCGAAGCGCCGGCGGTGCAGGTGGCGAGCGGCAAGGTCACCGTCAAGCTCGACGCATCCATCGCGTCGCGCATCGAGGGCATCCTCAGCTCGGCCGGACTCAAAGCCGACTTCGTGCAGTTCGACGGCAACTCGGTCAAGGCGCGCTTCGCCGACCTCGACGCGCAGCGCAAGGCCAAAGACGCGATCACGGCCGCACTCAACCCCGACTCGAGCGACCCGACCTACATCGTCGCCAACAACCTGCTCTCGCGCTCGCCCAAGTGGCTGACGGCGATCCATGCGCTGCCGATGTACCTCGGCCTCGACCTGCGGGGTGGCGTGCACTTCCTGATGCAGGTCGACATGAAGGCGGCGCTGACGAAGAAGGCCGACGCTGCTGCCGGCGACGTGCGCACGCTGCTGCGCGACAAGAACATCCGCCACACCGGCATCACGCGCGACGCCAACGACGTGACCGTGCGGCTGCGCGATCGAGACGCGCTGGTCGCCGCGCGCAGCCTGCTGCTCGACCAGCTCCCCGACTTCGCCTGGCAGGAAAGCGCCGACGGCGGCGACTTCAAGCTCACCGGCAAGCTCAAGCCCGATGCGGCGCAGCGCGTGCAGACCGCGGCCATCACGCAGAACATCACCACGCTGCACAACCGCGTCAACGAGCTGGGCGTGGCCGAGCCGGTGATCCAGCAGCAGGGCGTCGACCGCGTCGTGGTGCAGCTGCCCGGCGTTCAGGACACGGCGAAGGCCAAGGACATCATCGGTCGCACCGCCACGCTCGAGCTGCGAATGGTTGACGAGAGCAGCGAGGCCAAGCTGGCCGAAAGCGGCGCCGGCCCGGTGCCCTTCGGCAGCGAGAAGTTCACGCAGCGCGCGGGAGTTCCGCTGATCGTCAAGCGCCAGGTGCTGTTCACCGGCGAGAACCTGACCGACGCGCAACCGGGCTTCGACGAGAACCACCAGGCGGCCGTGCACCTGACCGTCGACGCGCGTGGCGCCCGCGTGATGCGCGACACCTCGCGCGAGAACATCGGCAAGCGGATGGCGATCATCCTGTTCGAGAAGGGCAAGGGCGAGGTCGTGACCGCGCCGGCCATCCGCAGCGAGCTCGGCAACCGTTTCCAGATCAGCGGCAGCATGAATACACAGGAAGCCAACGACACGGCGCTGTTGCTGCGCGCCGGCTCGCTGGCCGCGCCGATGGAGGTGATCGAGGAACGAACGATCGGCCCGAGCCTCGGCGCCGAGAACATCGATCGCGGCTTTTACAGCGTGATCTACGGCTTCACCGCGATCGCCGTGTTCATGTGCAGCTACTACCTGTTCTTCGGCGTGGTCTCGACGTTGTCCCTCGCCTGCAACCTGTTGCTGCTGGTGGCGGTGCTGTCGATGCTGCAGGCCACGCTCACGCTGCCCGGCATCGCGGCCATCGCGCTCGCGCTGGGCATGGCAATCGACGCCAACGTGCTCATCAACGAGCGCATCCGTGAAGAGTTGCGAGGCGGCGCCTCGCCGCAGGCGGCCATCAGCACCGGCTACGAGCGTGCCTTCGCGACCATCCTCGACTCGAACGTCACCACGCTGATCGCGGGTCTCGCGCTGCTGGCCTTCGGCTCGGGGCCGATCCGTGCCTTCGCCATCGTGCACTGCCTCGGCATCATCACCTCGATGTTCTCGGCAGTGTTCTTCTCGCGCGGCCTCGTCAACCTCTGGTACGGGCGGCAGAAGCGGCTGAAGTCGGTCTCGATCGGCCAGGTGTGGAAGCCCGGCGCGCTCGCGACACCGGCCTCTCCCTCGCCTTCGCTCAAAGGCTGACGACGATGGAATTCTTCCGCATCCGCAAGGACATCCCGTTCATGCGCCACGCGCTGGTGCTGAACGTGATCTCGCTCGTCACCTTCCTCGCCGCGGTGTTCTTCCTCACCACGCGCGGCCTGCACTTCTCGATCGAATTCACCGGCGGCAACGTGATCGAGACGGCCTACGCACAGCCGGCCGATACGGCCAAGATTCGCACGACGGTCGAGGCACTGAACCTCGGCGACGTGCTGGTGCAGAACTTCGGCAGCTCGCGCGACGTGATGATCCGCGTGCCGGTGCGCGCCGACGTGAAGCAGGGCGAGCTCACCGCGCGCGTGTTCGGCGCCTTGTGCAAGGCCGAAGGCGGCACCGTGTCGACGCGCGAGGCTGCGGCCGAGCCGGGCAAGCCGACCAGCGCGCAGGTATGCATGGCCGGCACGGCCGAGCCGCTGCGCCTGTCGCGCAGCGAAGCAGTCGGGCCGCAGGTGGGCAAGGAGCTGGCGCAGGACGGCGCGAAGGCGCTCGCCTTCGTGGTCATCGGCATCATGATCTACCTGGCGTTCCGCTTCGAGTGGAAGTTCTCGGTCGCGGCGATCGTCGCCAACCTGCACGACGTGGTCATCATCTTGGGCTTTTTCGCCTTCTTCCAGTGGGAGTTTTCGCTCTCGGTGCTGGCAGCGGTGCTGGCGGTGCTCGGCTATTCGGTCAACGAGTCGGTGGTCATCTTCGACCGCATCCGCGAGACCTTCCGCCGCTATCGAAAGATGACCACCCGCGAGGTGATCGACCACGGCATCACCAGCACGATCAGCCGCACCATCATCACCCACGGCTCGACGCAGATGATGGTGCTCTCGATGCTGTTGTTCGGCGGCCAGACGCTGCACTACTTCGCCATCGCGCTCACCATCGGCATCCTGTTCGGCATCTATTCGTCGGTGTTCGTTGCTGCGGCGATCGCGATGTGGCTGGGTGTCAAGCGCGAAGACCTGATCCCCGCCGGCGGCAAGGAACACGACCCGAACGACCCGAACGCCGGGGCCGTGGTGTAGAGTCATTCGAGCCCTCGCAGGACGACCCCGACACCTCAACCCATGCCGACCCCCGCCAACCCGACGGCCCTGGCCCAGCAGGCACGGCGGTCCTACGCGGAGCGGCTGCTCGGTGGCATGCCCGGCGTGGTCCAGGCGATCGATCAGGGAGCACGATTGCTGGCTTCGGCGGTCGCCGATCCGGGCGTGGCGCTCAAGCGACGCGAGCTGGTCCCCGTGTTGCAGGGAACGTTGCCGATCTGGCTCATGGGCATACAGACGCTGCTCAAGCTCTCGCTCGACTCCGGCATCGTGAGCCCGACGCGGCTCGGCGAGCTGCCGGTGGGGCCGGGCGGCGTCAAGCTCGGCAGCAAGCTGAGCCTCGTCGACGACGACACCATCGAGCACGAGATCCTCAGCTCGCGCCTGGCCCTGGCGATGATGGATCGGGCGTCGTGGGAGTTCACCGACCTGCGCTCGCGCATGAACGTGCTCGAGAAGCGCGACGAGCTCGACGCCAACGACATCCTGCGGCCGCACGTGCTGGCCCGCATCGTCACCAGCTCCTGGCTGGCCGCACCGCTCGGCTTCGACGCCTGGCGCGTCGTGCAGTCGGTGCTGCATGAAGAGTTTTCGCTGTTCGCCGAAGAGTCGTACCACGAGACCAACCGCTTCCTGTTGCAGCGGCACGTGCTGCCCGAGGTCGACCTGCGGCCGTTCATCCGCCGCACCACCGACAGCGGCGGCCCGCGCTCCGGGGGTGGCTTCGGCACGCCTACCGGCATCGCGGGCGCGCCGTCAGATTTCCAGCCGTCGGCCCGTGCCAGCCAGCCGCAGAGCGAGGTCGGCGAAGAAACGCGCCTGATGACGCGCGCCGGTGCGCTGGCGCGCAGCCCTGACCAGAGCGACGCGGTGCTGAACCGCCTCAACCGCCTCGTCGGTCGCCAGCTGCCCGACTTCGCCGTGACCTCGCACGCCCCGTCGCCGCCCTCGCCGCGGCTGAGCGAAGCCATCAACGAGGCTCAGGAGAACGTCGCGCGGCGTCTCTCGAGCGCGGCCGCGGCGGCGCTCAGCAGCGGCGGCTCGATGGCGCTCGGCACGCCGGCGCTGCTCGAGGAACTGCATCAGCGCAAGCAGGCGCTGAAGGCGGCGGCGAGCTCGCCCGTCGAGCGAGCCACGATCGAGATCGTCGCGCTGCTGTTCCAGAGCATCCTGATGGAAGACGCCATCCCCGCGACGGTGCGGGTCTGGTTCGCGCGGCTGCAGATGCCGGTGCTGCGCGTCGCGGTGTCGGAGCCCGACTTCTTCGCCACAGTGGAGCATCCGGCAAGGCGGCTGATCGACCGAATGGGCTCGTGCGTGATGGGCTTCGACTCGTCGAGCCGCGCGGTGGGCGACATTCTCGAGAAGGAGATCAAGCGCGTGGTGCAGGTGGTCGAGGCCTACCCCGACACCGGCCGACGCGTGTTCCAGACCGTGCTCACCGAATTCGAGAAGTTCCTCGAGCATTACTTCAGGAACGAGAACGAGGCCTCGAGAAAGGGCGTGTCGCTCGCGGCACAGGTCGAGCAGCGCGAGACGATGGCGATCCAGTACACGATCGAGCTGCGCAAGATGCTCAACGATGTGCCGGTGCAGGAGGGCGTGCGCGAGTTCCTGTTCCAGGTCTGGGCCGACGTGCTCGCCACCACGGCCATCAAGTCGAACAACGGCGAAGCGACCAAGGAGATGAAGCGCGCCGCCGCCGACCTCATCTGGTCGGCCAGCGCCAAGGTCTCGCGCGCCGAACGGGCCGAGGTGATCCGCCGCCTGCCGCCGCTGCTCAAGACACTGCGAGACGGCATGGACGATGCCGGCATCCCGCTGCCCAAGCAGGACGAGCACATCCAGCGCCTCAACAATTCGCTCGCCGCCGCCTTCACGGCCAAGGCCGCCGCGATCTCGCACGAGCGGCTGGAAGAGCTGATGCAGCGGCTCGAGACGCTCGAGGAATTGCTCCCCGAGCAGGAAGACGTCGATATCGACGAGTCGCTCGTCATGGACCTTTCCGGCCACGAGAGCTCCGAGCTCGAGGTGGTGGGCGAGGGCGGCTCGATGCCCACGCCGGCGATGCTCGCCTGGGCGCGCGAGCTGCAGGTCGGCAGCTGGTACATGCTCGACTACCGCAACCGCAACGAGGCGGTGCAGCTCGCCTGGCAGGGCATGCGGCGTCAGCTCGCGCTGTTCGTCTCGCCGCAGGGCCGCGGCGTGCTGTTCCAGCAGCATCGCCTGGCCGCCTTCCTGCAGGCCGGCCTGCTCGTGCCCGCGCAGGAAGAGGCACTCACGGTTCGCGCCACCCGCAGCGCGATGGCCAAGCTCGACGGAGACCCGAGCCGATTGCTGGGTTGAGGCATCTGCGCGGTGCTCGTGTTGGAAATTAAGCAGGTTACCGGCAATGAAGCCCCGATCCCCATTGCGTCGTTCGAGCAGGTGCGGGCCTCGGTCGGGTCATGAGAGATGTCGCTCCGGGCAAGCTCGGCGCCACGCTGGCACCGCGCACCCAAACGGCGGAGGTCGAGATTCCGTATCCGACGGTCCAGTACGGCATTGCCTACAAATCGAGCAGGAACCTGCAGGAGGGTGGGGGCAGTAGCTCCGCGACACGGTGAGCGTCTGCCGAACGCGCGGTCACGCCTGAGGTCGACGCGGCACGAGGTCCTCCGGGCGAGAACCCGTCCGTGCTCTTTCCTCCGAGCCCACGGCTTCGTGGAAGGCCAAGGCGGACGCGGCAGCGACTGGCTGATCCATGTCATCGCCTGGCTCGCCCGTGCTCTTGGCAGAACGAGGTCCTGAACAATCGTCCGATCACGATGCTGATCCACCTCGACGATCGACCGCGAGTGCTGCATCCCCGGCATCGACGACAGCAAGCTGTCGATCATTCCATGGGGAAAGTTCGACAGCTATCTGCGTGCCCACGACCTCCTCGCCGGCGGCGGCATCGTCGTGGCGCTCGCTGATCGCGCCGAGAAGGCAGCCTTCCTGACGAGTTCGTTCGAGATCGTCGAATGCGACCCGCCCGCACCGGTCGGAAGTCGTGGTGCAGCGCTGCAGCCGGTCGTCGGCCCGGACGCGAGACTGCTCGCGCAGTACGCGCGGCGTTATCCGCTCAATGGGTGCAGCTTCTTTGCTTACTGGCAAGGGGGGGTGACCACGCCGGCCCCCACATCTTGGGACGGCGCCTGGATCGCCACCGGTATTCGGCGGGTGTGCGCAGTCGAGCCACTACCGGTCGTGGGCAGATACCGGGCGCTCAGTGGATGAGGCGGTCTTCCTCGTCGACGAAGAGCTCGTCGAGGATCAGCGCGTCGGGCTCTTCGCCGAGGCTCCAGAAGACCATCAGCACGATGATCTTCAGGTCTTCGAGATCGAGCGGCCCGCCGGGGATGGCGCTGGCGCGGTCGATCACCATCTCGCGCATCGGCGGCGGCAAAACGCCGGCCGATTCGAGGAAGCTGATGAAGCCGATCGACTGCTCGCCAAGGTGCTCCTGCTCCGAAGGCACGTAGACGCGCATGCTCTCGGGCTGCTGCTCGCCGACGCGCGCCTGGGCCACTGCGGCAACGCCGTCGAGCCACGAGAGCGCGTCTTCGATTTCTTCTGATTCGAAGCCCACGGATGTGAGCTTGCGCGTCAGCTGATCGTGCGCGGGGCAGGCGTCGGGGCGCCAGTAGTTCTCGTAGAGATACACGAGCACATCGAACATGAAAAGGAATATACCGCAGCGATTCTTGACCCTGCGTGCCTGCGGATGAGCGGCGGCAGCGGGCCGAGCCAGGCGAACTGCTAGGCGCGTTCGACGCGCTGGAACAGCTGGCCCGGCAGCCGCGCGATGCGGCCCTGCAGCTCGAGCTCGAGCAGTCGCGCGGAAAGCTCTGCAACGCCTTGCCCGGTGCGAGCGATGAGCTCGTCGATGCCGATCGGGT
>Ga0209512_1003329_pt1 | contig 15453 bp, 14 predicted proteins | sample frozenSSSSmetaG_FD_184142 | JGI IMG/M metagenome (GOLD analysis project Ga0209512, IMG submission 184142) | Glacier valley bacterial and archeal communities from Borup Fiord, Nunavut, Canada, to study Microbial Dark Matter (Phase II) -... | ecosystem: Environmental > Aquatic > Freshwater > Ice >... | reverse complement strand
GGACGAACGGCATCCCTTACTTGAGAGGGTGAAATTCCTCAGTATATTTAATACCAATCTGGACGAGTTTTTCATGATTCGGGTATCCGGCTTGCAGGAACAAATCGAGTCGGGCATGCTGGAAGCCAGCGAGGATGGTCTGACCCCGCGTGAGCAGCTAACCCTCATTCGCCAACGGGTGTTACGGTTGAAGGAAATGGGCTGGAACTGCTTTCAAGATGCTTTATTGCCGAAACTGGCGCAGGCTGGGATTCACCTCTATAACTATGCCGATCTGAACAAAGAACAATGTGCCAAACTAAAAGAATATTTTGATACTACGATTTACCCGGTTCTAACTCCGCTGGCAGTAGATAATGCCCACCCCTTCCCCCATATTTCTAATTTGAGCCTTAATCTGGCGGTGGTGATTCGTGACCCCAAGAACGGCGAACGCTTTGCCAGAGTGAAAATTCCCCAGGTATTGCCGCGCTTGCTGCCAGTGGAGTTAACTAGCGAAGAAAACAAGGATAACGGGGTCTTGCGCGCTCGCAAACGAGGCTTTGTCTGGCTGGAACAGGTGGTAGCGGCCCACCTGAGTAGCCTCTTTCGGGGGATGCAGGTGGTCGAGAGCTTTTCTTTTCGGGTCATTCGGGATGCCGACCTGGAAATTCGCGAGGACGAAGCGGGCGACCTCTTGCAGACCATCGAGCAAAGTCTGGCCCGCCGCCGTTTTGGTAGCGTGACCCAGATGATTGCTACCACGAAAATGCCCGAAGAAATCAAAACCCTGCTGATGAACAAAATGGAAATCGAGCCGATAGATGTTTATCAGGAGGATGGCCCGATGGGGTTGGGCGACCTGATGGAGTTATATGACCTGGAACTGCCGGGACTTAAAGACCCCCCCTTTCGGCCTAGAGTCCCCGCTAGCCTGAGACCGGGCAGTGATGTTTTTGCCGCGATTCGGGCCGGGGACATTATGATTCATCAACCTTATGATAGTTTTACCCCCGTTGTGGAATTTGTGCGGACGGCAGCCAACGACCCTAACGTTTTGGCTATCAAACAGACTATTTATCGGGTTGGTAGCAATTCGCCGATTGTTGAAGCTCTGTCCGAGGCCAGCGAAAACGGCAAACAGGTCTCGGTGTTGGTGGAACTAAAAGCCCGCTTTGACGAAGAAAATAATATAGAGTGGGCCAGAGCGTTGGAAAAAGCCGGGGTGCATGTGGTTTATGGCGATATTGTCCTGAAAACCCACTGCAAGGTGCTGTTGGTGGTTCGCAAAGAGCCTGACGGTATCCGCCGCTATCTCCACCTCAGTACCGGGAATTACAATGCCAAAACTGCCCGTATCTATACCGACCTGTGCCTATTCACCTGTAATCCAGATATTGGGCAGGATGTGTCGGATTTGTTCAACTCGCTGACGGGCTATAGCGTGATTGACCACTATCGCAAGCTACTGGTGTCGCCCGGTGGCATCCGGCAGGGCTTGACCGAGCGGATTGAGCGGGAAATTGAACACGCTCAGGCCGGGCGCGGCGGACACATTATCTGGAAAATTAACTCTTTGACCGATTTTATGGTTGTGGAGGAACTTTACAAGGCCAGCACCGCCGGGGTAAAGATAGATTTGGTAATTCGGGGTAGTTGTAGCGTGGTGCCGGGGATTAAGGGGCAGAGCGAAAACATTCGAGTGACCAGTATTGTTGGTCGTTTCCTGGAGCACGAGCGGATTTATTATTTCCGCAACGGTGGCGGCGATACTGCCGAGGTCTGGCTGGGTAGTGCCGATGTGATGCAGCGCAACCTTGACCGACGGGTGGAGACGCTATTCTCTATCGAAGACCCCAACCTGAAAGATTATCTGATAAATGGTTTGTTGGCGGCCTACCTGAAGGATAACCAGAAAGCCCGTTTGCTATTGTCGGACGGTAGCTACAAACGGATTGAGCCCGGCCCAAACGAGCCGCTTTTCGATAGTCAGAGCTGGTTCTTGCGCCGTAGTCAGGAATATGACCCTTATGTTCCACTGGAAGAAAGTCCAGTGCATGCCATCCGTATTGAGGACTGAAAATGGTTGTCAGAAGGGAATTCGTAGGAGGACGCTCCGTCGTCCGATGGTTATCGCAGGGCAGAGCCTGCTCCTACAAAATTCGTGCTTCCATCCCACAACCCCTATCCCCTATCCCCTATTCTGGCAACCTGATGAGAGGTATCCAGCCGCAAATATTCGGGCAGGGGGCCACCAATTAAGGGACGCGCATAATCCAGATATTCCGAGGTCACATAGTTCCCGGCTGAATTGATATAGCTGGGGGGCATTTTGCGCTCGCTATTTGCGATGTTCAGCAGGGGGGTTGTGCCAGTGCTGACCCGATATTCCTCGCCGGGGTCGTTGGCGCGCAACAGCGTAATCATAATATCGCTTTCACCCGCCAGAGCGCGACGGGCAGCTTCTTCGCCCACCAACTCGGCCTCGGCTAAATCCACCGCGCTAACCATACTCATTCGCTGCAAAGTTCCGGGTTTATCAAAACGGCTGGTCAGGCCAAGTTCTTTCATCACCAGGCCACTCAGGTAGTTGGCGGGGCCGGGGAAATATTTGTGTCCAAAGCTATCCACGAAATAGGGTTCGCCGTGACCTGCCAGAGGTTTGCCGTAATTGTCCCGGACGCTCTCGCCAATCACTGCCACGCAGTAGCCATAAAGAGCATAGACCCGCCGCACGTCCCGCAGGAAGTCGTTAGGGTCGAGGCCACGTTCGGGGGTATAAATCAGGTGAGGGGCATCCTGTTCGCGCTTTTTGGCAAGGGCGGCACTGGCGGCAACCCAGCCAGCATTGCGGCCCATCACTTCCAGCAATTTCACCGGGTGTACTAGGCCGGAGGAGGCGGTATCAATTCCCGTATCCTGGGTAGCAGTCGCCACGTAGCGGGCAATACTGCCGTAGCCGGGGCAATGATCCATATCGGGCAGGTCGTTATCTATGGTTTTGGGTACGCCCACTGCGTATAATTCATAGCCGGAACGCTGGGCTACTGAGGCCAGGCGGTGGCAGGTGTCGGCACTATCGTTCCCGCCGATATAGACGAAGTAGCGAATATCGTGCGCCTTGATAATTCTCAGAATCTTTTCCATCTCGGCCTCGCCGATTTTGTAACGGCACATTCCCAGAGCGGCGGCGGGGGTATGGCTTAGCTTCTCAAGGGCGGTGGGGCTATCGAACTGTGGGCGCAAATCCACAATCTGCTCTTGCAACAGCCCCTGCACGCCGTTGAGCATGCCGTAGACCTCGCCCACCTTATCATTTTTAAAAGCTTCTTTTATTACACCCGCCAAACTTCCGTTTATCACGGCGGTAGCTCCGCCCGATTGCCCCACTATCAGGTTTCCTTTTGCTGTCACATCTATCTCTTTCTAAGCTGTCAGCTGTCAGCTATCAGCCCTCAGCTTTTAGGTATTAGGACAATTACTGTTGAATATGTTCTAAATGTAGGGGTGGGTTTACCTGTCCTTTCTGTACTCAGGGGGATAACCTGCCCTGCAACATTCTTGGGTAGGGTGGGTTTCTAACTAACCCGGTAGGGTTACAAACCCTACTCTACAAAAAATAAAAAATTGGGTGTGGTATTTCTACCACTCCCGATTATTTTTTAGAAAGAAATCTTACCAACAACTAACAACCAATAACCAACAACCATCTGGTTATTCCTCGTCGTCATCATCTTCGTCGTCATCGTCGTCATCTTCATCTTCTTCAAGGTCTTCTAAATCATCCTCATCATCCTCGAAATCGTCTTCGTCTTCTTCCTCATCGTCCTCGTCAAGGGGTTCTTCCTCGTCCTCGACATCATCGTCAGCATCATCGTCCGCCGCCAGCATTTTCAAATTCAGGTCGTCCAAAAGCAGAGTTGACATTGAAAAGAATCCTCTCTTTCTTGGTTAGTTACTACAATTGAATATAAATTAACCCATCAATAACCAATACCGAATAAGTTGGAAGCACTTCGTCGAGCAGGCTGGGCTGGTTCATTCCAACCAGACAGCCCGTGCGAACATCAAAAGGCCAGTAATGCAGGGGGCATTCCAGAATATAGCCTTCAAGCGGGCCATATTGGAGATAGCCCCCCGCATGAGGGCAAAAATTGGAGAGAGCAAAAAGTTCGCCATCCACATTTAACAACAAAATCGAGTCGTTGGGCATGCGAACTACTTTGCGCTTACCGGGTGAGAACTCCGAAAGAGGCCCAACCAGGATATTTTTGGTAAGGGACGGGCTTTGCGAGTAGCTTGACCCGTCCCCGCTATTTTCAGTTTTTGGCGAAAAGTCAGCCATAATTTTTGTTACAATTTTACCGCATTACCCTGAACATGGTCTTGCCAACGGGTCGGGTCAGCCTGTATCAGGGTGGCTTCCCAATCTACTTTAGCAAAAAAGTCTGAAACGCGCTGAATATACTCCGAGGTAAATTTGTCATAAACCTCGACATGTTCCATTCCTTGCTCAATCCAGAGTTCTTTAGGCTCACGGGCCAGTTTATAGAGGATTTCGCTATTCTCAACCGGGGTCAACTTATCGGCAGAACCATGAATCAGGAAAAGCGGGCGGGGGGAGATACGGCTAACCTGAGTGGCGGGGTGGGCTTCCTGGGGTTTGTAGCCGTGATAATCAGCCATCGCCTTAAAGACGTAACGGGCCACCGGGCGGGTAAACCACATGGGTAGACGATAGCGATTGGCAGCTTCACGGGCAATTGAGCGATAGAAATGAGCAAAAGGGCTATCAGCCACCACTGCGCTGATATGGGGATTTTCTGCTGCCGCCAGAATCGCGATTGCCCCCCCCATCGAAATGCCGTAGACCCCGATGCGCCGTTCGCCCTGCCCTAACAGATAATCTACCGCGCCATGCATATCGAGCCGCTCCAGGTAACCCGCCGAAGTTCCCTGCGGCCCATCACTGAGGCCATGCCCCCGAAAGTCAAACATAAAGACGCTATAACCTGCCTGTCGTAGCCAAACAGCGTGGCGCAAGTCCGGTACTTTACTCCCGCCATAGCCATGCGCAATAATAATAATAGTTTTGCCGTTTTCAAGCGGAATATGCCAGCCATGCAGATTTAGATTATCGCGGCTGGTAAAAGTAACCTCTTTATAAGGCATATTAAAATCGTTGGGAGTACCATCCCCCTGCCAGCGAGGTAAATCGGTAATGGTGCGGACGGCAAAACGTCGAAACTCGCGCCGTCCCAACCAGCCCAACCCGGCCAAACCGCTACCTAATAGTATATTTCTTACTGCTTTTATTGCCATTGTTTATTCTTTACCCTGAAATCTTCGGGTCATAAAGCATCGGATGACGGAGCATCCTCCTACGAATTTAATCCCTGTAGGAGTAGGCTCTGTCCTGCGAATTTCGGATGGCGGAGCATCCCCCTACAAAAATTCCCCGATTTTAGAGGTTTCTCCAATGCAGGGCGGGGAGACCACGCCCCTACGAATTTCCACTGACAACCGACGACTGACCACCGACAACCTGAAGCTATTGTGGCTTTTTCAGCCAGAGTTGTCAACCTGCAAATTTACAAGGGCGGGCGTAGAATGTTATAATGCAAAAAGTTTGATGAATAACGCAAAGGCGGAGACGAACGTACTGCTAAGGAGATATTTTGATGAAGCTGTCCCCTAAAGAAATAGAAGAAGTGGCTAATCTAGCGAGGCTGGAGCTAACTCCGGTGGAAAAAGAGAAAATGCGGGACGAACTAGCCCCCATCCTGACCTATTTTGAAATCCTCAAGGAATTGGACACCGAGAATATTCCGGCTACCGCCCAGGTAATCGCCGTCCAGAACCTGATGCGCCCCGACGAAGTGCGCCCCTCCGCCCCAGTCGAAGAAGTCCTGAAAAATGCCCCGTTGCGCGAGGCCGACTATTTCCGGGTGCGGGCCGTGTTTGGCGACCAGGAATAAACCCAACCTAACCCCCTGACCCCCGACACGATGCATCGTGTCCCTACAAGGAAGGGGGAAAGTAAAAGTAGAATTGATAGAAAACAAATGGAACTACATAACCTGACTATAAGTGAAGCGGCAGACCTGTTACGGAAGCGTGAGGTTAGCAGCCGCGAACTGACCGAAGCGACCTACAAGCAAATTGAGGCGGTTGACGACAAAGTTAAAGCCTTCCTGACCCTGACCAAAGATTTGGCCTTCCAGCAAGCCGAGGCCGCCGACAAAACCTTTAAGGAAGGGGCGGAGGGGGCTAATCCCTTGCTGGGTATCCCCATGAGCCTCAAGGATGTGGTCAGCACTCGCAACGTTCGCACCACCTGTGGTAGCAAAATCCTCGAAAATTTTGTGCCGATTTACGATGCCACTATCGCTCGCAAGCTTTATCAGGCCGGGGCGGTTTTAGTAGGTAAAAATAATATGGACGAGTTCGCGATGGGCAGTAGCACCGAGAATAGTGCCTTTGGTACTACCCACAACCCCTGGAATCTGGACACTGTGCCGGGGGGAAGTAGCGGGGGTAGCAGTGCTTCGGTGGCTGCCGGGGAGAGCTTTTTCAGTATTGGTTCGGATACTGGCGGTAGTATTCGCCAACCCGCCTCGCTCTGTGGGGTGGTGGGGCTGAAGCCAACCTATGGGCGGGTTTCGCGCTATGGTCTGGTGGCCTTTGCCAGTTCGCTTGACCAATTTGGCCCTTTCACCCGCAGCGTGACCGATAACGCCCTGGTGATGAACGTTATCGCCGGACATGACTCACTGGATAGCACCGCTATTAACGCCCCTGTGCCAGATTACACCAAATCGCTCATCCCGGATGTCAAGGGTCTGAAGCTTGCTTTACCCCGCGAATATTTTATTGATGGGCTAGAAACGGGCGTGGATAAAGCGGTACGGGCGGCTATCGCCAAGCTGGAGGAATTGGGCGCGACAGTGGAGGAAGTTTCGATGCCCCACACCAAATACGCCCTCAGTACCTATTACATCATCGCTCCCGCCGAGGCCAGCGCAAATCTAGCCCGGTATGATGGGGTTAAATATACCTACAGCGACCCCGATGCCAGAACGATGGTTGAGGGTTATTTCAAAACACGCGGGCACGGCTTTGGGGCGGAGGTTAAACGCCGCATTATGATTGGCACTTACGCCCTCAGTAGCGGCTATTATGATGCTTATTATGTCAAAGCTCAAAAGGTGCGGACGCTAATCAAGAGTGATTTTGATAAGGTTTTCGAGAAGTATGACGCGATTGTGGCTCCAACCTCCCCTACCGTTGCCTTCCGTATCGGCGATAAGGTTTCCGACCCGTTGGCGATGTACCTGAACGATATTTTCACTATCCCGGCTAATATGGCGGGGACACCCGGTATGTCCATTCCCTGCGGTTATTCCAATAACCTGCCAGTGGGGTTGCAAATTCTTGGCCCGGTGCTAGGCGAGGAGAAAGTTTTCCGGGTGGCCTATGCCTACGAGCAAGCCACCGAATGGCACAAACAACACCCGACTTTGTAGGGGTTGGGGGCAAGGGGATGGGGGTTGGTTAAAAAGGAGTCAGAATTTAGGAGTCAGGAGTCAGAATAGGGGAGCAAACCTAACCCCCTAGCTCCCTTCCCTATAAAGGAAGGGGGAATAGAACAACCAATAACCGATACCTTTTAGCTGACGGCTGATAGCTGATGGCTGACAGCTTTTCCGACAACTGACAACCGACAACCGACAACCTTTCACATTAAGGAGTTTCAATGGCTAGTACCTTTGGTCGGGCATTTTCGATAACCACCTGGGGCGAGTCGCATGGTATGGCGATTGGGGTAGTGCTGGACGGTTGCCCTGCCGGATTGCCCCTGACCGAAGAAGAAGTACAGTTTGAGCTGAATCGGCGGCGGGTCGGGCAGAGTCAGGTGACTTCGCCCCGCAACGAAACCGACAAGGTACAGATTTTGTCTGGCATCTTCGAGGGTATGACAATGGGCACGCCGATTTCAATGCTGGTCTGGAATCAAGATGCCGATAGCAGCAAATATGACGAGATTAAGGATAAGTTTCGTCCCGGTCATGCCGACTATAGCTACCTCGCCAAGTACGGGATGCGCGACCATCGGGGCGGGGGTCGAAGCTCGGCCCGCGAAACAGTCGGGCGGGTGGCGGCGGGTGCAATCGCCCGGAAACTTTTGGCCCACTACGGCGTTAAAATAGTAGGATATACCAAAGAGTTGGGCGGTATCGTGGCGCAAAAGATAGATTTTGACGAAATCGAGCGGAACATCGTGCGTTGCCCCGACCCTGAAGTCGCCCCACAGATGGTTGAGGCGGTCTTGCAGGCCAAAGAAGAACTCGACTCGTTGGGGGGAATTGCCGAGGTAGTGGCGATTGGTGTGCCGCCGGGTCTGGGCGAACCTGTTTTTGACAAGCTAGATGCGGATATTGCCAAAGCGATGTTAAGTATTCCGGCCATTAAGGGTATCGAGTTTGGGGCGGGTTTTGCCTTTGCTAAAATGCGTGGTTCGCAGTCCAACGACCCCTTTGTTAATCTGGGCGGGAAAATTGGCACAGTGGAGAACAAGGCGGGTGGTATTCTAGGCGGTATCAGCACGGGCGAGGACATCTGGGTACGGCTGGCGGTTAAACCTACTTCGTCTATCGCCCGACCCCAAAATACCGTTAACACCGCCGGGGAAAGCACCACCATTGAGGTTAAAGGCCGTCATGACCCGACGATTATTGTACGGGCTATCCCGGTGATTGAGGCAATGATGGCGTTGGTGCTGGCTGACCACCTGATGCGTCAGCGATTAGCGCGGCTGGATATTGGGGCTGCAAACTCTCCCGAAGCTTAGAGGTTTGGGCTAAATGGCGTTACACTGTGAGAAGGGACTTTTGCCGATAAGTTGTCGGAAGGAAGTCATTGAACAATGTGTCTATTGCAGTAAACACTTTTGCCTTAAACATGGGCATATAGATAAGGCTGTTTGCAAAAGCCCGACCTGTCTGCGTAAATACAAAAAAGACCGGGCGATTGCTGACCGAGCCGCCTGGGAAGATGAACAGCACCAAATCGGCTTTAACAAAAACTCGGCTGGGCTGTGCGGACAGCCCAAATGCCGCAACTCGCTTTACGTGGTTTGTAGTCACTGCGAAGTTAGTTACTGCCCTGAACATGTCAGCCGCTTTAGTTTCAGTTTCCGCACCCATACCCGCCGCAACGTCACCCGCGTTAAGGGTGATATTACCCTCTGCGAAATCTGCAAACCCCGCCTGGTGGAATACCGCCGTGACCGCTTTGAGTAAAAAGGATGAAGGATGAAGGATGAAGGATGAAAAGGGAAATTCGTAGGGGCACGATGCATCGTGTCCTTCTAGCCCCGCCGCCTTCGCAAAACAAACCAGATTGCCCCACCCCCAACCACCAAACCCACTCCGAACCACACTATTCCGATTACTTCTGGATTACTATTTTGTGTCAGGGTTACTATTTGCGCCACCGTCGGGCCTGGTTGAGGTGTGAAAACAACGGTGGGAGTAGTAAGTAAAGTGGCTTGATTATCAATTATTATGGGTTGTTGCCTAACGACCTCGACAATTTTCTGAATGTTGGATAGTGAGGCTTCGTCGGTAGCCTTATAAGCTTGGTAATAATTTGCCGAGAGGCGAGAGTAAGGGTCGCCATTGGCATAGAAGATGGCATGCTGGCCTACCTTCAGGGTTTGCCTACAATCTCCACTATTATTCCCAAAACCATCTATATAAACTGCCCCTGGCCCAATCCCTTTTAGATATTGGTAAACCTTAACAGAGGCAGTAGCCCGATAAGCTATCAAGTCGTAACCAGCTACAACCCCCTCAAATATTATCGGGGTTGTTTCAGCTCGATTCTCTGGTAAATCCGGTTTGGTAGTTAGAATATCGGGTGGTACCGTAGTTGTCGAACAGGCCAAGGCGGAGGTAGGGTTCAGTATGAACAAAAACCCTGATATAAGCAACAAAGTCAAAAGGTAAGCAAGGCGGTTAAACATTGGGCAACTCCTGTTTTAAATAACGAGCGGTTTTGGGTAGTTCTACCCAATGCAACGCGGACAGTAGCGGGAAAATTACACCTTAAAACAGGTACTTGAAAAAGCGAGCTGCAAATGATATGTTGTAACCCAAATAGCAATAAAAAAATTTTATAATTATGTCAAGTTAATTAGGTGATATATGGCAACCGAAAAAATTAAAACTCCGGGACGCTCCGAATATGAAGCGATTATGAGCCAATATTTTATTCCGTCCCAGACGCGCCTGATTATGATGGCCTACCGTTTTTCCAAATATGGACACCGGGGACAGGCCAAAGAGAGCGGCGAGCGTTACTTCGAGCATCCCAAAGAAGTAAGTCTGACTCTAATAGAACAGGGCGTTTTTGACCATGAAGTTATTATTACCGCCCTACTGCACGATGTGATGGAGGATAGCTTTATTCTGGCCTGGGAGGATTTGGAATATATTTTTGGCAACCGGATATGCGCCCTGGTTAAGCTGGTAACTAAAGAGCCAAGTCTGCCTAAAGAGCAATATTTTCCGCGCCTCTTGAGTGGCGAACCCGCCGCCTGGTTGGTGAAACTGGCTGACCGTTTGCACAACCTTTCGACCCTGGAAGCTTGCACCGTCCAAAAACAACAAAAACAGGTAAAAGAAACTCAGGAGTTGTACTTACCCCTTTGTGACAGGTTAGCGAACTATCCAAACTATGCTAAAAATAGCCTCTGGTTCAAACAACGGTTTGAGGAAATAACCCAGCAATATTCTTCCTCATAGCCACCCCAAACTAATTTATATTCAATTTAAATAAGAGTTTTATAATTCAACATAGCACCTAAAACTTACTTGACAAGGGGTTTATAGGCGGCTAATGTATGAGTATGACATATATCAGGGACTACTAACCAAATTGACTTTCTTTAACACTGTAATTTAATTGATACCAAACCTTTGAAGTAAATTTACAAATTTGAAAGAATGTTATACCCTTGAAGGTGTATATTAGCAAGAGATTAATTTATTCAGAAAGAGGCAATATGATAGCACCACCAAGAGGCGGAAAACGACCTCGCCCAAGCATGGCGGGGTTACGAAGAACATTTAAATATCTGGGGCATTATCCCAGAATAATGGCGATAGCCTATGGCGCATTGTTACTGGCGACCATCGCGCAGTTAGCCGTGCCAACCCTGGTACGCAATATTATTGATGCCGTGACAAACGGCCTGGTTGCCCAAAAAGTTCTATCGTCCCAGGCCCAACTTCAACCACTTATCGAACAAAAAATTGGCCTTAGCCATCAGCAAATTCTGGACAATAGCAATAATGCCGACTCGAGGCTAATAACCGCCGGAATAGCGATTGTGGCCTTTGCAGTAGTGCGGGGTATTTTCGCCTTTCTGCAAGCCTATAACGCTGAACGGCTTTCGCAAAGTGTGGCCTTTGACCTGCGAAACGAGCTCTTTTCCAAAATACAACGGCTCTCCTTTAGCTACCATGACAGCCAACAAACTGGGCAGCTAATGATTCGGACTACCGATGATGTGGAAAAAGTGCGGGTGTTTATTGGGCAGGGGCTTTTGTTGGCACTATCGTCCGTGCTGCTATTTTTTGGCACATTGATAATTCTATTCTTTACTAACTTCTGGTTGACCCTGGTGGTATTACCAGTGTTACCTCTGGCGATGGGTATATTTGTCGTGTTTGGTAAAATCAGCCAACCCCTGTTCGCGGTAATCCAGCAACGACTATCCAAACTGAATACTATTTTGCAAGAAAACATGGCCGGGATTAAAGTAGTCAAAGCTTTTGCCAAAGAGCCGGAAGAACAGGTCAAATTTAACGCGGCGGCTGACCACCTGATGCAGCAACAAATTAAAGTAGCCAGGGTCTTTACCTATCTTTTCCCTGTAATATTTTTGATGGCAAACCTGGGGCAAGCGGCGGTACTGTTTGCGGGTGGCTGGCAGATTATTGACCAGACCCTCACGCTGGGGGAATGGCAACAATTCAGCCTATATCTGGTATTTGTCTTTTTCCCGTTAGCGCAGTTCGGGATTATTATTACTCAAATGTCCCAAGCCTCCGCCTCGGCTATCCGTATTTTTGAAATTCTGGATGCTAAAAGCGATGTGGTAGACCAACCGGATGCAAAGCCCTTGCCCCAGGTGCAGGGTAAGGTAGAATTTAAAGAAGTAACTTTCAAGTACCCCGGAAATGACACGCCAGTTTTGAACAAGGTTAGTTTTGAAGCTATTCCAGGTCAGACTATCGCGCTGTTGGGAGCAACCGGGAGTGGCAAAACTACTATTATTAACCTCTTGCCGCGCTTTTATGACCCCACAAGCGGACAGATTTTGATTGACGGCTACGATTTGCGGAACGTTCAACTTGAATCTTTGCGGAAACAAATCGGTATCGTGTTGCAGGAAACCAACCTGTTTAGTGGCACAATCCGCGATAATATCGCCTTTGGGCGTTCCGAAGCCACGCTGGAAGAAGTAATTGAGGTATCAAAAGCGGCGGCAGCCCACGATTTCATTCAGGAGCTTCCAGAGGGCTACGAAACTTCGGTGGGGGAACGTGGTCAGACCCTCAGTGGTGGGCAGAAACAGCGTATCGCCATCGCCCGCGCCCTGTTGCTTGACCCTCGTATCTTGATACTGGACGACTCCACCAGCAGCGTTGACCTTGTTACCGAATTCAAAATCCAGACGGCTCTTGACCTTCTGATGAAAGGGCGCACCAGCTTTGTGATTGCCCAGCGCATTAGCACGGTCTTGAATGCTGACCAGATTTTGGTGCTGGAAAAAGGGGCAATCGCCGCCAGTGGCACTCACGAGGAACTGATGGAAACCAGCGAAATTTACGCCCAGATTTACCAATCGCAACTGGTCGAAGATGCTCACCCTGACGAAAAGAGCCAGACCGAAATTTTAGCCAAGCAGGAGGCTTAAATATATGATGATGCCTGGAGGTCCGCGCGCGATGATGGATCGCGAGTTTATTAAACCAAAAAAAGTTGGGGTGACTTTACGCCGATTCGCTGGCTATTTCCGTCCCTACTGGTTGGTATTGGTTGGAGTAGCCCTGCTAGTAATAATCACCACCTGGTCACAAGTAACCGCTCCCGAACTAACCGGGCAAGCGGTAGACTGTTATCTTACCCCCGCTGTTCCGGCAACAGGTTCAGCCGCCGTAGCGGGTTTAAATGCTACCAACTCTAATTGTACGTATGACCCTGCCGCCGCTAATTACACCAACGGTGAAAAGATTGCCGCATTAGGTTGGCTGGTGTTAAAGCTGGTGGGGCTGTTTGGGCTGGGGGCGGTTGCCACTGGCCTGACCTTTCTGGGAATGAGTTGGGCTGGGCAGCATGTTCTGAAAGCGATGAGGGTGGATGTTTTTAAGCATTTACACCGTCTATCGTTAGGTTACTACTCCGAAAACGAAGTGGGCGACCTGATGAGCCGCATTACCAACGACTCGGAAACTATTCAGCAAGCCCTAGGTTTTGCCCTGATAAATGTTATCAGTGGTATTTTGTTGATAAGCTGGGTAATTTTCAATATGTTCAGCCGCAGCGTGCCGTTTGCTCTGGTCAGTCTGGCGGTCATACCCTTGATGGTTGTCTCCACCACCTGGTTTTCCTCACAGGCCCGCAAAGCCTTCCGCCGCAGCCGCAAGCAGATGGGCAACGTTAACGCCGAGCTACAACAAAGTATCTCCGGGGTGCGCGAAGTGCAAGCTTTCAGCCGCGAAGACGAAAACATTGAGTCCTTCCGCAACGTCAACGCCGCTAACCGTGATGCTAATATTCGGGCGGTAGCCTTCACCAGTGCCTTAGCCCCTACCCTGGAAGCACTAGGTTATGTGGCGATTGCGATGGTTACAGGTATTGGGGGCTTGCTACTGTTGCACAATCAGGATTTGTTTGGTACTACCATAACACTCGGTCTGGTGGTTACTTTCCTGGCTTATGTGCAACGGCTTAACCAACCTATCGGGCAAATTTCGGTACTCTGGGCTAATATTCAGAGCGCGATTGCCGGGGGCGAACGCATCTTTAGCTTGCTAGACGTGAAGCCGGACATCGAGGACAAACCAAACGCCAATGAGATGCCCAATATTCAGGGTGCGGTTGAGTTTGATAAGGTTTGGGCTGAATACAAGCCGGGTGAACCAGTTTTGCGTGGCCTCAGCTTCAAAGCCACACCCGGTCAGACTATCGCGATTGTTGGGCCAACTGGGGCGGGCAAGACCACTATTATTAACCTCATTCCCCGTTTCTACGATGTTTCGGGCGGGAAGATTACCATAGACGGGGTGGATGTGCGAGACGTAACCGCCGCCAGTCTACGGAGACAGGTTGGTATTGTGTTACAGGACAGCTTCCTGTTTAGCGACACCGTGATGAATAATATCCGCTTTGGGCGGCCCGAAGCCTCCGAGGAGGAAGTTGTTGCTGCCGCCAAATTAGCCCGCGCTGATACTTTTATCGAGCGGCTACAGGATGGCTATAACACGGTATTGGGCGAGCGGGGGCGCGGCTTGAGTCAGGGGCAACGCCAACTCATTTCACTGGCACGGGCCGCTCTAACCGACCCCCGTATCCTTATTCTGGATGAGGCGACCTCTAGCGTGGATACCCGTACCGAGCGGTTAATCCAGACCGCCCTGGAAAAGTTGTTGGCGGGTCGCACCAGCTTTGTAGTAGCCCACCGCCTTAGCACCATCAAGAATGCCAGCCAGATTTTAGTGGTGAAAAACGGTCAGATTGAGGAGCAAGGCACTTTCCAGGAGTTGCTGGACAGGCGCGGTTCTTTCTACGAACTTTATATGAGCCAGTTCCGCCGTCAGGAGGTAGCGGCCTGATGGGGTTGTCAATCGTCGGTTGTTAGGGGAAATTTCGTAGGGATACGATGTATCGTGTCCTTTTCGTAAGGGCGGTTTGCCAATCGCCCTGCATCAGAATAATTGTAAGGGTAGACCTCTGTGTCTACCCTTTCTTATGTTCATTATTGTGGTCGAGGGCTTCCTGGATGCGCTCTTGAACGAGGCTAACCAGCAAGGGGCTGAAACCGAGGTGTTGACCCATAATAATCTTAATAGTAGGGTTATCTTTCTGCCAGCCGGAGATAATGTTTGGTAAATCTCTTTGCACATGGCTACCGAGATGGAGAAAATAGGGGACAATTACGATTTGTTTCGCGCCGGCCTCCTGGCATATAGTCAGCCCGATAGCAATATCAGGTTGATTTATCTCTAAAAAGGCGCACTCCACAAAATAAAACTGCTTGGTAGCTTTGAGGGTTTCGGCAATCTGGTACATCGCGTCGTTTGCGCTCGTAGCTTTGCTACCGTGACCCAATAGTAGCACTGTCGTTTCGCGGGATGGGGGGTAGGGGGTGGGGGGTTGATTATTAGTTTCTGGACTTTCGAT
>Ga0209512_1003326_pt1 | contig 15459 bp, 12 predicted proteins | sample frozenSSSSmetaG_FD_184142 | JGI IMG/M metagenome (GOLD analysis project Ga0209512, IMG submission 184142) | Glacier valley bacterial and archeal communities from Borup Fiord, Nunavut, Canada, to study Microbial Dark Matter (Phase II) -... | ecosystem: Environmental > Aquatic > Freshwater > Ice >... | reverse complement strand
AGCTATACAATATTATATGAATGCGATATTTAAATGCGATCGCTAGCTAAATCAACCAAACTGCGAAAATGCCCATTCTGAGAAAATCTTTCTGCGATTATTTGTTGATAAGCCGCCTCATAGCCATCAGTCATGTGTTCAACGCTGAAAAGCTTTTCGACATACTGACGACAGGCATAGCGGTCTAACTCTCCTACTTTATCGATAGCACTGATGCATTCTTGAATATTATTGCAGAGGAAACCCGTCTTCCCGTGGGCAATTACCTCCTCAGTAGACCCCAATTTTATCGCAATCACTGGCGTACCCGAAGCCATTGACTCAACCATCACCAATCCAAAGGGTTCCCGCCAAGTGATAGGGAATAGAGTTGCTACTGCACCTCCCATCAGAGCATTTTTTTGAGCATGGTTAGCTTCACCCAAATACTCAATTTGCTCCCCGTCAACGTGCGGTTTGATTTCCTTCTCAAAGTATTCCACATCAACGGCATCCACCTTACCTGCCATTTTCAAATGCCAACCAGCAACTTTTGCAATTTCTATGGCTAAGTGCGCTCCCTTCTCTGGAGACATCCGACCCAAAAACGCTAGGTATGGCGGATGTTCTGGTTGGGAGTAAAACTTATAACTATTGACATCAATCCCGTTGTAGACCGTTGCTATAGAGTTCAACCCTAACCTTGGTTCTCGTTGTGCATCGGAAATATTGACATAGGGTTGTTTTTTACCAAAACTAAACATTTTTTCGTTGTCAGGGGTAAAAATACCGTGCAACGTGTGAACCGTAGGGGTTTTAACGAGATTCGCGTAAGCTAGTGCCCCATACCCCACATGGGAGTGAATAATATCAAACTCTTGTGCGCGTTCATACACCGAAGCTAGATTCAGCATCTCGTAAATGCCGTAATCTTTGATAGTAGGATCGAGTCTGAGGGCACGGGGATGAACTGACGTTAGTGTTGCCAGACTCATAGAATCTCCCGATGCAAATAAAGTTACTTCGTGTCCGCGTCGGACTAATTCATCGGTCAGTAACCCAACTACTAACTCTATACCACCATAAGCTGGAGGTGGAACTCTTTCCCACAATGGGGCTATTTGAGCAATTCTCATTACAAACCTCCTAAAAAATAAAACTTGAATTAGAAGTTTTTTATTCTTGTTGTTGCAGTGCTTGTAATTGATTCACTCTGCGTTAGAAAGTAACTTCAGATACGAAACTTATTAACAACTTTCTTCAAATTTTATGCTGTTACTTCTATATTTTTTGTCTATCCTAGTACGGAAATTACCCACTCCCAAAGAGGTAAATGCATTCTACGTTATTAATTTTTGTCTGATTTGGTGAATTTTTAAATAGAGATTTTTTTATAAATAGGAATTTTCTTTAATCGTCAAAATCTCAGCTAAATAATGATATTCGGCGAAAAAGCTCTACTATCGCCTGTCAATTATCTGATTTTCAAATATTAATTAAAGAATAAACTGTGTAGATACTCTTTGGGCGGCTTTCCCTACTTCAACCATAACGCGTAGCCGCCGAAAAGACAGATTTTTGTAAGATAGGGTAGTATCAAAAGCCGCAATTTTTCTTAGAAGTTCTATCCAAGTTCTTAAAGAAAACAATTAACTAGTACACAATGGCGAAAGTTTGCCCTCTCCATGAGTTGGATTCCTCAGCAGGCAAAAGGGAGAGAAGATAGTTAAATCATTGACTTATTGCATTAAGTATGATATTTTATATTACTATTAATAAAAATCAGATATAAAATAAACGTGAATATCTCTCTATCTCTCAAAAAACCGCGTGTTTCATGGCAGGCGGTTTTCTCACTGCTGATATTTGTGTTCATGTACCTGCCCATACTGGTACTTGGCTTTTATAGCTTCAATCAGTCGCCCTACAGTGCAACTTGGCAAGGATTCACTCTCGATTGGTATGGCAAATTGTTCAATGACGATCGCATCTTATCAGCTTTCCAAAACAGCATGATCGTTGCTGGTTTTGCAGTGGCAATTTCAGCAGTGCTGGGAACCTTGATGGCGGTTGGGTTGGCGCGTTACGAATTTCCTGGTAAGAAATTGTATCGTGGTGTTGCTTACCTACCATTAATTATTCCCGATATTGCGATCGCAGTGGCTACCCTAGTATGTCTAGCGGCCTTCGCAATACCTTTAAGTTTGTGGACGATAGTTGCAGCCCATATCGTGTTTTGTCTGGCTTACGTCGGACTTGTGGTTGCTTCCCGACTGACTAATTTAGATCCCCACTTAGAAGAAGCAGCACTAGATTTAGGCGCTACACCAATGCAAGCATTCATCAAAGTATTGTTACCTCAATTAATGCCTGGGATTGTCGCTGGTTGTCTCTTGGCTTTTGTTCTCAGCTTAGATGACTTTCTCATTGCCAGTTTTACTGCTGGTAGCGGTTCTAACACCCTACCAATGGAAATTTTTAGCCGGATTAGAACCGGAGTTAAACCTGATATTAATGCTCTGAGTGTAATGCTAATTTCAGTATCTGCGATCGTTGCTCTTGTAGCTGAATTAATTCGCATTTCTGGCGAGAATAAAACTTTCAAATAATCGTCGCAATTGCCAATAAAAATTATAGTTGATTTAGTTCTTGGTGAACTTTTGTGGATAGTAAACAACAGCTATCTTGAAGAAGTCATAATTCATAATTCACAAGTAAGTGGGTCAAATTAAATATAAAACCTCACCCTACCTCCGGCTTCCCTCTCCGAACTCACGGAGGGGGATTGAGGGTGAAGTTTGATCTTATGTTTAATTATGCCTATCTACTTAACGTGCGTTATGTCGTTATCCTAACGCACCATGTTCTCCTGTACAGACGCGATTAATCGCGTCTCTGCTCCTAACTCCTGACATATTTTTATAATTTTTAAGCACATATAAAAAATTCCGTGTTCGCTTCTCTACATAACTGTTTTCAAATAGATAATATTGGGGCTAACTTTGGAGAAGATGCTATTTCCCCCTCATTATGCAAATCTGCCAAAATCCCCATTGCTCAAATCCATTCAACTCTGATAGCAATAGATTTTGCGTGAGTTGCGGACAAAGTAACTTTGGCAAACTTCTCAGAAACCGTTACCGCGTATTGAGCCTTTTAGGTGAAGGTGGGTTTAGCAGAACCTATGCTACAGAAGATGTAGACAGACTAAATGCCCCTTGCGTCATCAAGCAATTTTTCCCGCAATTTCAGGGAACAGGACAACGCACGAAAGCAGCACAATTTTTCAAAGAAGAGGCTTTTCGGTTGTATGAACTTGGAGAAAATCATACCCAAATTCCCAGATTACTAGCTTATTTTGAACAAGGTGCTAGCTTGTATCTCGTACAAGAATTTATTCAAGGAAAAACTCTCTTACAAGAAGTTCAGCAACAAATCTATGGGGAAAAACAAATTTGGGAACTTTTAGCTGATTTATTACCAGTACTGCAATTCATTCATACTCATAATGTTATTCATCGGGATATAAAACCAGAAAATATTATTCGCCGTGCAAGTGATGAAAAACCTGTCTTAATTGACTTTGGCGGTGCTAAACAGGTAACACAAACCAGTTTAGGAAGACAAGCTACGGTAATTTATACCCTTGGTTATGCACCAACTGAACAAATGGCTGGATTTGCTTGTCACGGCAGTGATTTGTATGCTTTGGGTGTAACTTGTGTGCGTCTTTTAACTCAATGTTTGCCTTTGCAGGATGCTTCTGGACAGATTAATGACCCTATTTATGATGCTATGAACGCTAAATGGTTGTGGCGCGAACGGTTAGAGGAAAAAGGTATTATTATCAGTGATGACTTAGGGAGAATTTTAGATAAATTACTCAAACATCTACCGAGTGAAAGGTATCAAACAGCAGTAGAAGTTATCAATGATTTGAAGTTTACAAAATCGAACATTGAACCTGTTGCCCTGAAAATTGTTTCGATGTCTCAACCCATATTACCGCCGCTACCGCAAAAAGTAATAGTACCATTACCCCTTTTAGAAACTTTTGAATTTGACGTAGTAACAGTAGATACAGGTGGTAGAGAAGTAAATCGCATCAGCTGCAATGCAAACTTTTTTGCCGAACAATTGGGTAAGTCTGTCACATTAGAAATGGTATTGATTCCTGGTGGTACTTATATGATGGGTTCACCGGAGTTTGAAGGGGATGCTGAGGAACGTCCTCGACATAAAGTTACCATTGAACCATTTTTTATGGGGAAATTTCCCGTAACTCAAGCACAGTGGAGAATAGTAGCAGCTTTACCTAAAGTCAAACAAACTTTAAATCCCAATCCATCCAGATTCAAAGGTTTAGATAGACCAGTAGAAAATGTATCTTGGTATGAGGCTGTAGAATTCTGTCTCAGGCTATCAGAAAAAACTGGACGTGACTATCGTTTACCGAGTGAAGCTGAATGGGAATATGCTTGTCGTGCTGGAACTACAACATCTTTCCACTTTGGCGAAACGATTACCTCTGAGTTAGTCAGTTGCACTCTTGAACCAAAAAGCAAATTCCGTAAAGAAACAACAAACGTCGGTAGTTTTGAAGTTGCCAACGCCTTTGGATTGTACGATATGCACGGGCTAGTTTGGGAATGGTGTGCTGATTCGTGGCACAACAATTACAACTATGCACCCTTAGATGGAACAGCTTGGGAAGTTGGCGGTGATATAAATCGCCGGGTACTACGCGGTGGTTCTTGGAGTTTCAGTGCAGAACTTTGTCGCAGCGCCAGTCGTAGCTGGAATGAGTCAGACGGGGGATTGAGGATTTCTGGCTTTAGAGTAGTATTTTCTGTAGAGGAGATTATTTAGTAATTTAATTCAGAGGCTGTATAAATTATGAACAACATAATTGAGAAAGGTAACATACTCCCTGCTGAAGAACTGTTAATTTTAATCAAGGGAGATTTTCCCATCTTGGGCTGATACCATTTCACTACTCTACACCCGCCCTGAAATGGTTTAGCACGGGAAAATGATTTCTAGCCAGCTTACCGTAGGCGACAGTAAACCAGTAGCTAGTTAAGTTTTCTTCCACTTCACAATGTTTGCTGTTAAATTTTTACTGAGCATTTTTATAACTCTATCTTAAGAAATAATTACTTAATTGCTCGGAGATGCGAAAATCTATGAGAATACAGTGATAATTCAATTGCTAATTTTTCGCCTTGCGCCCCTTTACTTACATTGTGTTGATACTACCTTTAGATTATCCCTTAATTGTAAATATGAGATAATATACTATATGCTTATTCGTCATCTAATACTTAGGATTACAGAGAAAACGTCATCAAAGTTACCCTATTAACACTTGTAAGTAAAAATTAATAGGGTAGAATAACTTAATATTACTCAGACATTTTGCATTTTGAAAATTAGAAGTAGGATTTTTTAATGATCAGCTTAAGTAATTCGGAAAATGGTACAGTTAGCAGCACAGCAGCCACTAAGAGGCTGGCAAGGGCGATGATGGTTTCTGGTGGAGAGTTTTCACTATTATTAGCCTGTTGTAACTCTGTTCAAAGGCAGCAGCAAGTGGTGAATTTGTTAACAGAATTTTCATCAGCAGATATTCACGAAGTTTTGCTTTCACCTGCGGCTGACAAATTGTACACAGCTATTACAACTGAAATTGGTACTACTCAACCCGAAGGTTTGATGGTAAGGGGTTTAGAATCTGTAGTGGCAATTAACCAACTAATCATCAGTACCAATATCATGCGAGATGAGTTTCGGAAACAGTTTCGGTTTCCCTTGGTGTTGTGGATAAATGATGAAATTCTCTGCAAGCTAGTCTGGCTAGCACCCGATTTTAAAGACTGGGCAGCCAGTACTATCAGATTTGATGTACCTAATAATCAGTTAGTTGAATCTAAACAACAAGCCATTAGCGCCTAATATTGCCTGAGATGACAAAATCTCAGCTACGGTTCTGTCCCCTTTTTTCTAAAATTACTTTTATTGCCGTAAGACTAGAGTGCATTTTCATGCAGAATTTTTATAAGGAACAAACAATTAGTACATCAGCGTCTGTCCTTATATCTGTTTTAGAAGACAGATACTAAACTAATTCCAACTGGTGAAGTTCTGGAATTATGTGCTTTATTATCCATTTTTAGTTGGATACTATTTCTTAGTCCTATATTACTATGAAAATTATGCTGAAAAACTACTTTAAGCCCAATCAAGCGCGAATTTTGACTGCTTTGATTTTGACTGGAATTTTGTCTGTTGCTAGCGGTTCAACACTTATCAAAGGGGCTACAGCTGCTTCTGGGAACTTCTCGCTAGAAACAAGCAACGAAGTTCTTAAAGACAATATTAAACCAAACCAGTTGCCACGTCCAGTAGCTAACGCGGTACTGCGAGATTTAGCCCGCAGACAGGGAATTTTAGCCAAAGAACTGCAAATTATTGATTATAATCAACAGACTTGGCGTAATGGTTGCTTGGAACTGCCTCAACCTGATGAACTCTGTACCGAAGCGTTAGTTCCTGGTTGGCTGGTTGTGGTATCTAATGGCAAACGAAACTGGATTTATCATACCAATCAAACAGGTTCCGCAGTCAAGCTGAATGAAAAAGCTAGCGAAAGTACACTAACCCCTGTGCTAATTCCAGTCAGCCAGTTACCACCACCGTTAAATATAGATGTTGTATTTCGGCAAATCTCCAGTGGTGGTTTTGCTGGCCTCACCTACCAGACTGTTTTATTCCAAGATGGGCGATTGATTCGCGTGCGGATTGGTGATGCCAATGATTCTGAGCGTAGTGTTCGCCGCGTTTCTGTGCAACAGGTGCAACAATTTCAGAGATTTTTAGAACGTTCTAAGTTTAGTAAATTCAAAAATTTGAGTTACCCAGCCCCTAGTGGTGCTGCTGATTATATCACCTATACTCTCACCAGTCAAGAGGGTACGGTTCAGTACAACGATATTTCTCGAAATAATCTGCCAAAGAATTTACAAGCAGCAGTCAAAGCCTGGAATCAGATTGCAGCCAGCGCCCGATAAGAAACCTGATTGATGGAATTAAACCTGATCTAAGTTGAGAACCGTAGTTTTTGCCCTCACCCTAAATCCCTCTCCCAGATCTGGGAGAGGGACTTTGAAATTTTCGCTCCCCTTCTCCCAAATCTGGGAGAAGGGGTTGGGGGATGAGGGCAAATCCTTTTGCTCACCGAAGAATTACAGGTTTCAAGATAGACGCGGTTTAAATAGCGATTGTTTTAACGCTTACAATCGAAACGATCGCTATTCATGGTGATTGTTGATAATTTGATCATGTCTGTAGCCAAATGATAAAAAGATTTGTAAAGTGGTGTGTTGAGTTTCCTTCTTGGTGGTATATTCGCCAAAGTAAAAAGTCTCTTTTGTTTGCCGTTATAGTTACCTTGAGTGTGGTAGCTACGGTGATCCTATCGTTCCCCTTGAACGCTCAAATTAATCTGCCGCGAAGGGCAGTATCTGAATTAAGGGGAGTGTGGTTAACAAATATTGACAGTGATGTGTTATTTGAGCGCGATCGCCTCAAGGGATCTCTGCAACGCCTTGAGCAACTCAATTTTAACACGATATATCCGACGGTTTGGAATTGGGGATATACATTGTATCCTAGCAAAGTTGCCCAAAAAGTTATCGGGCGATCGCTCGATCCCACACCCGGATTGCAAGGGCGAGATATCCTTAAAGAAATCGTTGATGTGGGACATCAAAAAGGGTTAACAGTGATTCCCTGGTTTGAATTTGGCTTCATGGCACCAGCAGATTCTCTATTAGCTAAAAATCGTCCCCAATGGCTCACCAGTCGCCGTGATGGAACTCGGATTCTCAAAGAAGGTAAACATAATCGTGTTTGGCTAAATCCCTTTCGTCCAGAAGTACAACAGTTCATCCAAGATTTAATCGTTGAAATTGTCAGAAACTACAATATTGATGGGATTCAATTTGATGACCATTTTGGCTTACCATCAGAATTAGGGTACGATGCCTATACAGTGGCACTTTATAAAAAAGAACACCGTGGTCAAGCTCCCTCGAAAAACTCTCAAGATCCAGAATGGGTGCGCTGGAGAGCTAACAAAATTACTGAGTTCGTGAAACGGGTATTCAAAAGCATCAAAGCTACTAAAAAAGATTGCTTGGTTTCCGTTGCTCCGAATCCTCAACGTTTTTCCTACGACTTCTTTTTAGCAGACTGGCAAAAATGGGAACGGCTAGGAATTGTTGAAGACTTAGTTTTGCAGATATATCGGGATGACTTGAATGTTTTTATCAGCGAATTAGAATATCCAGAAGTGAAAGCAGCCAAGAGCCATATTCCAGTGAGTGTGGGCATTATGGCTGGGTTGAAAAACAAATCTGTACCAATCGAACAGATTCAGATACAAGTGCAAAAAGTACGCGATCGCAATTTTGCGGGAGTCTCCTTCTTTTTCTATGAAACCCTCTGGAATATGAGTAAAGAAAAGCCACAAGAGCGTCAAACAGCTTTCCAAAAAATCTTCCCCACACCCGTAGCTTATCCGAATTTACTCGCAGGTTGGAAACCGTCGAGTTAATTTTGCATAAGTCCTATTATTTTTATTTGTCAGTCCCTTAACTAGATAAGGGGCTTAAGCCCCTTGTTATCTGCATTCTTCTTTAAGGTACAATAAACCCATCTTTTTTGAGTACAGCTTTGACTTGACTACCAGATAGAAACTCGACAAACTCTTTAGCAGCAGAAGTATTTTTACTGCTTTTAATTATTGCTACCGGATAGACAATCGGTGAGTGAAACTTATCATCAGCAGCGACTACGACTTTTACCTTGTTGGAAATTTTGGCATCAGTGGCATAAACTAAACCCGCTTCGGCGTTACCACTTTCTACTGCTGCTAAAACTTGACGCACATTGTTAGCAAAAACCAATTTTGACTTGACCTGATTATAAAGTTTCAATTTCTTTAATACTTGCTCTCCATATTGTCCGGCCGGTACACTTCTGGGTTCACCGATCGCAATTTTTTTAATCTTACTATCTCTTAAATCGTAGAAGCTAGCGATGCCAACAACATTCTGAGCCACAATCAAGACTAGACGGTTATTTGCCAGGTTAATACGGCTACTTGGTAGCAACAGTCCTTTTTGTTCCAAGGCATCCATTTGCTTTTTCCCAGCAGAAATAAAGATATCTGCTGGCGCTCCTTGCTCAATCTGTTGCTGTAAAGCACCAGAAGCGCCAAAGTTATAACTAATGTTGACATCTGATTTAGTTTGTTGGTAAAGAGGCTTAATTTCTTCCAGTGCCTCTTTTAAGCTGGCGGCTGCGGACACGAGTATGCTGGTGTTTGACTGTGCTATTACAGGAGAAGGAGTAACCAACGGTAAACCAATTGCTAGCAGCAAGCCAGCAACCGCTATACCCAGGAAGCTAAAAATGTGTCTTCTTTTCATAGAAAAGGTGTTTGAGAGGTTTTTTTCTAAAATTGATGCTAGGTAGAATCGTAACAATAATACCAAGATTTGCCCAACTATATCGGTAAAATTATGCCTAGAAAAGAACAAGGGTGGGTCACATTCCAAACCTCAGAAGAGGAGCGAAAGATTTTGGAAGACTTTTGTGGACAGTCTCAGCGAACCAAGACGGAGATTCTTCGGGAATTGGTACGTGGTCTTAATCAACACTCTTCACCATCCAACTTGCAACCAACGATAAACACAGAAGAGGAAGATATCTACACTCAAAAGCCTGAGATAGAAATTAGTATTCAAAAGAAACCACTCAAAGTTAGCTCCCGCAATATTCTAAAGGGTGTTGTTAAACGAGTTGTCACTGGAGCCGTTAATAGTGAGGTGACGCTGGAGATTGTTCATAAAGTTATGTTAACTTCAATTATCACCAGAGTATCGGTTGAAGAATTGGGTTTGTTTGAAGGAAAAGAGGCTTATGCCGTTATTAAGTCCAACGATATAGTTATTGCCAGCGAATAGGCTGTGGCTGCTATTCTTATAGCAATTTTCGTCTTAAATAGACCAGGCCGTAGGGGCACAGAAAAAGCTCATTAGTGTCAACTTAAGCCCAAACTCCTTTAAAATCTCGTTTCCAGCCAGAGGCTGGAAATGCAGTTACTGGTGGCTCTGCCACCAGTAAGGGAGGCGGAGCCTGAGGGGCATTCCCAGTCGGAGACTGGGAACGAGACATCTTAAAAGCTGGTTCTAGGCTGGTTTTCACCTTAAGTTGACACCAATGAGCATTGCTGTGTCCCTACAATATGTGGTTCAATTAATTGAAAAATGAAACAGCCCTGCCTTAACCCAATACGCTTGGGTTAAGTTTTGTCATACTCTATTTGTCCATAGTCAAGTTTGATAATTCGGTTTGCTAAATGAAAATAGCGATCGTCGTGGCTAATCACCAGTACTGTTTTGCCCCGCGATCGCAGTTCTGGTAAAAGTTGAGTGTAGAATATTTCTTTGAATACTGGATCTTGATCGGCTGCCCATTCATCAAATAGATAAATTGGTCGATCTTCCAAGTACGCGGTGAGCAAAGCTAGCCGTTTCCGTTGTCCTTGAGAAAGTGCTGTGGTGGAAAGTTGCCCATTTTCAACTTTCACTTTATGATCTAGTTGCAGTTGTTTTAAATATTTTGTGGCTTGAGCATCCAAGTGATAATTTTTTAATCCTAAAAGTTCTTCAAATAAATAAAAGTCGGAAAATACTACGGAAAAATGCTGACGATACCATTCTCTGTTTTGTTTGCTAATTAACTCGTCATCAAACCAAATTTCGCCGTCATCAGGAATGTAAAGTCCAGTAATTAGTTTCGCTAGGGTAGATTTACCGCTACCATTCCCGCCGACAATGAAGACTAATTCTTGAGGATAAAGTGTCAAGTCGATGGGGCCAAAAATAAAGCTATTGTCTTCTTTAACTGTGTCGTAAGTGTGAGTAACACTTTGAAATTTTAAGCTGTGCCAGTCAGATTTAATCGCAGGTGGAATAGTCGATATTTCAGTTCGACTAGCTAGAGATAAACCCAATGAATCGATTTTTTGCAAGGCAATGCTGGCTTTGCTTAATAGGGGAAGTTTACTGATGATGTTATCCATTGGTAACACCAAATAAGTGAAGGTCAAAATGTAGCCAGAGAGAGTTTCGCTATTGATGGCAAGCAGATTAGGCAGCACAAACAGTACAAAACCGAGGGCAAAAAAGAATACGAGTTGACCCCAGCTTGTAGTTATGGCAAAAAGGGTTAGACCGTTAACGTTGTGATGACGGAATTCGCTAGCAGTTGATTGTAGTTTTGCTTCTAAAAAGTCTTCACGCCGCCTGTAATTTAGCTTGAGTTCCTTGACTCCTTCGGTAATGGTGCGAAAATGTTTAAATAGATGATCTTCATCTTCACGAGCTAGAGCCAGCAATTTCCTTCCTCTGTTGAGTAGCCACTGACAACTACCGATCGCTACTACTGAAATCCCACAAACCATCAACAATACTAACCAAGAGAGCCAGGTTATATACGCTACGCAACCCAAAACGATCGCTAAGTTAATAAAGATGAAAGGCATCTGATAAACAGCATTTGCAACCGCCTGAATATCTTCTGTGAGAGTTGCCAATAATCGAGGATTCCCTAAGCGTTCCAGATGACTCAACTTTGAAGCGAGAATTTGGCGACTCAAACCCATCTGTAATTTCAAAACTGCATTCTGAGAAAGGCGAATCAGCATCACTTGGGAAATGATACTGGTAATCAGTGCAACTATTGCTAGCCCCACAAAACCCCAAATTATCGATGTGAGGCGGTAAGCAGAACTGTTACTAGCAGCATGGCTAATTAAGGCAATCAAGCCAGCACTACTACCGCCACTCAAGAATCCCGTAGCGATCGCGATCGCTACCATCCCCCACGAAGAACGCACTAACCATCGTAAAATCAAAACTTTCAGCCTTTATTCTCTCTCAAATGCTCATCATCCGATGCTCAAAAAGTTTTATGCAATTCTTCAATTGTACTATCAGACTGAGCTTTCACGTTAAGTTGACAAGCTTGCTGGAAATCAAGAAAGCAGCAGGAGCAAAACGAAAAATTAATGATCAGGCGCTTGCTGCCTCTACCTTTAGTCACTTCTGTAGACTTCACCCAGCCTTTCGCAGGCCATACTTTCAATTCAGTGAATCGCTTAAAAGCCTTATTCATCGAATCCAAGTTTTCCCTGAGTTCCTCAATCTGGCAATTCTTTACAGTCAAGGTGACAAACAGCCAACGGGACTTGGGGTAATCAGTGACAACCTGTGGGAGAATTTTGTAAGCCCTTGCTTTCCACATGAGCGAACGCCGCCATTGACAAACCGGACAATGACAAACCGGACAATGACGAACCCTACAAAATCCCGCATCTAATAACTTTAACTTAAGAATACCTTCCGATTCCTCTGGCATTAATTGAAACTTCAGCAACTCGGAACATATTCTCATCCGCCAAGCATACTGCTGAAAATAATGTTCGTTTGCTTTGGCGTAATAATGCAAGACTTTATCAGTATTAGCTCTGTGCTTATCCCAAATTTTACCAACAGGTGAAACTTCAGATAAACTCTGTACATTTTGATTTCGTTGGAACTTATCTTGAAACGATATATTAAAAGCAATAAAGTTACTGTCTGAGGCTTGAGCAGACACAAAATCACCAAATCAGTTTGTATCAACGTCCCAAATTAACGCAACTTATACGGTCAAGCCTCAGTAAAAGTATTTAGGTAAATCAGATGTGATAATAATTCATAATTATTACCCCATGCCTAAATGCGGTTTTTTGTCTCCATAAATAAACAATGGTGCAACTTCATTAATTACGCGTATTAAGTTAGCGTAGCGGTAGCGAGTCCGCGTTGGCGTAGCCTCTCGTAGAGAGCGTCATTACGAATTAGTATTCTCGTCTGGTACTTCAAACTTATAACCATAGCCCCGCACAGTTTTAATAAACTCCGGTATGCTGGTATCGATTTCCATTTTTTTACGCAACTGACCAATATGCACATCAACTACCCGCCCATCTCCTACGTAGTCGCAACCCCAGATTTTTTGGATTAGCTGTGGGCGACTCCAAGCCTGATTAGGATGACTTGCTAAAAAATGTAATATATTAAATTCCAGCGCTGTTAAAGTCAAAGGCTTATCGTTAAGTGTTACCTCTCGACCCTCTGGGTTAATTGCTAGCTGCTTGAAGATGATACGTTGTGATGGGGAGGGATTGATGTAGCGTATGCGTCTCAAAAGAGCTTCTACTCTAACTTCAACTTCTGCAAGACTAAATGGTTTAGTCATAAAATCATCAGCACCTGCGCTTAAGATTTTAATTTTATCAGCCTCATCAGTCCTACTAGTCAGGATCAGCACTAAAACATTAGTACGACTCTGCATTTCTTGGCAGAGGTTATAACCATTGACATCCGGCAAATTCCAATCGAGAATCACTAAAGCTGGGTTGAATTGCTCAAACAACGATAAGGCGGTCTTACCATCTGCTGCTGACTCTATTTGATATTTCCGACTTAAAAAACGATTGACGAGATTTCGCACGCCGAAGTCATCATCGACGATCAGAATTTTGGGAGTAGTAGCGGTAATCATAACCATAATGCTGCCTATTGTAGATTGAGCGATTCGGTGTTAGTCCAGTTTTGCTTTACGTGTTTATTGAAAGTGTATTCACGCGCGTCTCTGGTGAGTACGATCGCTATTGTAGTACTTGTATACAATTAATTTTCCATGAAGTTTATGAAAACTTTAGTGATTATAATGCTGATAAGATGTATAATTCTGAACTTTTATACTTAAGATAAGTGTATTTGAAGACCATCTTCATCACCGCAAATAGTCCAGAGATACACTAAACGCCACGGCAACTGCTACAACTTTATCAGAGCAACGCCCTCCCTGATTAGTTAGATATCTATAACGTCTCACAAACGAAGCCATAAGCCAATTGAGATTCTAAACTCCTAGTTACCCAAATGTATTGTAGCCAACGGGTATGTCCTTTTTAAGGGCATCTACGAAAATTTACTCAGCGTGTATTTACATATAGCTACCCTCTTAAGCATATAGTATACTACAAGTTTCAGCCTGAAACTATGACAAGTCAATGACTGAGAGTATTACCAGAAGGTATAAGGGCAGCAAAAACAGCTTTAACAGACAAAAAGTCAGCATAAACAAACAGGACTTACGCAAACAATAGCCGAAACCCAAATTTTCTTCTTAGGGGCAATACCCTACGGTCAGCCTTCGTCTACATGAATTGCCCCAGAGCGCGTGTAGTTTTGCGTAAGTCCTAATAAATTAGCAACAGCTTTGCTTTAGGCATTACACCTCAACTAGCTTCCAAATTTTTTGCTGGTTTAGTCGGTTTCACGCTCTTGTTTTATGCAAATTTGCCAACAGCTAAAGTTCTCTTTTTTTATTAATTAGGTGGCGAATCTAATAAATTTAAATTTATTTACAATGTGTCTAAATAATTAAAGATTAGAAATATAAACTTATTATATATTTAATTAATTTAATCCAAAAAGCTGACTTTAGATAGTCTAAGTTGACTAAATTTACAATGGATTAAATGGTAGAAAATATTTCAATTAGCCAGTCTATCTCAGGAGAGAGTTTGAGTAAATTCATCCCAGAGAAAGAGAAATTAAATCTGCTTAGTCCCTTAAATTAGTATAGATATCGTTAGTAAGGAATAGTTATGACTAACAATTTAGTAGGCGGCATCATTCCGCCCCAGCCACCAATAGAAGCACAATCTGATGTTGATGTCCTGAAGACTCGTCTAGAATGGGGCGAACCAGCTTTTACAATATTGGATGTGCGCGATCGCCCCACCTTCAACCAAGGTCATATCATGGGAGCGATGCCAATGCCAATAGATGAATTAGTAAAGCGCGCCCTAGCTTCTTTGAATAAAAGCCGTGATATTTACGTTTACGGTGCTAATGAAGAAGAAACTGCCCAAGCTGCACAACAACTGCGTTCTAATGGATTTGAGCATGTCTCCCAACTCAAAGGTGGTCTTGCGGCATGGAAGGCTATCGGTGGCCCAACAGAAGGCACTATTGAATCAACAACTCCCCCAGGCCCAGATGACTACAATGCCATAGATAAGCTAAAAAATCAGCAAGAAAATTTGCAAAAGGGAGGTAGTAGCGCCACGGAAGCTATTAAAAAGGGAGTTAGTAACCTCAAGGAAGGCATTCAAGAAGGAGCTAGTAACCTCAAAGAAGGCATTCAAGAAGGAGCTAGTAATCTCAAAGAAGGCATTCAAGAGGGAGCCAGCAATCTCAAAGAAGGCATTAGTGAATCTAAAACTCCTAAAGACACTGAATGATTCCAATATTTGGATTTTAGGCAAAGCTGTACTTAGAAAAAATATCA
>Ga0209512_1003324_pt1 | contig 15467 bp, 13 predicted proteins | sample frozenSSSSmetaG_FD_184142 | JGI IMG/M metagenome (GOLD analysis project Ga0209512, IMG submission 184142) | Glacier valley bacterial and archeal communities from Borup Fiord, Nunavut, Canada, to study Microbial Dark Matter (Phase II) -... | ecosystem: Environmental > Aquatic > Freshwater > Ice >... | reverse complement strand
GTTAATAAAACTTTACCAAAAATATTATCCCCAACCAGTACCGGAAATTCAAGCGGAAATCGAAGCCATAGATTTAGACTTCCTCAGTGAAGATTTGTGCAAAATTCTCAACTCCATGAAAATGGGTAGCGATCGCATTAGAAAAATAGTCCTCTCCTTACGCAACTTCTCCCGCCTAGATGAAGCCGAGATGAAATCTGTAGATATTCATGAAGGCATTGATAGTACTTTATTACTACTACGAGAGCGATTAAAAGGCACAGAAGAACGTCCAGAAATTCTAATAGTTAAAGAATATTCCCAACTTCCGCCTGTAGAGTGTTATGCCGGACAGCTCAATCAGGTATTTATGAATCTATTAGCCAATGCCATTGATGCCTTAGAAGAAAGTGAATTATTACATATATCTGGAGAAAACCACTCTCTGGATAGATTAGAACATAGATATTCGCAAGAAGAATTATCAAAGACTAGTAAGCTAGTATCAGTCAAAGAAAGAGCGAATAAATCATTGCCCACAATTCGCATTCGCACAGAAGTCAAAAGCGATCAGGTATTGATCAAAATCGCTGATAACGGTTCGGGAATGACAGAAGAAACTTGCAAACACATTTTTGACCCCTTCTTCAGTACAAAACCTGTAGGAAAAGGGACTGGTATGGGATTACCAATTAGCTATCAGATTATTGTGCAAAAACACCACGGACTGTTGCAGTATATTTCGGAACCAGGACAAGGGTCTGAATTTATAATTGCTATTCCTTTGTGTCAAGAGTGTAGCCATTTCTGAGTATTAAATGAGTTTCTTCCAAAAAACTCTCAGTTAAAAATCATCTTTAATTAGGGGAGTTGCATCACCATGATTTCATGTCCCGATCAAAAACTTGCATACTTACTTGTCCCACCACACCACCAGCTACCAAAAGTCAAACTCCCACGATTGTTACTCTAGCTCGATCTGGAAGGGTTTATAACAACATGCAAAAACACTCTTCTGTAGCCTCCCTTGATAAAATAATTCCCGGCTCAATTTATCTCTGGTCAGCCGTGACCATCTTCGCTGCTGCTAACTCCATCACGCGGAAATTAACAGAAATTGGTTCACAACACTTAATTGATGATAGAAATCCCATTTCATTTTGTAATGTTTTATTTGTGGGAAATCTCTGCGCGTTGCTGGTTTTTATCTTGATTTATTGGCGACAGTTGAGCATTCGTTCCTTCCAGCAGCTTTCCCCCCAAGATTGGAGTAGTATGATTGCAGTCGCACTACTATCGGGAGCTCTAGCCCCTGGCGTCATATTCGCTGCTCTTTCTTCCACAATGGTGAACAATGTCGTGATCATCGGACGCATCGAGCCACCTCTGACCCTAGCTTTAGCCATCTGTTTACTTAGAGAACGCACAAACCGTTGGGAAATTTTAGGCGCGATTGTTTCCTTTGCGGGAGTAATCGTCACGGTAGTGCTTCAAGGCTTAGGGGAAAATGTGATGACCCCAACAGGTTTTACTACCATTGGCTGGGGCGAGATTCTCACAGCAATTGGAGCTGTAGCTGTAGCCCTCTCCAACATTATCAGCAAAACCCGCCTTAACCGAATTCCAATAGGTCTTTTTTCTATAGTTAGGACAGCACTAGGAACTACCATCTTTTTCTTTACTGCATTATACATATACGGCAGCCATCATTTTATGGATGCGCTCTCACCCTTTTTGTGGAAATGGATGTTACTTTATGGCACACTCATTGTCGTCGTTGGTCAATCATTCTGGCTAGCAGGCTTAAAAAAGTCTAGCGGATCATTAGCCTCACTAATTAGCACCTTCAATCCCATCGCCGCCTTCTTTATCGCTTATTTAATCCTAGGCGAAGCGCCAACAAAATCCCAAATTATCGGAGGCTCGATAATATTATGCGGTATCCTGCTAAGTCAAGTTGGAACTAGGCGCACTTCTCCACCCAACCGTGCAGTAGCAAGTCTACTTTCACTCCATCTTACCCCATTGGGTATCCCCCGTCTCCCCTAAAAAAATCACTCTTTTAGAATTATGAGAATTTTCTGAGAGAGTTATGAGAATTTTCTAATGAATTTCTCAGTCTAGACTCAATCAGTTACTGCTAAACATTTATAGATTGTTATGAGAGTGTTCTTTCGGTTGAAAAAAACCGTTACCAAATGATGTGATTTATTGTGAAAATCTTTGAAGTGGTTGAATACTAATTTCCTACTGCTTGGCTTTTTATGAAGTCAAAATTTTTTTGTGGCGCAACCGCCGCGATATCCAGTTTTTCTAACGCTTAATTACAGGAGTAATTTACATGTTCAATAGTTCTCATGATCGCAGCAGTTTCACAGATACAATAAAAACCGGCGGTCTAGCTAACGAAATCAGCACTTATCGTCAGTCTAATAGTAGCGGTCTAACTAGTAATCACGACACTTATAGATTATCTAACAGTTCTGATTATCAGGGACTACATAGCAACGACTTACAGCCTTCAATTGGTACACATAAAAGACCCGGACAGGATCAAAGTCTTGCCGCATATACCAAGAATTTTACAAACAAAGGTGTTAACTACGGAGACAACTTTTACGAGTCAAAGGAAAATGGTTCCGGTAGCAATAGCAGTTCTTCAGGCTTTGTCTACGTGCAAACCAATGCAGCAGATGGAAATCAAATCGTTGTTTATCGGCGAGCAGATGATGGAAAACTCAGTTATTTGGAAAAGGTTTCAACTGGTGGTCGCGGATCTGGTGGTGGTTTAGACCCTTTACAATCAGAGTCTTCTCTCATTTTAAGTGAAGACCAGCGCTTTTTGTTTGCCGTCAACTCAGCGAGTGGAACCATTACCTCATTTGCGACAACACCGAAAGGGCTTGTACGAGTTGACCAGGAGTCAACAGATGGAGCTTTTCCAACTAGTATCGCTGTTCACGGCGATCTCCTTTACACGCTTAATGCTTCGGGAAATCGGAATATTACTGGCTTCCACATTCTTCCAAATGGACATCTTCAGCATCTTGATAACTCAACGCGTGGGGTAGACGGCAATGCCTTCGATGTGGGAGCATCAACCATTGGGTTTAGTCCTGATGGAAAATTTATCGTCGTTTCTGAACGTCTAGCGAATCAATTCGATGTATATAAGGTGAAGCCAGATGGAACGACAGACCAGCCTGTGATCAGTCCTTCAGTTGGTAAGAATCCATTTGGGCTTTACTTCACACCGCAAGGTACCTTGCTTTCAGCTGAAGCTAACCCGGAAGCAACTGTCTCATCTTATTCCATCAATTCCGATGGCTCACTTAATCCTATCAGTCGCTCCGTACCTAATTTAGCCTCCGGTAGTTGCTGGATTGTGACGACAGGAGACGGTCACATAGCCATCTCTTCAAATACGCCCAGTGATTCAGTATCAAGTTTTCTGATCTCTCCATCCGGTGAATTAAATTACGCCAGTACAACATCACTGGAATCTGGGGCGCGTTCGTTAGATATAGCCACAACGCATAACTCGCCCTATCTTTATACCCTGAATGCTGCTGCCGGTTCGGTAAGTGCTTTTAAGGTGGAAGATAATGGACAAATAAATTTAATCGACACAATTTCGGAAGGGCTTCAAGCAAATAGTGGACTTCAAGGCATCTCTGCTGTGTGATATACAAGTATAAAATATTGCTCGCTTTCGCCACAATCGGAGCGGTAATCGTTCAGAAATGCTGATTGATTAGTATGGACTTGATAACTGAGTTTTTACTGATAAAAAGAGGATTTGCCGTTGAGCATCCTCTTTCTTTTTGATTTGCTGTATATCCGGTAGTGAGTAATACATTTGATAAGTTTATTCTGAGAAAAACATGAGAATCTGATTTGAATTAACATGAGGTAATTTCAGCGAATTAAAAGATAAATTATAGGTAGATCTAATAATGACTTCAGAGTTATCAGTCAATATTAAAAATAAGATGATTTGTGCAGAGGTGAGAACGTGTTTTCACCGCAGATAAATTTTTTATCGGACTAATACAATGCAAGCCAGCTTAAAAGAAAATCAGAATCTAGTTGTCAGAAGCCTTAAAAATGCAGTTTTAGCAGGTTCAATCATGACTATGGCTTCGGCTGTGATCCTTGGCGTTACAAATTCTAAACAAGATTCCGCCTACAAAGTCGGCGTATATTCGACACTGATTGGCACAGGTTGCGGTGCGCTTCTGGGCTTGGCTGGTGTCGGGATAAGTGAGATAAAATCGGCTCAACGCTCATCGTCACGCCCTGATAATCAATCAACTGAAGCCCCAAGAGAGAATGCTTGGCGTAACTTTGTCGTGATTCGCAAAGTGAAAGAAAGTCAGGAAATTACTTCTTTCCACTTACAACCGGAATGCGGTACACTTTCTAATTCCCAGCCAGGTCAGTTTCTGACGATTAAGCTTGATATCCCAGGACAAGCCAAGCCTGTGATTCGCACTTATTCACTGTCAGATTACAATGAACCTTCTGAATATTATCGCCTTTCAATTAAACGAGAAGAGGTACCCGATGGGTTAGATGTGCCGCCGGGGATTGTGTCAAATTTTATGCACGATTATATTCAGGAAGGTTCGGTAATTGCTGCCAAACCACCAAGTGGCAAGTTTGTCCTGGATGTGCAAAAGTCTCTACCAGTGGTGCTGATCAGCAACGGAGTAGGAATTACACCGATGATCAGTATGGCAAAAGCTTGTAGTCGCCTCAATACACAGCGCTCGATTTGGTTTGTGCATGGTGCAAGAAATGGTGAATTTCACGCATTTAGAGACGAAGTGCAGGCTTTAGCAGCTGAAAATCCCAACTTACATATTCATTTTGTCTATAGCCGTCCGCTTCCTAAAGATGAAGATCATTATCACAGCGTTGGCTATGTAGATACAGCCCTGATCCAGCAATTGGTTGGGCAACAGGAGGCAGAGTATTTTTTGTGTGGTTCTCCACCGTTTCTGCAGTCACTACAGGAAGGTTTCAAAGCAGCAGGAGTCAGCGAAAATCAAATCTTCTCAGAAAGCTTTAGTAAAACCCCACCAGCTATTGATACCGTGGCTGCTAGTCCCAATGCCGATGCTGTGGAGAGTGCGGAAATTGTGTTTGCAAAGTCTGGCAAAACTTTCATGTGGCACAAGGATTATGGTAGCATTCTCGAATTTGCCGAAGCAAACGATTTAGAGCCTGTTTACAATTGTCGCCAGGGTATTTGCGGCACCTGTATGTGCAAAATTCAGGAAGGAGAAGTGAATTATCAGGAAACACCATCGGCAGAGATCGATGACGGATCGGTGTTGATCTGCATTTCGCAACCCAAAACCTCAAGAGTTGTGCTGGATGTGTGATGCAATCCGAATTACAGACACTATAATTTTATATCACTTTTTTGCTAACTATGGATTTCTCTGATTTTGCCCAACTTCCTGCGAATTTACAAGCAGTAGTCACTTATCAAGAACTGTCGCCCCAGCAACCTCTATTTCACCAGCAGGAACCCTCAAATGCTATTTTTGCTGTAAAAACTGGACGAATCCGACTTCTGCACTACACTGAAAGCGGACAAGTGATAGAGCATTATCTTGTGAATGCGGGGGAAGTTTTTGCTGAAGTTGTGCTTTTTACTAATGTGTATGTTTGTAGCGCGATAGCAGATGAGCCAACGTGTGTCATGGTGTTTCCCAAGCAGGAGTTTTGGTCAGCTTTGCAACAGAGTTTTAGCCTATCAGCCGCGTTTATGGAACAATTAGCGACTAGATTACACATGACAAAAGTGATGTTGGAGTTGCGAGGTATTCGTTCAGCTCGCGAGCGAGTTTTGCATTATCTCCGCTTTGCTGCCCATCCTGTGGAAAGAACAGTGTTACTGGAACAACCGCTCAAGAATATTGCCCAGAATTTAGGCATTAGCCCGGAAGTGTTATCGCGAGCACTAACTCAACTGGAAGCAGATGGCGCAATTGCCCGCAATAAGCGCAGAATTCAACTCATCAACCAATAGTTGGGAATACATATTTGCTTAAAATATTCTAAAGAATCATCAAACTTGATTTCAATCAAGGACAACGCCGAAATAGCCACCTAATCTCAGAGAAAAACATGGAGTGGCAAAAGAGTGGAAAACTATGCAGCCGAGGTACTTGCATTTGAGCAAAGTCAAGTTATCCTTAAAGTCCTGTCGGGACTCAGTTATCGATCGCATAGTCTCAGTAGCTATCTCCATGAGATTACGTGTGGTATAAGTCTGCTGCTGAATTCAGATTCGACAATCGTGACCCTTTGTGAGGGCGAAACGGGACAAGTAATCGCCAGCAATTCCCCAATGGAAAATGCTAATCACAGATTCCCAATGCATGAATCGGTAGCAAATACGGTAGTTCAGAGTGGACAGCCATTGATGATTGAAGATGCCAGCCAATCTCCACACAAGGAACAACTTAATGGATACTCATGCTATCTAGGAGTTCCCCTGCGGACTTTGCCTGGAGAAATACTGGGGGCAATTTGTTCATTTAGTCACCAGACCTGCAAATATACACCAGAAGCGATCGCTACGGTCGAACTTATTGCCGAAATGGCGGCGACTGCTATTGATAATTATCGTCTTTACCAACAGCAGCAGCAGTTTAATGAAATACTAAAGGCTGAGGTAAGCAAGCGCACTCTTGAATTACAGGCAGCGCAGTCAAAACTGATTGAGCATGAACGCTTGGCTGCTATTGGTGAGTTTACAGCGATGATTGTCCACGAAATTCGCAATCCCCTGACCACGGTGCAATTGGGATTAAATTATTTCACTAAATTGGATCTGTGCCAATCAGCGCAAGTGCCTTTATCTCTGGCGATGAGTGAAGCCACACGATTGACCAATCTCTTGCAAGAAATCTTAATTTACTCAAAACCTCAGACTTTACAACTGACAAAAATAGATGTCACCCATTTCATTGAGGAGTTACTAGTTTCTCTCTTGGCAATGCCTGAAGCTCAAGGACGGACGATTGAGTTCACATCATTCTGTTCTGGAGTTATAGTGAAGGGCGATCGCAACAAGTTAAAACAAGTGTTTATCAATATTGTTCGCAATGCTTGTGAAGCAGTTTCCCCTGGAGAAGTGATTTTCTGGCAAGTGCAGAGCGATACTACAACACTTTGTATCTCTGTCCACAATGGAGGCAATCCGATTCCCACCAATATTTTGCCTCAATTGACTCAACCTTTTTACTCTACGAAATCTGAAGGTACTGGATTAGGGTTAGCCATTGTGAAACGTATTGTTGAAGCTCATTGCGGAGAATTAATTATTGAATCTTCGGCAAATGGTACTACCGTCAGCGTTCATTTGCCACTATAAACAGATGTAGCCTTTTGATCAAATTTGCTATAACGACAACGGCGGGAACAGAGGTGCTAGCAAAAGTTGAATCTGAACATCCCAACCAAGTAGAATAGCGATCGCGGTCAAAATCACGATCGCACCACCAATTTTTTGCAATACCTCACTGCGACTGCGTAAACCAAGCAATCGTTGGCTCAGTTTACGTCCACCGTAAGCCAGAGCGATTAACGGTAACGCCGCCCCCAAACCATAAGCAATCAGCAAAGAAAAAGCACTCCAGACTTGATGCCCCGCAGCGGCTAACACTAAAATTCCTCCCAGAATAGGTCCAGCACACGGTGTCCATAACAAACCAAGTTGAGTCCCTAACCAGAATTCTCCCCAAAGTCCAATTCGAGGTTGCTCTTTTGTCCAGCGAGCGATCGGTAAATAACTAAATAAACGGTAACTCCAACTCGGAAATAGCGCCAGTATGCCGAGAGCAAACAGAAGGGCTAAAGCAACATACCGCAAGAAATTTGCCAGCCCCGCCAACCAACTAGCACCGATCCCAAGTATACTACCAGCAACAGCAAATCCGCTCACCAACCCAATCACAAGGGCAACGGGACCATAACGATGAGTAGAGAGTGAACGACCGATTAACAAGGGTAAAATCGGCAACACACAAGGTGATAAGGCGGTTAAAGCACCTGCAAGAATGGCAAGCTCGATTGAAATCGCAGACGTGTTCATTAGTACAAAGTGAAGAAATAAGATTAGCTTTCTTTTAATAACTGGCGAATAGTTTGCTCGGTTGTGTCATAAGCGCCTTCGCCAATATGGTCATAGCGCATTAAGCCTCTTCTATCTGCCAAAAACAAGTGCGGCCAATACTCATTGTTATAAGCCTTCCACGTTTTAAATTCGTTATCAATCGGCACAGGATAAGTAATTTGGTGCTGTTGCAATGCTCGTTTAACATTATCCACCTGCCGTTCATAGGCAAATTCTGGAGTATGAATGCCAATTACTTTTAATCCCTGTGCAGCATACTGGCGATGCCATTTAGTTACGTAGGGTAGCGTCCGCTGGCAGTTGATGCAGGCAAACGTCCAAAATTGGATTAAAACCACACTACCTTTAAGATCTCCAACTGACAAAGGATTTGAGTTCAACCACTGCTGAATCCCTTGAAAATCGGGTAAAGTATTCTCCGTAGATGCTACGGTAGTTTGTGGTTTGAGCAGGGCTGGCACTGCAGAAATCGGCGCAACAGTTGCAGTGGGATTTGTTTTTCTAGTCCCCAACCCAAAAGCAGTTGTCGCACCCAACACGCCTAAACCTGAATACAATAGTAATTGACGGCGAGAGATTTTATTCATTGGATTTGCTCTTTTGTATTGGACATTTGGTTTTTGAAACGCGGAGAGCGCGGAGGAAGCGCAGAGTCTCGCGGAGGTACTCTGTGTTTCAAAACCTCAAGAATTTGAATGTGATGATATTGGTGGAGCTTGAATAGTGCAAGGTTTGTCTTTACAATTCTGTTTATAGAGTTGCTCGATATAGGAATCCTGCCAACTTAGGGGAGTCTCTAGTAAATCCCGCACTCCAGTCAGTCCTTGTCCAACAAAAAGTAATAGTGCAACACTATTTAAAACAGCATGGACAATGCGCCAACGATTTGATTTTTCTTTATAAATTTCCGGAAGAATTGCTAATGAGAAAATCATCAACATCGCCGCAGCAAGACCTATATAGTAGTGAGACACAAACCATTCATCTGTTCGGCGAAAGACTGCAGGCTGACACCCTAACAAGACTAATCCCATACCAGTTAAGGTGGCAAAAATACCACGCCATATCTGCTGCTGTGCTTTATTGAGAAAAATCAGGGAGGCAATTGTAGCCGGAAATAGCAGTATAAAAAATATCACTTGGAATGGTTGTTTGCTCCAGAGGTGGTCAGTCAAAATATTTTTGACAGGATCGTGAGCCAAACCAATCAAAGACAGCCCAACAATAGCCGCAGTTAACAATCTGCCTAATCGCTGGTGTTCTATACCAGATGCGGGAATCTTACTTCTACCCTCAGTGGCAATTTGTAATCGCCGTTGACGTGTTTGCCATGCTAGATTAACAACATGACTGATGAGCGGCAAGACAAAGAGTACAGCTAGCGCTGGATGTAGTAAGGTGAAAGCGTCACTAATTTCTACCATCTAAAACCTCTTAGCTAAAAAAAAATTACTTCAGCAATTAGACATTTCCTGCAAGCTATTGATGATGTAAACCTGGTAAAAAAATCCGAATGCAAGACTGATTTAAAAGCAGTTGTCAGCAAAGAAGCAATTTCCATTTTGGTCACTCTTATTTACTGTTAAAAAACGTTTAACTTTTTTGTGAATTTTGATTTATTCACTCAGCGCCGGCGTTAATCGATTAATGAAAGACTGGAAGTTGGTTTGAATATCAACGAAAAACACAACTTAGTTTGCGTCTCACTGTTTAAAGCATCTCAGGATACAGTGAAGCCTACCTGAGACAAAATTGAGAGTTACCTGAGAAGATGCTAAGAAAAATTTTAGTATATATTCAGCATTTTCTCAGTAAACTATGCTGATGTTTGTTGTGCAAGTTAAAACTTCTAAAGCAAATTCGGTAAGCGAGTCTGAATTACTTTACTTCACTTGGATCGAAAGCGGTGATTTTACCTTGTTTAATGGCAACAACTACGTCATAAGTTGCACAGTAGGCAAAAGTCACATCATTTGCTTTGTTGTAAAGGTTCACAACCATCCCCGCACCACCTGGTTGCACTGAAATCGGTTCTAAATCACCAAAGAAGTAACGTCGAAGTTCATCACCACTACCAAATACACCTTTATGTTTGCTGAGCATGGCAATTTTTTGAGCAGGTCCTAATCCAGTGCTATCCTTTGTTTCTGGTGCTGATGCATGGGTTTGAGCTACTTTAATTTCTGGTACATATCCATGACGCCGAGCAACTTGTGCTGACATAGCACTAGCTTCTTTCGCGACGGCTTGATTTGGTTGGGTGGAAGCAATTGACATCCCACCAAAGATAATTAAAGTAGCGAGGGTAGCAGTAGAAGCTAAAGTTTTGAGGTTCATAATCGTGCCCTTATATTTGTTGATTTGTAGGTTTCTCTTCCTTTCTTATTTATCAGTATTAAACTGTTAGCTGAGTTCTGACTGAGAAAAAGTTGAGTTAAAGTTAAGAACTAACTATTTTTTGGTATTGGCTTTCAAAAATCCCTTTTCACAAGCTTTTAAATCTATAGGCAGTAATTATTTGGGCACAGATTGTCATTCCTGATACATAATCAATGAAACTCTGGCGCTTTCAAAAATATGACTTTAATTCCCCATTCGACAAGTAGTCACACGCGATCGCATTCTTGAGCAAGTCTGGGGTGACGATTTTATGGGCGATTCTAATATTATTGAATTTTACATTCGCTACTTGTGTCTGAAGCTAGAAGCGCACAATGAAAAGCGATTACTGCAAACGGTGCGTAGTGTGGGTTATGTGTTGCGCGATTAGGCTTATAATCTTGGTAAAAACCGCTTCATGTTTGTGTGTGGTTTGTAAAATCGCGTGGCTTGCAGCAACCGCATATGCTGGAAATTTTATCTGGTCTCAGTTATCGGACGGGCGAATTAAGTTCGTATTTGCAAGAAATTGCCTGTGGTGTCAGTAGCTTAATTAACGTGGATTGGTCGGTAGTTACTCTGTGCTGCGAGGAAGGATTTGATCAAATATTGGCAAGTAATATTGACTTAGGTGAAGGAGAGCAGATTTATGCACTGCACGGCACTTTAACTGGTACTGTGGTGCAAACTGGGCGATCGCTTGTGGTTTCAGATGCAAGAAGTACTGATTTTGGTACAGCACCAGATGGGTATCAGGCTTATTTGGGAATTCCCTTACGTACACCCCAAGGTGAGGTGATCGGGACAATTTGTTCGTTTCACAAAAAAACACGCTCCTTTTCTGTAGATGAAGTCAGAATTGCCGAGATTTTTGCGGAACGTGCAGCTACTGCGATCGATAACTATCAACTTTACATGCAACAGCAGCAATTTAATCAAGCCTTGGAAATTGAGGTAGCCAAGCGGACGGAAGAATTGCGGGTCGCCCAAATTAAATTGGTAGAACAAGAACGTTTAGCCGCGATTGGTGAGTTTGCTGCGACTATTGTTCATGAGATCCGCAACCCTTTGACTACAGTGATGATGGGGTTGAAATACTTTGAGCGTCTTGAGCTTGGTGATTCAGCTCAAGTTCGTCTAGAACTTGCGGTAGGGGAAGCTAATCGTCTGTCACGCTTGTTAAGTGAAATTTTGCAGTATTCCAAGCCTCAGGTATTGCAACTGATTGAATTAGATCTTAATGAATTCATTACTGGTATGCTGGAGTCAGTACGCCAAATGCCGGAAGCCCAGGGACGACACATCGTATTCAAGCCGGCAACAACTGCAACTTGGGTACGTGGCGATCTGGATAAACTTAAGCAAGTATTGATCAATATTATCCGTAATGCTTGCGAGGCTATAGAAGTAGGAGAAACTGTTACTTGGATGGTGGATAATAGCGTTCCCGATCAGGTCTGCATTCATGTGCATAACGGTGGGCAGACGATTTCCTCAGAATTTTTGCTGAGAATGATAGAGCCGTTTTATACTACTAAATCTTGTGGTACAGGGCTGGGATTGGCGATTGTGAAGCGGATTGTGGAGGCACATGGTGGGGAGTTGTCGATTCAGTCTACTGCTGATGCTGGGACAACGGTGAGTGTGCGGTTATTAAAGGCAGAACAAACCTGCTAACAGCATAGGATTAATTATAGAAATAGAGGCAGATGTAAATTTTAGTAGCTGAAATTTAATTTAGGGATTGTGTAGATATTTTGGAGAGAAAATAAATAACAAATGCAATTCTTAGAAGCGGCTGAGAAAGGGATGAGATTTTTTGTACTTACCTCTTAATCTAATTTCATTCTGCTCTAATTACAGAAGTTTATATTGTGAGGTATAGATGTTGCAGCAATTACATTATGACTACCACTTCTTCCCACCGTTCCACTCCGGCTCAAGAGAGCGATCTTTTAAACGCTATTCATTCAGACGTATTTGAGAGCATTTCTACAAAACCTAGCCGCACAATGAAATCCGCCTCTGATTCTTTAAATGAGCCGATGATGGAGGCTGTGCGAACGCTGCTGCTTGGTGTCGGAGAAGACCCAGAACGCGAAGGACTTCTGAAGACGCATCACTAGTGCGATGGTAGGTGTATTTATGGATGAGCAAAAGACCCGTGAAGAGTTCTTGAGTCTGATTCGCCATCATTCAACTTTCTTTTAATTCATGTCTAAGCTAGATACATGGTGAAGCCGCAAAAAGTTTGAATGAAATTCCTTAACAGTCTACTCAAACCAATCAGTAAATTTGACCCAAATTCGCTGCGGATGCGTCTGAGTGTTGGCATTGCTGCTATCTCAGCTTTAGGATTGGGTAGCGTTGCCATGTGGACAAGTTGGCAAATGCAGCAAATTCTGATTGACTCTCACAAGCAAAGCATTGAGCAAGTTGCTCTCCGCTTACCGCATGATGTGGAGGTCTATAGCGAAATGTTGCCTGTGGATACTTCTTTGGTTAAGGCGGTTGATAACCTGACGACTAGCCACACCCTTTTATGGGTGAAGAGTGCTGACGGGACTCTACTAGCAGAGTCTGTAGCTTTGAAGACTGCCACTGATCGAACATCTGCTGAGTTAATGTCGCTCGCACAAATGCCGTTGCGACCGCAGGTTTATTCAGTCAATGGCGGTTATTTTGTCTTATATGCGACTCTATTGCCAGTTAAGGGTAAAGTACTAAGATTGTTTGTAGCTCAAGATATTACCCGCGACCAAACTATGTTTTTGGCAGTGGTGCAAAGTTTAGCTTACGCAACTCTGTTGTCAACTTTAGCGATTACAGTGGCGATCGCTCTTTATGTCCGGCGATCGTTACGACCGTTGCGACAGTTGAGTCAACTTGCGGGCAGTATTTCCCCGGAAAACCTCAGTGCGGCTCAGTTGCAATTAGCTCATGCACCTAGCGAAGTTAAGGAATTAGCGCAAATGTTGGAAATGATGTTGTCGCGTTTGTCGCAAGCTTGGGAACAACAGCGGCAATTTACCAGCAATGCTTCTCACGAACTACGCACACCGCTAACGATTGTCCACGGTTACTTGCATAGCGTGTTGCGACGAGAGACTAACCTCACCGAAACCCAGCGCGAAGCTTTATCCACGGCTGCAGCTGAAGCTGACCGGACTGTGCAAATGTTGCAAGATTTACTCGATTTAGCACGCACCGATACCGATCACCTGCATCGGTCGTCCATAGTTTTAAACGAATTATTGGTTGAGGTCGTGGGAATGGCGGAACAATATAGCAATCGCCAGATCGCTATAGAGGCTAAAATTGGTTTGGTTGAGGTCAAAGCAAACCGCAACCGCCTTCAACAAGTGTTGCTGAACTTGATTGACAATGCGATAAAATATTCTGAATCCAGTCAGCCGGTGACTGTGAAATTAAACCAATTGGGCAAGCAGGCAATTATACAGGTTTGCGATCGCGGTTGTGGCATCCCGCTACCAGAGCAATCCCGGATTTTTGAACGTTTCTATCGGTTGGATGAAGCCCGCGCCCGTTCTACAGGTGGCTATGGTTTAGGTTTAGCGATTGTGAAAACCTCTCTAGAGAGCATGGGTGGCAAGATTGCAGTGCATTCCAAACTTGGCGAAGGTAGCACCTTTACGATCACTTTACCCATTGATTGATTTAACAATGACAGCACATATCTTGCTTGTAGAAGATGAGATTAAACTCGCTAAGTTCATTGAATTGGAACTCAGCTATGAAGGCTACCGCCTAACTGTGGTTCATGATGGACAAGCTGGACTGACGGCGGCGCGAGAGTCTAAGCCGGATTTGGTGATTCTAGACTGGATGTTACCGTATTTATCAGGTATAGAAGTTTGCCGTCGTTTGCGGACTACAGGTGATAAAGTGCCAATCCTGTTATTAACGGCGAAAGATGAAATCAGCGATCGCGTAGTCGGGTTAGATGCTGGTGCTGATGATTATCTGGTCAAGCCGTTTAGTATCGAGGAATTACTAGCTAGAGTGCGGGCGCATCTTCGCCGGACGCAGGAAGTTGATGCTGATATTTTGCAATTTAATGACTTGAGTTTAAATCGTCGCACGCGGGAAGTCCACAGGGGCTTACGTCTGATTGAGTTAACTGCTAAAGAATTTGATTTATTAGAATACTTACTCGCCCATCCGCGACAAGTGATCACCCGCGATCGCATTCTAGAGCAAGTCTGGGGTTACGATTTTATGGGCGATTCAAATATTATTGAAGTTTACATTCGCTACTTGCGTCTGAAGCTAGAAGCGAACAATGAAAAGCGCTTGCTGCAAACGGTGCGTAGTGTCGGCTATGTATTGCGCGATTAGCCACGGTAAGTGTGCGGTTATCGACCTTTTAGATTCCTTTGAATCCCACGATTGGGTTCATTTTTTGTTCGTGATTTACTATAAACCGGCTTTTAGCTCTTGAAAATCTTAATACATAGGACTTGTAGAAAAAAAATTTATTATAAACTGGCATTTTATGAACGAGCAATTTAGTTTTTGGAACCCTTGCCATTTAAAGGTTTTAGCCTTCAAATGGCGAATCTTTGCAGCTTCACTGCTTTTAATCTGCACAAAAAATATATCTATTTATATATCTCTTTAGAGTGATGTCACCGAAAATCAAAACAGTAATGTTGGATACTATCACTCTCCATAATAATGCTAGCGACTAGGGGCAAACTAGCAGATTTGCGAGATTCTTTTGCCTGTAGGTAAGAGCGATATGTAAGATATTTGCCTTACATCAAGGACTGTGTATTTTTCGACACTCTGGTTCTGAAAAGTATTGATTTTTCTTTAGGGTTTGTTTTCAAAACCCACCGTTTAGGGAAATAGGGAAAATAAGATGAAACTCATTTCTGTTAACGTCGGACTTCCGCGTGAAGTGACTTGGAAAGGAAAAACACTTAGCACT
>Ga0209512_1003322_pt1 | contig 15476 bp, 12 predicted proteins | sample frozenSSSSmetaG_FD_184142 | JGI IMG/M metagenome (GOLD analysis project Ga0209512, IMG submission 184142) | Glacier valley bacterial and archeal communities from Borup Fiord, Nunavut, Canada, to study Microbial Dark Matter (Phase II) -... | ecosystem: Environmental > Aquatic > Freshwater > Ice >... | reverse complement strand
TAGGCGCGGTTTTCGAACTCATCGGCGGGGTCAGGAAAAACCGTCGGTTCCGCACATGCACGCCCCGTCCATGGAAGCAAATCCAGCGATCCGCACCCCGGAAGAAGACGGCGAAGAAGACGAAGAAAGAAGAGTATTGAGCGAAGTTTTTGAAGAAGACGCTTTCCTAACACCATGCGCTTTTCAAACCGCCAAGTTCATGCGCTTTTCAAATCGCCGCCCACAAGGGTGGCCACATAGGGGCCGATGTTGTCGCGGAACTGGATGAAATTGTTGGCTTTTCCGGTTTCGGAGGTAGCTAGGTAATATTGTTTGCTCATGGTGGTATTGGCTTGGCTGTTGGGGTTCAGTGGTTTGTGGAGATTTACGGAGTGGCCGGCGGGAGAGCCAGAGATGGATTGGGGAGTCTCAAAGTCGCCCCGGGAGGCTGGAAAGACGTGTATGGGAGTGCCACAGGCGTCTTGGGAAGTTCCAGAGAGGTGCCGGGGGCGTGCTTGGGAGGCTTGGCGTGGTCCAGAGGCGTGTGGGGAATTCCCCAAGTCATCTCCAGTGCTTCCGGAGATGTGGCTGGGAACTCCAAAGTCGGCTCTTGAAGCCCCGAGGAGATCAGGGAGCTTTGCAGAAGTCCGTTCATGGGGCAGCCGGTCTCATTGAGTGAAAAACGGCTTTAGTGGCTTGCTGTGGCGGATTCTTGTGAGGTTGGGGAAAACACCCGGACATCAAACGCGCGGTATTGATCGTTGAAGTGACGGGAATGAAGGCCGCCAAGGGGCGGCTTTTGATTTCTCCTGTCACTTCGATGTTCAATGCTTGGCGCTCGATACCCGATGTTCATGGTGCCTGCGCTCCTCGGGCGCGGATTGGACGCGCCCGAGTTGGTTGAGCAGACAGGCGGTTTGTTTGATCATTGCGTCCTCTTCTGGATTTACGATTTTGGTGCATTCAGGTTGTTCCGAGTGTCAGTTATTTAGGACTGACCCCGGAGCTGACCCCGGAGCTCCCAGCGGGTGAAAAGTGGTTTGAGTGGCTAGCTGTTCGGGGTTCTTGCAAGGAGGGGGAAAACACCGGGCATCAAACGCGCGACATTGATCGTTGAAATGACGGGGAATGAAGACCGCAGTGCGGTGGCTTCTGACTTTCTCCCGTCACTTCGAGGTTCGATGCTTGGCGCTCAATGCCCGATGTTCGTGTTGCCCACCGCTCCTGGGGCGCGGATAGGACGCGCTCGAGTGGTTAAGCAGGCAGGTGGTTTTTTGATTATCAGGTTCCTTTTCTGGATTTAGGATTTTTACTGATTCAGGTTGCTCCGAATGTCAGTTATTTGGGAACTCATTGCATTTGACATTCAACGTGGCCAATCGAAGTGATCATTTTACTTGAGCGTCAATCACGACTTGGCTTCCCCAGGACAAGCTATTTGACACAAAAAACCATTTTTTGGATTCGACGTCAAAAATCCAATTGTCCAAAGTCTCAATATAAGTTTCTAATTTTTTATTTCCCATCACGTAATAAGATTTTATATGAGCTTCGTTTTTTCCTATTTTGCTTCCTTCCAGAGAAAAGAATATTTTTTTAGGGCGTTCTGCGCCACCTATTATGCTTTTTCTGAAATTTTCAAAAGGGACTGTTTCTCGATATTTAATTGTTCTGAGTTGGTAAAAAATTTCAGAGTTATTATTTATAATAGATTCTTTAAATGCTTTCAACGTATTAATTAATTCTTGATTGCCCATGTCGGCTTTTTCAAAAAACAAACTATCCTTGGCCTCAATTAATTGTTGGGCTGCATTGGAATACAATTCACTGCTTTCGCAGGGAATCGAAATCATCAGCGAAATCATCAAGAGTGTTGTTTTATTACTCATACATATATGTGCTCTCGCTGTTAATATATGCATGAAATGTATATCCAAACCAGCCATTAAGCGAAGTTAAGTCAGAGGTTTCTCCATATTTTATTGAAGTAATTTTTGATTTAGGATAACCCGCGACTAGTGAAGCCGAATCAGAAACTATAGCTGTTGAAACGCCAACTCTTTTGCCTTTTGTTATTTGATCACCGACACTATAACTCTGTGCGATATCATTTTGGAATTGCTGGTAAGCCGCTCTTCTTACATTAAGCACCAGAGTAATATCCATGCCGCAATCAATTCGAATTTGATCATGAGAGTAGTAATTGGTCAAATCATCGTAATAAAATTCTTTAGTGATTACCGTTTTGTTCAATCCTTCATAATCAAATCCATTGGTTGGAGTTGGGGCATAAATGCTGTCATTTGCCCCATCGGGAAACCCACTTGGATCTTCCGACGTCCATCTGGCCAGTTCCGGGTTATAGTTCCGGTATTTAAAAGCATACTCTCCGCATGACGCGAGGTAGGGCTTTCCAGTATAGAAAGCCGTCTCGTGAGTCGCAGATTTGGTGCTTGTTTCCGAAGCTTTTTCAGCCCGCAATTCGGCGAGTTGCTTTGCGTTCTTGAACTCCGGCAGAGGAGCTTTGAATTCTGCGAAGGCGGTGCTGGTCAGGGCCGCCACAAGGGCGAATGTCAGTTTGTATTTCATTTTTGTTTTATGTGTTTAGGTTCTCCATCGGGAGATTGGGAAAATTTTACCGCAGAGGCGCAGAGGCGCGGAGGTCGCAAAGGAGCGCAGAGGAAGAAGGGTGGGGAATTGTGGTGTTGGATTCTTGATTGCTGAGAAAATTCAGGCGGAATGAATTCCGCGCTCCAGTTAGCGCTTCGTCGGTGGAAGCTGGTTAGTGGTTGGAACGGGATTCGGTGGCGAGGAAGGAGCATCGGTGCCGAGTGAGCCGTCGTTGGAGCTGGCTTTCAGCGGTTGGCCGAAGGAGGTGAGGCGGGAGAAGCGGACGCCTTCTGGGCCGACGGTGGCGAGGGTGGTGCCGAGCAGGTCGTTTAGGTGATAGGTGATTTCCTCCGGCTTACCGACAGGGTGGGAGGCGATCGGGATGCCGCCGCTGGGGTGAGACTCGATGATGTAGATGGTGTCGTTGCGTTTGAGGAGCGCGAGGTTGTCCCAGAGGAAGGATTCGGAAGAAGAGGGAGAGATTGATGATTCTTGAATGGAAGAGGAAGAAATTGCGGCGAGTTGGCCGTCGGGCCAGTAGGTGTGGGTGGCGGTGCCGCCGTCGGGGAGTGTGAGGGCGGTGAGCTTGTCGAGCCAGCCGTAGGTGTTTTTGGGCTGGGGGCCGGTGCCTAGCATCCGCCCGGCGCGGTCGTACGCGTAGGCGAGGGAACTTTTCGCGAGTTTTTCCAATGCATCCGGTGTTTTGGGCAGGCTGGCCACGGTCTGGACGTCCGCCGGGCCGAGATCGAGGGATCTCACGAGCTGGTTCGCCGCGTTGTAAGTCATGGCGGTGAGCTGGCCGTGGAGGAGCTTGGTCCGCATGTTCCCGGCGAGGTCGTAGGTGTAGGCTTCGAGCACCGACTGGTCCCGGTCGTCGATGACTTTGAGCAACTGGCCGCTGGGGTCGTATTCGTAGCGCAGGGTCTGGCCGTTCCAGGTGCGGCGGGTGAGTTGGTCGGCGGCATCCCACTCGTAGATGAGTTCCAACGGGGAGGTGAGCTTGCCGCCCTGGAAGGTCATGTGGCCGAGGTGGCCGCTGGAGTCGTAACCGATGTCCACGGTGAGGGCGGGCTTGCCGTTTTTCGGCAGGCCGTAGGTTTTTTGGACGGGCCTGCCAACGAGGTCGTAGCGGTAGCTGATGGCGGGGATGCCGTTGGTGAGGATGCCGGTGAGGTGCCCCTCGGGATCGTAAGTCTGCTCGGTCTGCTGAAATGCTTGGTATTCCGAGGGCTTCGCTGGATCGACCACCAGTCTGGAGATCATCAGCCCGGTGCGCTGGCCGCGGCGGTTGTAGCGGTAACTCAGAAGCTGCTCATCCTTACCGTGGATGAACTGGGTGGTGGCCGCACGGCCCTGCTCATTGTAGGTGGAAAAGACACTGGTCTCCGGTCCGGCCACAGAAACCGGGTGGCCCCCGTCATCATAGGTGATGGCAAGCCGTTCTCCTTTGCCATAGTCCAAGGCTGCAAGTCCACCGTCCTTGTGGTAACTCTGAGTGATCACCTGTTCCCCATTGGTGCGTTCGAGAAGTTTTGCCGTTTTGGGGTCGTAGGTCCATGTTTGTGCATTGCCGAGGGCGTTGATCTGTTTGATCAGATGGTCGGCGGCATCGTATTCGAAAGTGATTTTGTTCCCATTCCCATCAATCTGGGCCGTGCGGTGGCCCAGCGAATCGTATTGGTAGCGGGTGACGGAACCGTTGGGAGAATATTGTGCCAGCAGATTTCCCCGGATGTCCCGTTCGGTCCGGGAAACGCGCTTGAGGGCATCCTTTTCTCCAACGATACGCTTGAACTCATCCTTTATGAGTTCCTTGACGATTTTGCCATTGCGGACGACGCTCTGTATCTGGCCGTCTTGATCGTAAACGATCTCGGTCTTGGTTCCATCCGCGGCGACTTGCATCCTAACCCGCCCGTTTTCGTCATATTCCACCGATTCCTTGCGGCCTGCGCGGCCGACGGAATTGCACCTGCCGAATCCATCGTAGGTGTAGGAAACGGTATCACCCGCAGGATTGGTGACGGAAGCGATCTCACCACGAGAAGTGTAGGTATAGCGGGTTACATTCCCCTTACCGTCCTTCTCCGCAGTGAGTTTGCCCTCCTCGTTGTAGGCGTATTCTGCGACCATTTCCGATTTGCTGCGAGTCCCCCGGCGGATGCGGACGGGCTTTGGTTCCCACTCGACACGTTTGGACGGGCGAAAAGCTGGATCATAATCATAGAAGATGCTTTTCCCCTTGGCATCGACCATTTCGGTGAGAAGTCCGCTTTTCCGATCATAACGGTATTCCTGAACCAGCGCCCCGTTTTCCTCAATGCGGCGGAGCTTCCCATCATATTTCTGGCCAGGAGAACGGAAATAGTAGTTTTTTCTCTCCGTCTCCCCCAGTTTGGTGGTCACGATGCCCCGATTCTCAGCGTAGTTGGAATTCTGAACCAACCCAGAAAGCGCGGTGAGCGTCACCTGGGAGGCATCCCATTGCTTCTTGTCCTTGCCCGAGCGACCGTACGAATACGTTCCGACGGTGTCCTGCGTCAGCCAATAGTTTCTCATCAGTTTTTTCGCCTCAAATTCTTCCGCAAGAGTGCCTGCGGATTTGGGATTCACAAACGTGGTTTTGAGTCGCTCGACGCGGGCGGGATCCTCCGTATTACCCAAGCCTACCATCGACAGGAGGCCACTTTCCGGCTGATAAAGAAATTTCACCACTTCTCCTACCGGAGGACTCCAAGCGGACAAGCGTTCCGCCGTCCCATCTTTCACGTAGGCGAAACGATGGAGCTGCCCCAGCAGTTTAAAACTGGAGAGATGCTTGTTTTCCCCATACAGCGCCACGAAAATGACCTGGCGCGAGTTCGACACCAGATCCCGGATCTGGGCACCCAACAGCTGGTTGTTTTTCCATTCAAATTCCAAAATCCGGTTACCAGGAGACAAGACGGACACGAGCTTTCCTTTGGCATACTCATACTCCCAGCCTTCCGCATCCCGAATGACCTGTTTGCTGATGGTAACCTTCGCCCTCCAGGCCTTGTCGACACTTAAATAGTCGCTGGCATGGGCCTCGTCCTGCTGCAACGCCATTTGCCCGCCAGACGGCATGGTCCATAACAAAACACCCCGCCCTACGGGGAGAACGGATGACTCCAACTGGGGAGAGAACCACTGGCTGCCAAACATACCTTCCTGCGTGCGAGTGCTCAGGTAAACCAGTTGCAGCGGAAACTTGAAATCTGAAGAGAGGTTCACCTCACCCAACGGGTAATCCAATTTCCAACCACCGGAATACAGCGCCTTGCCTACTCCCGGAGGATTGAATGACCAAGAAGTGGAAAACGCTCGAAGCGGACTCGATAGAACCCAAAAAATTCCAAGAACTGCGAACAGCATGCGGTTTACCTCTACCGAGAACACTCTTATTGGATTTTCATGCAATTCGCTGAGAATCAGCGTCTGCAAAAATAATTTCTTCTTGGTCAACGACATCGTCAAAAGCATCAGCCATTCAATAGCAGAAAAATCCGAAAACTGTCAAATAACCAAATCGGCACTTACTGCTAGACAACTGGCAGAAATCCTTGCAATCACTGGGTTCCGATCGCCAGAGACAGCAGAATACGCGCAGATAAATTTTTGGCTCCATCAAATGTGACCGGAACGTCACCTAAAATCGGATATAAGGATAGGCTGCGCGAAAAATTCCGCCCGACTTTGTACTGCTTTTTCTCCATAGCAGCCCAGACTCCAGCCGTTCACCAAACGACTCTTTCCGCATGTGGAAAAATCATTTCCATCCCTAGCAGGACCGGATCGGCGCCAAGCACTCTCGGAATTCGAATTCAACCCCGGCCCTTTGCGTCGCGAACACACCGAGCTGAACTGGAAACCTGTGAGATCTGACACGGCCCCTGCCCGACTGTGCCGGTGAGCGAGACTTTCCCCGGAGGCGGCCACCTCCACCTCATGACGATTAGAACGCCATCCGCAGGCCAGAGAGGAAAGTCCAGCCGTTGAAATCCCCGCCGCCGGCGCCGCCGTCCATGCCGGTGTATTTCACGCCGGACATGGCCTTGAGTTTCTGGCCGTGGAAATAATAGTTCAGCCCGGCGTATCCGGCGAAGTAGAGGTCGCCGCTTTGGTCGCCCGCGCCGGGAGTCTGGCCTTCGTAGCGCGTCGGCAGGGACATTCCGTTTTCCTGCGGGCTGGTGGCGAGCTGGAAGGTGGTGATGAGCTGGAGCTCCTTGGTGAAGGAATAGGTCGGCATCGCGGTGATGCCGAAAATGTCGGGGTGGCCCTTCGCTCCGTCCGCCCAGAAGATTTCAGTGGTCAGACCGTACGGACCTTTTGTGAGTTCGTTGGAAATGGCGAAGCTGTCGGAGTACGAGGGTGACGCGGGATTGCCGGTGGAAACGTAGCCGGGATCGGTGTTGTGGAGATGGTGGATCTGCGCGAGAGCGCTGTCGAAGGTGGTGAGTTTGGTGTAGTTGCAGCCGATTTTTGATAGAATCATCGTCCCGCCCTCCAGGCCGCTGAGTTCGTCGCTGCGGTCATTGCTGTAGGCTCCGATTTCGTAAAGCCAGCCACCGCCGATGTTTTTCCCGCAGATCCACGCGCCGGTCAGCTCGCCACCGTATAGCTGGTTCACCAGTTGCGAGCGCTCGAAAACCAACAGGTCGCGCGACGAGATTTCCTGCTCACGCGAGAATTTCAGCTCGGTCTTGCCTGCGGAAACATTGAACGCATCCGCAAACGTCCAGGTGAAATAGGCCTCGGCCGTCCGCTTGTAAACGCGCGGCGAGATGTCTGGATAGAGATCGAGCAGACTGTGGAATTTCAGATGCTCGAACAAGCGCGCCTTCAGCCCGAGGCGGAAGCGGCGGACCTCGGTGTCGCCCCACGTGCAGTTCTCCGGCATATCGCCGGAGCCGTAGTTTCCCGAATCGTCCGAGCCATACGCGTATTGCGTCTGGAGCGAACCCTGCAGCGCAAGTTCCTGCAGGAGCGGGCCCGCCTCGTCCTGATAGATTGCCGGCACCGACCACAAACGGTCCATTTCCGATGCTTCCGCAAGCCTCCCGACCCACGATCCCGTGGCATCGGCGGCAACGAATTCAAACAATCCCGCTCCGGCCCACAGGACGGCGGCGGTTTTCAAAATCCCTTTCATTGCTTTGATTCCCGCAGGTGATCCGCGAGGAACCCAAGTCACTCCCCCGTCCTTCAATCCACAAGCGTCGAGCAACTCATGCCGAGACTGTGAGGGAATACGATGAGAGCCGCATCCCCCGACGGGATGCGGCTCTCTACCATATGATACCAATACCCAGGAAAACGATCAGGCGCGGTGCGTCCAATCCGGCAGGCGGACGATCTCGCCGCCCTTGAGCGCGGACTCATGGGCGAGAATGCCGGTGCAGGTGATGTTCGCGCTCTCGACGGCGTTCGGATAGGAATCCGCGCCGGTCTTGAGCATGTTGACGAACTGATGGACGAGGTGCGGATGCGAGCCGCCATGGTCGCCGCCTTGTGTGAAGGAAAGATGTTCGTCCTTGCCGTCGCCGCCATAGACGCCGCCGCTGGTGAAGGCCTGGATTTCCTCAGGAAGGTAGTGCGCGAAGTCCGGGCACTTCACTTCGGTTGGAATTTCCGGCTCGGGCAGTTTCGCCGTGTGAATGACTAGCGGATCGTGCTCGATCAGCGGCCATTCGACGGATTGTTTCGTGCCGTAAACTTCGAACGACTCGCGATACTGACGCGCCACGTCGAACAGCGAGCGGTGGAGCTGCGCAGACAAGTCGCTGTCCTTGAACTTGATGTGACAACTTTCGACGGCGAAGGTGGAGCCATAACAAGCGTGCATTTCCTCGGCGATGGTGCCGGAGCCGAAACAGGAAACATACTCGGCCTCGCCGCGGGTGAGGCCGAGTATGGGGCCGACGCAGTGGGTGGCGTAAAACATCGGCGGCAGGCCTGGCCAGTATCCCGGCCAGCCCTCCATGTCCTGCTGGTGGGATGCTTTGAGGAACTGGATCTTGCCGAGTTCGCCCTTGTCGTAGAGCTCCTTCATGAAAAGGAATTCGCGCGCATAGACGACGGTTTCCATCATCATGTATTTCAAACCGGTCGCCTTCACGAGATCGACGATCTGCTTGCACTCGTCGAGGCTGGTGGCCATCGGGACCGTGCAGGCCACGTGTTTGCCTGCCTTGAGCGCCTGGATCGCCTGCTTGCCGTGGTCGGGAATCGGCGAGTTGATGTGTACGGCGTGGACGTCCTGATCGGCGAGAAGGTCCTCGTAGGAGGTGTAGCGTTTTTCGATGCCGTATTTGTCGCCCATTTCGTCCAGCTTGGACTGCGTGCGCTGGCAGATGGCATACATGTTGGCGTCCGGGTGACGCTGATAGATAGGGATGAACTCGGCTCCGAACCCGAGGCCGACGATGGCGATGTTGATTCCTGACATGACGTTTTACAGTGAGAGAAGTGGGTTTGCCGGAGCTGCCCTCCGGATCAGCACTGTGCGCACGGAGGCCCGGAACCGCTAGGAGATTCACGGCAGACTTGTGTAAAATTCCGTCAGATGCAAATCAGTGGTGCTTGCTGAGCAAAGGCCCGGGAACTTCCTTCCGCCGCTCCGCCCGGTATTGGCTGGCGGTCTGGCCCATCTGCCTGCGGAACTGGCGGGCGAAGTCGCTGTGATCGTAAAATCCCGCCTCGAGCGCCACGTTGGTGACCGGTTCGTTACTCCTCACTAGCAACTCGCACGCCGCGATCACGCGCATCCGGATCATGTAGTCGCGCGGCGTCATCTGGAAGGTGCTCCGGAATTTCCGCTCGAACTGGCGCACCGACATGTGGGCCATTTTCGCCAGCGACGGGACGTCCAGCTTTTCGCGGAAATGGATTTTCAAATGATCCGCCACGCCGGCGAGTTCGAGGTAGGGCTGCATCGCCGCGCGTTGGGCCTCGTAACTGCGGACGGTGCCGCACAGCCCGCAGATCTCGCCGGCGTTGTTGAAAAGCGGCAGCTTGTCGGTGACGAACCACTCGGGTTTACCCTCGGTGTTAGGGGAAAGTTCGATGATGCCGAGCAGGGGCTTGCCGGTGGTGAGCACTTGGTCGTCATCGCGGCCGTATTTTTCGGCGAGCTTGGGTGAGAAGATCGTGCTGTCGGTGAGGCCGACGATTTCATGCTCGTGATGGAATCCGCAGCGGGCGACGAAATCGGGATTTCCGGCGATGAGGATTCCCTTGTCGCAAAATCGGACTATCAAGTCGCCAACGTTGTTTTTCATGACATCCCGAAAGGAGGCTCATACATCCTGACGGCCACGGCTTTTCCTTTCCTCGGATCCACCTCGACCCGTTTGAACTTCCTGCGCCAAGGATTAATTAGATCCGCAGCCAAGGACCGACTTTTCACTGAATTCAGCGAGACGACCTCGCCAGTTTGTTTGGGTCCCGTTGGGATGGGTTTCGAGTCTTTTTCCCAATATCTTACTGTGATGAGATAATGTCCTGAAGACGGATTCTCCTCCACTTCTCCCACTTCATACGTTTTGCCAGGAAACAGCTTTTCAAACTCTTCCTTGGCGATCTGGACGAAGTTTTCAATTCCCTCAACCATGCTGCAAGCTGGCATTTGATTTTCAAACTTGCAAGGCTTCGGGTTCCGTAGTGGTCGACAATATCCAGATGTCTTGGAGTTGGGAACAAACTCTGATGGGTCAGTAGGGCCTGTGAATACTCGGCGTTGCCGCTCTCGATGAGGGAGACGAAAACCACCCTCACTCCGACAAATCCTTCACCACGATGCTCGGGCAGTTGTTCACCACCGAGCGGATGCCGTCGTCGCGCGAGGCCTCGGAGCCGTACATTTCGCTGGTGCCGATGATCTGGCCGTTGGGTGCCTTGAGGAGGAAATAGGGTTCGCCCTTGGCGGAGAGTTTCCGCTCGTAGCGGGATTCGTGGGTGCCGTTGCCGCGGGTGGACTCGATGCCATTCTGAGCGCCGGCTTTTTCCGCGTAGAGCTGGCTGCTGAGGATAACCTCATGGTTGCCTGCGTTGAGGGTAAAGTGGAATTTTCCAGCCTCGGTTTTTTTGAGTTCGTAGTAGCCTTTCATGGTTCTCAGGGATTTTCAGGTGAAACGGAACTGCCAATTTCACTCTGATAGCAAAGAGGATTTTCGCTCCATTTGTCGATGAAAAACACGGTCGCGACGGACGTGGATTCCGGCTTTTCAAATGGTGTCCGCTGGTCTATGTTTTCCCCTCGTTCAGCCAGCGGGAAAATACCGGGGCCGCGAAACTTTCGCCGCCGCGCGGTGTTCAAACGCCAACCCATTGCCGATACCGGACTCATTCATCCTCCATGAAACGATATTTCCGGCCCATCGTCGCCTCCCTGATCATTGCCATCTGCGGGCTTGTGGGCTGGTGGCTGGCACGTGATTTCACCGTGGTGACCGGGGACAAGACGTTGGTTTCCAAGGAGCAAGCCGCGCCTGCTAAAGTGGCGGTGACGCCCCGCCTCCCTGCTCGGCCGATCTACCGGGATGAATTCCGCGATGGCACGACGGTCGAGCTTTTCGCCAGCAGCAAGCCGGACGAGGTGATCCTGCGTTTCCCTTCCGAGGATTCCTATCAGACGTTTTTCTTCGCTCTGGCGAAAAGCAACATCCGCCTCGTGGACCAGCTCGATGCGCTGCGCGCCCTTCGCCTGAGCTACGACGATTGGGACGAACTCTCCAGTCTTCTCGATGGTGAGCACATCACCGCCTACGATTCGCTCCCTGCCGATCCCGCCCCCAGTCCGTCAGGCGGAGGAAACCAGCAGGGCCTCGTCGGCTTCGGCGATTCGATGCTCTCATGGCTCGGCATCCATGGCGACAATTCACAATGGGGTGCTGGCGTGCGGATCGCCGTCATCGACAGCGGGGTCGTCCCACATCCGGATCTCCCGGGACTCAGAAGTTCCGTCGCGATCACTCCGTTTCCGCAGGACCTCAGCAAAACCTACGGCCACGGCACCGCGGTCGCCTCATTGATCGCCGGAAGCGGTGCTCTCGCGCCCGGAGTCGCCCCGGCCGCGGAGCTGGTTTCCATCCGCGTGGGTGATGAATCTGGAAAAGCCGATTCCTTCGCACTCGCGGCCGGCATCATCGCCGCCCTCGATGCGAAGGTGCAGATCATGAACATTTCGATGGGCACCACGGAAAACAATCCGCTCATTGAGGAAGCCGTCCTGATGGCCCGCAAGGAGGACGTGTTGATCGTCGCCGCCTCGGGAAACTCGGAACAGGACGAAGCCTGTTATCCTGCCGCCTATCCGAGCGTGATCAGCGTCGGCTCTGTCGATGCCCGCGGCATGCACCTGGATTTCTCGAACTTCGGCAGTTTCCTCTCACTCACCGCACCCGGCTACTCGATCAACGCCGCTTGGCCGGGCGAGCGTTATGCGAAAATCAGCGGCACCTCCGCCAGCGCGCCCATCGTCACCGGGGCGATCGCCGCCACCATGTCAAACGGCAGCGGTGTCCGCATGAGGGCCCGCGAAGCCGCGGAAATCGTCATGAAAAACGCTGATGAAGCCGGCCTCCCCGGCCCGGACTCCGAATACGGCAGCGGCATCCTCAACATGGCCCGCGTCATGAACCGCAGCATCCCTGGCATTGTCGATGCCGCCATCACTGACCAACGTCTCGTCAGGGGAACTGGCAACGGCTCCAACGACGAACTCGAAGTCACCGTCCAGAACCGCGGCACCACTCTTCTCGTCAACACCCTGTTGAAAATCAGCACCCCCCTCGGCTCCCGCCAGTTCAACGCCACCACCATCGCTCCTGGCACCATCCAAACCTTCTCCATGCCCGTCCGCCTCAGCGGCCTGCCGAGAAACGAAGCCATCCAAGTGAATTCCAGGATTTCCCTCGGCACCCTCGGCCGGGACGTCACCCCGCAGAACAACCACCGGGAAGACACGCTTTACGTGCCTTGAGGAAGCTACTTGGAGTTTTTCAATTTCTCCAACTGTTCGGGAGGAAGAATCACACCATCGATGGTGTTTCTATCAATGGTCTTGTCGCCGGTGTTTGGAGGTGGGTTTGGCGGCCCCATCATCCGGCATGATGAAGCGGACAGCGAGAGGGCGACCGCCGCGGCTTGCGCCACCTTGATCGAACCGCAGATCGGCCCGTGTTTGCGCTGGAGAGCGATGACTTCGTCGATCGAGCAGTTTGTAAGATCGAAGACCTCCTTCCGGCATTTTTTACAGAACCGCCCGTTTTCCGTTGCGGCCATCTCGTCGAAGTTCATCGGGCATTTGAAGGCGAAGTGATTTTCTGTGAGGCGGTTCATGCGATTTGGCAGAATTACCATTGGAAATGGCCGCGCGTCGATGATGGAAAGGTGCGATGCGGCAAAAACCCACACAACTCGTTGGCACATGGAGTGCTCGGCCGCATTTGCTTCCATGCGTTCATGCCGAAAAACCCAGTCGCATTCCCCTCGGTAAAGGCTCCCGCGTTGACCGCGCTGGTGGCGGGACTGGTGCTGACCTTGTTGGTGACGAGGGAGTTGTGGCACATCAACGAGCGCTCGCTGCAGAGCGAAGTGGCGCGGGTTTCTCAGGATCGGGTGGACGTGATCCGCGGGCAGATCCTACGCTCATTGGAGGTGCTGCACTCGATGGTGGCGTTTTTCGAGGCCAGTGGCGAAGTAACTCGTGCGGACTTCCGGACCTTCGTGGACGGCTCGCTTTCGCGCCAGCCGGAACTGCAGGCACTCGCATGGGATCCGAAGGTCCCGGGAAACGAGCGGCTCGCGTGGGAGGGCCGAGCGCAGGCTGAGGGGTTTCCACAGTTTCATTTCACTCAGGAGAAATCCGAGGGCGGAATCGGCCCCGCGAACGAACGCGAGACCTATTTTCCCGTCTATTTTCTCGAAAGCTTGCAGAAAAACGCACTCGCCCTCGGGTTTGACGTGGGCTCGGAAAAGCGCCGTCGCGAGGCGCTGGAACGGGCGCGTGACACGGGGCTGCCGACGGCGACGGCACCGATTCGGCTGGCGCAGGAGTGCGAGTCGCAGCAGGGGTTCGTGGTGTTCGAGCCCGTTTTCTCGCGCGAGGTGAAAACCGCGGAGGAACGGCGGGAGGCACTGGTTGGTTTCACGACGGCGGTATTCCGCATCGGAGATCTGGTCGAACTGACGCTGCGTCCGATGCGCGAGAAGGCGGTCGCACTATCGGTTTTCGACGAGGCGGACGGGCAGTTGCTCTATCGGCAGCCGGTCGGGAGGGAGCCGGGTGCTCCGCACTGGAAAACCTCGCTCGATGTCGCGGGACGGCACTGGGCACTGCTTTTCGAACCGACTCCGGCATTCCACGGACAACAGGCGAACCCGCTGCCATGGATCGTGCTCGGTTGCGGGATGACGATCACCGATCTTCTAACTGCCTACCTCTGGAGCAGTGCCAGCCAGACCGCCCGTATGCGCCGCGAAGTGGCCGTGCGGCAGCAGGCTGAGGCCGCTGCGGAGGCGGCGAACCTGGCGAAGTCCGAGTTTCTCGCGAACATGAGCCACGAGATCCGCACGCCGATGAACGCGATTCTCGGCTATTCTCAGATCCTCTCGCGCGACGACGGCCTGCCGCCCTTCCACCGCGATGCCGTGGCCACGATCATCCACAGCGGCGACCACCTGCTGCACCTGATCGATGAAATCCTCGACCTGTCAAAAATCGATGCCGGGCGGATGGAACTTTTTCTACCAGACTTTGATCTCGCCGCGCTGGTCCGCGAACTGGAGGGGATGTTCCAACATCCGTGTGAGGAAAAACAACTCGGCCTGCGGATCGATTTTCCAGGAAGTCCGGCGGTCCTGTTACATGGGGACGAAGGCAAGCTCCGGCAGGTGCTCATCAATCTGATGGGGAATGCCGTGAAGTTCACCCGCTCGGGCCGGCTTTCCCTATCCGTGGCAGAAGGGGAGGGGAATGAGTGGGTATTTCAAGTGGAGGACACCGGCATCGAGCCGGCAATGGTGGAGAAGATTTTCGAGCCCTTCCAGCAAGGCACGGTCAAGGAAGGTGGCACCGGCCTCGGCCTGGCGATCGCCCGCCGCCAGATCGGGCTGATGGGCGGGACCTTGGAGGTGAAGTCGGAGCCGGGCAAGGGAACCTGTTTCACCGTGCGCGTGCCCCTGCCGGAAGCCGTGGCGCGGGTGGAGGCCGCCCGTCCGGCGCGGCGGGTGAAACATCTGGCGGAAGGCGTGCGCGTCCGGGCGCTGGTGGTGGACGACATCGCCGAGAACCGCAGTATTCTATCAATCATGCTGGGGCAGATCGGCTGCGAGGTCGTGTTGGCGGAAAGCGGGCGGCAGGCGCTGGAGGTCATCCGCATTTCGCAACCGCGCATCGTCTTTATGGACATCCGCCTGCTGGGGCTCGACGGGATGGAGGTCATCCGGCGGATCGTCGAGGAGTTCAACTCTAGCGGATTGAAAATCATCGCCACCTCGGCTTCGGCGCTGGCCCAGGACGGCGAGCAGTGCCTGAAGGTCGGCTGCGATGATTTCGTCGCGAAGCCCTTCCGAGCCGAGCGGATCTACCAATGCCTGAAGCAGCTGCCGGAAGTTTCGTTTGTCTATCGAGAAGATGCGGAGGTCCTGTCCGGACCCTTTGCCTTCGGCCAGATCACCTTCAGAACACCTGACCTCGCGCGAGCGCAAAGGCCGCTGAAGCCCGTAAAATCAGGGATTTCACTTTTTAAAGCGCACGAACCATTGTCTTAGTGAAATTGATACCAAAAAACGTTCCGTGCCAGCTTGATTGAGCGGAATTGAGAATTGAGCGAGTCTTGCCCGGCGCGTTAGCCTAGGTCATG
>Ga0209512_1003321_pt1 | contig 15481 bp, 8 predicted proteins | sample frozenSSSSmetaG_FD_184142 | JGI IMG/M metagenome (GOLD analysis project Ga0209512, IMG submission 184142) | Glacier valley bacterial and archeal communities from Borup Fiord, Nunavut, Canada, to study Microbial Dark Matter (Phase II) -... | ecosystem: Environmental > Aquatic > Freshwater > Ice >... | reverse complement strand
GACAACCTCGTCCGGCACTCGTCGATTCTCACATCCCAGTAAGAACACCAAATATACTCAGTAAAAAAAAAAGGTAGAGATGTTATGGTTTCGATTGAGTAACTACCTATCTAATCCTCCATATGGAGGCATATTAATAATCATTTCTCCATGCGTATCCCATCCAGACTCTGCTCATTTCAAGCACGTCCGTCCCTCCCATCCCAACCAGGGAAATCCGATAAAAAACGCTTCATCCACAGAACATGCTGCGCAGAATATGTAAAGGCAGACCGTCAGAAACGAACGACACCCCCATCCATCGATGACGCCTCAACTCCCCAGTCGCGCATCGCGTTAAAACCCCCTCAAACGCCTATCCATCATAACTTCAAATCGACGCAGACCCGCACCTCATCCCATCCCACCTAATAAGGAGAATTAACCACATCATCCCTGCCCAGCTTATACCGTCCGCTCGCCTGCGTGTGAATCCTCCCAGAGCTCCGCCTCGACTCCTTCGCCGGCGTCATCATAATACTCTCCCTCGTCGGCCTTCTGAACTGCTTCTTCGCCACCATATTGACCTCGTTCGGCAGCGCCACAATGACGTTCTTGTCACTCCCGTAGCGGAAGTTGTCCGCCTTGACCTCCTCCGCGTAGCGCTTGATCGTGTACGGGTCCTTGCGGCCCGCGAGCACCTTCTTCATGTTCCAGGTCACGATGAACGGGCCCGTGGCGGAGATGATGGACGTCTCCTCGACGCCCTCGCCCGTGTTGAACTTGGCCGGCGTGAAGGACAGAGGGGCGCCCGTCTCGTGCTGGAATTGCGCCACGTGGCTGGGCGCCAGACCCAGACGGCGGGGTTGCGGCTTGGAGTCTTTGCCGAAGCTCTTCTCGAAGCCGAGCTTACCGGCGTTCTTTCCCTCTTTCTGGACCGCGTCGACCAGGAGGAGGTATGTGCGGCAAGTCGCCAGAATCCATCTTCCATCAGCAGAAACGTCGAGACCGATAATTGGCTCACCCAGCGCGGGAATGTGGGTCTTGGCGTTGATGCCGAGACGGTCGAACATGCGGATGTCGCCCTTGTTAGATGCGACGGCGATATATCCCTTCTCGGTTGTGGCAGCGGCAGAGAACTGGTTGTTGGTGGCGTATTGTTTGAGTGTCTCATCGACAAGTTTATTGCCGGAAACACGAGGATCGATACGGAAGAGCGCATTCTTGGAAAGGCCGAGGAAGGTTTGTTGGTTGGTCATTTGAGCAAATTTGTTTTCCGGCGCAAAGGTATTGACAGGAATATCGTCATGGATCTTCCATTCATCGACAATCTTGCCGTACTCAAGGTCCATACGGTAGAGCGAGTTGGGGTCCGATTCATTTTGAAGAATCATGCTCGTGTCCTCGGAATGAAGCATGACCTTCTTTGGACTGAAAAGCTTGCCCTTCGGCGTCTGAACTTTCGAGATATTGGTGGAAAACTCGAGATGATTGTTTGGTGTGTGCTTGAATATGCCAATCTTTGATCCACGAACGACGAAAGAACGATCATGCTTGTATCCAACAGCAAGCTGTGAGTTGACGTTGCCGTCATCCTGCTCGGCCTCAAATTCGTCTTCTTCTTCGTCAGTGTCATAATGTTCACTGCGCTGACCATCGGAAACGTCTTCCTCCTCCTCTTCAACCTCCTCTTCTTCATCCGCCTCCTCTTCGGCATCGTTCATTTCCAGATCCTCGAAAGCCTTTGTGATGTACGATTGGTCATCTTCTTTCTGTCGGTTCCACTTCAACTCATTCAGCTGCTCCCAAAGAGCTTGCATCAACCCTTCCTGGAACCTAGTGACTGTCTCGGTATCCTTGAAGCGGAGCAGCCAAGAGTATGCTGAACCATCTTCCGTGAAGTGATTGAAGATGAACGACAGATACTCAAAGTTGAAGACCGGATTGATGTCCGCAACAACAGGTTGTCCCAACCAAACTCTATCCTTGCCAGCAATCTCAAGCCAGTACTTCCATTTACCAACTTCAGACACCGTAGCTGTAACATCTCCATCTTGCATGATAAAAGCACCAGATGTGAAATCGAACAGATGAAGCTCCGCACTCTCCTTCGCCAAGACAGCAAGAGCGGTGGGCTGCGCAGCCGCCTTCGGCGGGGACGTCGGCTTCTGCGCCTCGGGTGTAGTTGGTTGGGCCAAAGGTGAAGTCTTCTTCGGCTTGGTCGGTGTCTGATCTCTTTTCGAGGCGATATTCGCACCGGCTCTAGGCACCGAGCTGCTTGGCGGAGGCATCCTCTGAATCGGACTCAGGTCTCGGGGGCTATGAATCGGGCTTGCGCTCGGGATCGCCTGCTCGGTGAAGCTGAAGCTCTCCAGATCCTCTGGGGTGGCGATGGTATGGCTGCGTCGCCACTTGCGCTCGTACTGGCACTGCCTCGCGATGAGTTCGAACTGCTCGACCTCCTCAGAGCGCACGGAGTTGTCGCAGACGAACTCGTATAGGTCTCCCGCGTCGCCGGAGAGGTCACGCCAGGCTATGACTTTCTCTCTGCCGTCGCGGATCTCGGAGCGGAAGCGTAGGGATTCGTCGAGGAGGAATGTCTTCTCGTCACGTTCAGCAGATAGGGCGGAGTCCTTGTCGTCGTCGGCGTCTTCGTCTCCCAGCTCCTCTTCGCCTTCCTCGTATGCGCGTTGTATGACGAGCTGGTATTGAAAGTCTTGACCCGTCTTGCGGATTCTCGCGGCGGCGTCTTTGAAGATGAGTTCGGAGTAGCCCTTTGGCGAGAGTGGGCGGACAAGGTAAAGCTGTCCTTGGGACAGCTCAATGAGACACTCCTTAGATGTGTCACCGAAGATCAGTTTTCCCACTATCGAAGGGTCGTTAGCAACTGTGGACTGTTTGTTGTAATTTCCAGCACAAATAAACAAACGCAAACGGAAGAGGGGCAATATGGCGGGGTAATGTCACTCACCGTTTCGAAGCACAAACATCGTTTGGAAGAGCTCAATGTGAGCGCCAAAGAAAAGATCCGGCGTATGCGCTCAGCAGATGTATATGAGCAACGGTGACAACAACAGAGAATGGAGGAATGTGTGCTGCTTCTTGCACTCAGGGATAGTAGGCAGTATTTAGAGTTTGGACGAAGGAGCGACTTGTGGTCATTCTTTTGATGTTTGTGGCTGAGACGCTAGGGTGCTTCCCTGGAAACCAAATGGCCATGTCGTTGCGCCACAGAGGACAGATTCTGGATGTCATGTGACTCATGATTTCGCCACATTGTTGTAACCTGATTTGTCAGCCTGGAGGCCTATGGGCTTGGGCGCACGTGACACCAGTATATACGCGTTAAAAGTTTACTGTGTAAGACAGCCAAACCGCGGGGTCCTCTTCAAAGAGTCTCGTCACAAAGGCATCTTAAATTATATTATAATTTACCATTTCTTAAACTCGCCATGTATGATGCCAGGCGTTGCCCGCTTCTCCCCTCGCCTGCATAACGTCTTATGGCTCCAGTGTAGGAAGGCGAGACAACAGTATAGGCATTTGCAGTGGTGTAGGATCACTTGACATAGGACATCCAACGGCATAGGAACAACTGCATTAACATAGGATTATCCTTCAATGGCATAGGAGTAACTAGCAGTGTAGGAACCAACAACAGACACACCCACCACTAATGGCATACGCAATCAAAACATATCAGACGCCCTCAAGGCACCGGGAGAAGTGCCGGGAGATACGGCAGCTCAGACATGACAGCAGTTCTTGCACACGACAAATGGGGTGCTGAGGAAATCCAGAGTCAAGTCCAGGACGAGGAATTTATACCCGCTACTGCTGCTGCAACACAGAGCACTTCACTCATCCGATACATAGACATGACAGGGACGGCGCCTCCTCTCACTTCTCTGTCTCCTCTTATCTGAAGCCTCCGCTCAACGACCAATCCAACTCGCCTCCCAACATAATTGATTTCCACTGTATGACATTTTTGAAGGAACCTTGAAAGCCGACCAGCCTACTACTCCCCTTACCTATCTTAGCAACCCATCGAGACCCATGCAATGCAATCCAAAAAAAAATCACCATCACGAATCTCCATCCCCAGTTTCGTGTCTCAAAATTCGGTGTTGTGAACCTTATGCTCCCTCCCGTAACACTACCCCCCAATCGCCTGTCCCATCCCACGCTCTCAAACATATTCAATCACACGCCATCTCCCTCCACGGCCCCTCACGCCTTCGCCTCCTCCGCCTCTTTGGCCTGCTTCTTCTCCTCCTCCGCCTCCTTGGCCTGCTTCTTCTCCGCCGCGAGCGAAATCCGATTCAGCTCGCCCACGAACGACTCTCCCCACCACGCGCTGGTGTACTTGAACACGTACTTCTCGAGCTTCTTGAAGTTGCTCAGCCGCGTCTCCGCATCCATCGTGACGGCCTCGTGGATCGCGTTCGCCAGCTCCTCCGTGTTCCACGGGTTCACGATGAGCGCCCCATTGAGCGACTGCGCCGCGCCCGTGAACTCGGAGAGGATGAGCGCCCCGTGCCGGCTCGCCTGCGTCGCGATGTACTCGTAGGAGACGAGGTTCATGCCGTCGCGCGTGGACGAGACGAGGCAGACATCGGAGACTGCGTACAGTGCCGTGAGCTCGTCGAAGGCCACGGATTGATGCAGGAAGTGGATGGGCATGAATTCAATGGTGCCTTTTGCATATTAGTAGATGTTTCTGATATGTAAAGACTGCTGACTTACCGAATTTGCCATTGATTCTCCCAACCAGCTCGTTGACCACGGCGCGCAGGTTTTGGTATTCCTCCACGTCTTCTCGACTCGGCACGGCCACTTGCACTAAGACGACCTTGCCAACCCACTCTGGGTGCTCGGTCAGGAAGACTTCAAGAGCATGAAGTTTTTGCGGTACACCCTTGATGTAATCCAATCGATCAACGCCGACAATAAGCTTGACGCCCTCAAACTTGCGCTGCAGTGCGTGGATGCGATCAATAACCTTCGGCTTCTTCAATGCGTCCACGAACTTGTCCGGGTCAATGCCAATCGGGAACGCCGCAACCGTGACGTATTTCCCTCCATACTCCACGCCATTGGGCGTCGTGCCCACCTCCAATATCCGCGCGCAACTGCTCAGGAAATGTCTCGCATAGTCATATGTGTGGAAGCCGATCAAATCGCATTGCAACACACCCATCAACAACTGCTCTCTGACAGGCAGAATTCGGTAGATCTCAGACGACGGGAAGGGTGTGTGGAGGAAGAAGCCAATCTTGACGTTCTTCTTGGTATCGCCGATTTCCTCGCGCAGCATCTCCGGAAGAAGCATGAGATGGTAGTCGTGCACCCAGATCATGTCGCCGTCCTGCACATCTCGGGCCACGGTTTTCGCGAAGAGACGATTGACTTGCTTGTATGCTGACCAGGCGGATTCGTCAAATGTAATTTCTCCAGGGTGATAATGGAAGAGGGGCCAGAGAATGGAATCTACTCGTAATCAGCGCATCATCTACAAGATATGAGCCTTATGACATACTGGAGAAGCCATTGTAATGGCGATCAGCAAGCTCGTCATCCACATATATAGGTGTTGCGCCGTATTCATCTTTGAGGCGGTTGTTCAGGTCTCCAATTTCCGCCTCCGGGATCTCCAGGCCAGGCCATCCGTACCATTGGAATTTGGTGGACTTGGAAAGACCGCTGAGGCCTGTTACCAGGCCGCCAGACGACATGCTGAAGCTATAGTTGCCATCCTCGGACCGCTTGATGGTGATGGGTAGGCGATTGGAGACAAGGAGCAGGCGTCCAGAACCGCCTACTTCATGTACGGCGCCAGGCATGGTTATGCTCGTGGAGGGTCGTGTTGGTTGGATGAGGACTGTGAAGCTTGCGCAAGAGCTGTCTACAGCTACAGGATGCCAAAATCTGACGCTCCAACAAAGACCCAGCCGTTTGTATCTGCTGAAAACGCAGAAAGACGTCGAGACTTGATGTATAAGGTGAGGCGGCGAGACTGAGGTATCCCGGATGCCTCAACAGTGAGTGCAAGCACTATAGCAGACAAGTCGAACAAAGCGCACTTGTTGTATGTCGAGGGTGACTGCAACTGTTGTAGGTTTCGTCGATGTTCGAGGTTGAGTGAGGTCCCAGGTCGCTCGTTCCGTTCTAAGTCGATCGTCTTAAGGCTATGATGTCGACACGAGTTTCCCAGCAACGTTCAGATTCCACCGAGGCAGCCTGTTCTTTCCGCTGTAGTATTTTTGTCTAGCCGCCAATTATCGTTGGGCTGCAGCTGCTGTGGCCGATAGGGAATTGGAATGCCGGGCAGTTGGAGACGGATGAGGGGAATAATACACAGGGGAGCTGTTTTGCAAGGAGTGTAGAGTGTAGAGTGTAGGGTCGTGTAGAGTGTAGAATGTAGAGTGTAGAGTGTAGAGTACATACAGAGTTGCCCGCAGAGCAAGAGGATGTAGGTAGTGGTAGGATAGTATGTAGCTAGGTATGTATAATGTCATCGTCCATACAAGCGCTGCTTCTAACACACATGTTGCTGGAGAAATGCTGGAGCACGGACGACTGGGAGAGTGCCAGACTGATTGCTACCCGATGTATGATGGCATCGTTATTATCGCCTTGTACCCACGCCCATCACGCGCATTCGGCCCGCAACGCCATTCATCCATGATTACCACGAAAATCCTCCGCCCTCAGACATAGAAATCTCTCATTCTCACTATCACCATATGCATCTATTTTCTTGAGCTGCGGAGGCATTTTTCTCCCCTTCCCATGTACGTACACCAACTCCCGTCCATGGAGCTGTGCAGACTCTATCTACGAGAAATGGAATGCGACTTACTTGGGATCCGGCCTTGGCCCTACGTAATGCAATGCGACCAGGCTAGCAATAATAATGATACAGGGACTAAGATTTCGAAGCTGGGCCAGAACCACGCATGAGCCACACATGGAGGCTGGTTGTGGCTGATGAAGCTATCGAAATGATGACGGGTCGATTCGGGACTCGGGAAACAGGTGAAGTGCCATCTATGATCTGTCTGAAGCTCGTGAGAATTGGAGGCTTCGAACGCCTTGCGGTTCCAGTTCATAGCACTATAATATCTCTGCTCTCCTCTGCTCACATTCAATCGACCCTATCTCAGCCAGCATTGACTATGGTACTCAGTCAGTGCCAACATGAAATTCTATGCTGTGATATCTTCATCAATAATAACAGTCGTAGCTTCATAAGTCGTCTTCTCTCGACAGCATTCCAGCGTCACTCCAACATGTCTGCCTGCCTTACAACCAACGCGGCTACATTCAACGCCGGCGGCTGAAGCGTCCTCCCACTTTCCCGCCCTTCGCACCTGTATTCCGCAGCTTCATCCTCTTATAATTCATATGGGCCTGTGCTCCAGCCTTGATCTTCCTTCCTGCCGTCTTGACTTTACTCCTCTTGTATCTCGTACCTCCCACCGAAGCTGTATACGAAGTGCCTCCATCGGATTCCGAATCGAAGTTTCTTTTACTGTCATAAAGAGGCAATGAATCCGCCTCGAAGCCTTGCTGTGTGTCCGGCACAAGATCCCGACTCTCTCCACCTGTCTCTTGATCTCCATCTGCTCTTTCCCATGCATGTTCTTCATCCTCTTCGTCGTCAGAATAGTTCGTCGGCGAAGCTTTCCTTGCCGGGGGTTTGGAGCGCACAGGCTTCATGTTGACTTTCCTTGTCGTTCGTTTCTGGCCCTTCTTCTTGTATACCGGCAGTTTGCTATCCCTGTCCACCATCGCCTGTTCCTTTTCTCCCAACGGCTCGCCCTCTTTGACATCGCTGTTGAAGTCCAAGTCTGGAAAATCGATGAATGGGAAATCCGTGACTTGTTGGCTATCTTCGACCTGAATTCGTTCTGTGTATTTTGACGGCTGAGGCCTGTGGGCTTGGATCTGCTGGGGGTTCTTGGATGGTGACGGACCACCCTCCACCTCTCTTAACGCATCCAGATCATCATCCAAGGCCTCCTCTTGCATCTCCCTCAGACTTGCCAGCAAGCTACTGAGGCCCCGAACTAGCGGCCTTTTTGGCAGCCTAGGAGCTGGCGGTGATATGGCATCTGTTATAGCTTCAGGAATAGCAGCCAGCGTGTTGATCCGATTATCGCGACGGAGAAATGAGGGAGTCGAGAAATTGAGCTTCGATACCGAACTTGGCGTTAACGAGACGCGTTTGGCACTGCCATCGTTGCTCCCTCGACGGACTTTTAGTGGTGTCACAAATGTATCGAGGAGAAATCTTTTGCTCGTCGATAAGGGTGTGCGTGAATGACGTGCTCCCGACGGTGTTTCCAGGATCTCGCGTGCTGCAGTTTGCCCTTTCTTCGGTGTTGCTTGGATGGTTGAGGCATTGGCAGAAGCGTGCGGTGGTTTCAAGGGCGACTCCTCATCACCACTCGGCATCACATCGAACAGGCCAAGTAGTTTGCCATCTTTCTGAGGTGTAGGCCCAATGGCGACAGGCTTTTGGGGTGTGAAGAGACTGCGGATTGCGGAAGGCGAGTCATAGGGATCGATTGCTGAGGGATTAGAATGTCTTTGGGATGGTGTCTCAATTAGGTCGATAGCTCTTCGTTTTGAAGGAGTTGCAAGAGTGTTGGAAGGAGGTTTTCGCTTTGATGGGCGGGAAGACGCAGCTTCCGCCGCGTGCAATTTTGGGTTAGGCTTCGATTGAGATTTAGATTTGGAAGGAGGAGGTAGTTTGCCAGAAAGAATATCGCGAGTGTTGTTGTAGTCTTTGTATTTCTGGGCTATGAAGCATGTCAGAGAATGAGATGTGTGCGATGCATGGGGAGGTACTACCTATCTCCGGATTCTGCTTGATGTCTTCTCTGGCTGCTTTTCGGCCATCATTGGCTGCTGCAAATTCCCTCTCCCATATTTTTAGCTCTTGCCATAAGGCATTTGATCGTTCAATCAATTTCTCCCTCTCTTCTGCCTCCATATTGAAATTGTTTGGCTGAGAATTTGCCAGAATCAGGTCTTCTGGATTTCCTATTCCTGAATGTAATTGCGGGAACGCGACGTTGACGCGTTCATGGCTTAAATTTAGCGCGGGATGGGACCATCCGCACCGCCACCTTATCGTTATCGGCCTTTACAGATCCCTCTTGCCCCTCTTACCTCCTTCCCATCTACATGGACAACACCACAGAACTCGACACCAGGTCTCGAGTGCTACAGACCACCTTAGCTGAGATCACGACTCGTCCCAGCTCGAACTCTAAAGATGAAGCAGAAGACTGCTGCGTTATCTGTCTCGACAGAATCACAGAGAAGGCACAGGCCATCCCATGCAACCACTCGACCTTCGACTTCTTGTGCCTCGCAAGCTGGTTGCAAGAGCGAAGTTCCTGTCCGCTGTGCAACGCTGAGGTAACGAGCCTTCATTATGATTTCACGGCAAGCAATCAGTATCGAATATACACAGTCGCATCTACAAAGGTCACGCCACCAACGTCAGTGCCTTTACGCACTCCTCCCAGTTACCGTGGCAGACCTGCTCGTCCACGACGACCTTACATCCCTCGACCTGCACCAGAGCCAGACGAGGCACTCTCTCGCCGCAAGACCATATACCGACGGAATCTCTATTCGCTCCATGTTGGCTCGAATCGCGTCTCCCGCTTCCGCGACTTCACACCCCAGACCTTCGCTTCCGACGCCGAGTTGCAATCGCGAGCACGAAAGTGGATACGCCGGGAACTCCGAGTGTTTGAATTTCTGTCCCCGGACTCGAGCGATGGGACCGTGGCGGGAGCGACGAGGAGGGCGAACAATGCCGAGTTCCTGTTGGAATACATCGTGGCGATATTGAAGACGGTGGATGTTCAAGGGCCGACGGGTCAAGCAGAGGAGATGCTCCAGGAATTTTTGGGGAGAGAGCATGCGAGATTGTTTTTGCATGAGCTAAGGGCCTGGCTCAGAAGTCCGTACGTGAACTTGGAGGACTGGGACCGGAATGTCCAGTACTCCGAACCGGTCAAGGGAAGTGATGAGGAATCGGCAGACGGCACAAATCATAGGAGAGATGACGGAAGAGGACGAGGGAGATCCAGAGTGAGAGGCCATGACCGATATGCGCCGTATAGAGGAAGCGAGAGGAGAGGTGTGGAAGAAGCAAGGCGGCGATATAATCCCGATTGAAAGTGTTGCGGGATTAAATTTCTGGGCGTCGAACCAGCATCGTTACCTGCTCTGGACCTCCATGCCAGTCACCAGCATTCACAAATATACACAGAGCAACTCAAGCATTGCGGTGTCTTGTCAGCCACCTGAAGAGCCGGTTCTGTGTTGATGACCAACACTGGACAAATGCCTACCTAGAAATCTGATGACGGAATCAAAAATCACATCCGTGGAGCTGGCATTCCCGGAAGAGCATCCTCGCTGCGATCGAATGTTCTGGCGCAGGTAATCGTCGGATCCGCCTGGTCCCTTCGCTCCCCTCGCTCCCCGTGGACTGGGATTTTGCATTTTTTGCATTGTTCCGATGTGTATGTACCTATTTAGCTTGTGTTGAGCAGAAATGATTACTTATTATTAGGACATATGTATGTACATACAGTACATACATACATAGCTCAGAGACTATTTTTCTCTATTCAAAATATAAAAATATATAATTAATCTAAGCATGCCAGTCCTAAATGTCTAGGCCTTGCGAAACTATCCCTAAATAGTCTGCAGCCTGACTAAACTAACTAGTAGTAATCACTAGTGGAGGAAATAGCTCGAGCTATGTATGTACATACATACATACATACATACATACATTCCTACATGCCTCCAGAATTAAATTTTCGAATGTTGGAAACGTTGAGATTTCAGGGCGTCGGGTTGATACTGCTGCTGCTGCTGCTGCTGATGCGGCCCCACAAGCCCAAGCCCAAGACCTTGGCATGGAACGCCAAAAATAGACAGACGCGGAACGAAGAAGACACGGCCGAGATTAATTAAGCTTCTGCAAGAATGGCTTCGTGGTCTCTCGGCCTGCCTCCTGAAGCCGAGGCCGAAGCGACGCCGTGATCTACGAGTGTTTGAGGAAGAGGGGGGAGGGGAGTGTGGTTGCCGCGTCGTATGTATGTACTGTACTGTACTGCCTTGTTCGCATGGAGTTGTCGTACAGGTACAGTGTCTCCCTATCCCTGTGTCTGTTCACGTGTCAGGAGGCAGAGGCACAGAGAGGCAGAGAGAGGCAGGAAGGAGGCTCGCAGGACAACGGACGCTCGCTGCTGCGTGCGGTGCGGCACGGCACAGCACAGCACAGCACAGCACAGCACACGGAAGGAGGGTGTGGTGGTGGATGCTGGTTCCTAAATATAGAGAGGTATGGAGGTACTGTAAGCAACAGACGAGATTGTACATACATACATACAGTAAATTGGCCGTTTGAAATGAGTGATCCTCCATAGGTAGTCCCCACATGCAAGCCCTGGAGGGAGGTCTTCTCGCCTTCTCGCCTTCTCGCCTTCTCGACCTGGCTGTCCGTAATGCCGGCCTGTCTGTCTTGTTGCGGCAGGGAGGAGGAGGATGGAGCACCACATGTCAAGATCACGTTGACATCACGTTACCCATCCTCCGCTCTCCCTGCATGCTGTGAACATATATGTAAATACAGTAGTAAATACAGTACATACATGACTGCTTCAATCCCTCATACATACCGTGTAGGTACATACACTCTAATTCTACAATAATCCTCCACACAGAGCTACGGAGTACTCCGTACGAAGTAGATCAAGAAGCGTGCGGTGTTCCCTTTTTCCTTTTTCCTTTTTCCTCTTTGCCTTTCGGGTCTGTACTAGTGAAGCTTCCGCTGCTTCCGCTGCTTCCGTTGGACAGACAGAGCAGCGGATGGGCACATGTTTGTTGTGTTGTGTTGTGTTGTGATGCGAGTGTACATATGTATGTATGCATGCAAACGGAGGAAAAGAAGAGTGGGCTTCACAGCATTCATAAAGCTGACACAGAACCAGCTTCATGCTTCCCACTTCCCACTTCCCACTTCCCACGCTTCCCACGCTTTCCACGCTGGTCATGGATGGATGGGTGGATACGTGGATCACGGCACGCCAAGGAGGTATTGTTCAGGGAGTCTTCTTCACGATCCAGGAACAACGCGCAGGCGAGGTGAGAGGAGAGGTGAGAGGAGAGGTAAGGTGACCCTCGCTTAGTTGTGGCACTGCCGGCCAAAGAGGCTAGAGGCTCGTTGATCGCGTCCTTGGAGGGCGTCTTCTTCCGTCCTGTCATTTCGCTTAAGGCTTCAGGCACGGCGCTAGCTGTGAGGAGCTCTAGCGTGCGGGACTGTCTGTGTTTATGTCATGGGGACCTTGTTGATGTACTTGCTGTATTACTGGATACGTACAGTACTGTATTACTTGCTGTATTACTTGCCGTATTACAGTGAAGGATTCCGCATTCCGGTGTGTGACTTAGGTACTGTGACTACCTAACGTGACAGCGGTGTTGATGTGCTATTGTGTACAGTGTGACGCCTGAAGAAGGCCCTGAGGCCCTGAAGCCCGCCCTGAAGGAAGCAAGCAAGGAAGCCCTGGAGCAAGCAACCCCTGAAGCAAACAAGCCCTGAAGCAAGGCCTTCACCGTGCTTTCTTGCTGGCTCCTCACTGCTCACTGCTCACTGCTAACTGCTCTGCTAACTGCTCTGCTCACTGCTAACTGCTCTGCTCACTTGCTTACCTCTTCCCTCCCTCCTCTCCTCTCGTCTCCTCTCCTCTCCTCTCCTCTCCTCTCCTCGCCCGCTTCACCCACACCCCATCCCTCACAATTAACCGTCAAATCTCAATCCTACCTTAATCTTCCAACCTTCATCCTCCGCACACGCCATCATCACCGACAGATCTCACAGTCTTTGATTGCATTCACTCAACTCTCGACTCGCCCGCTCGATCAGCTTCGATCAGAAGCACAGCACAGCACAGCACATTCGCTTGATTTCCATTCATCGACCGTCCTTGAGAGCGCCTTGTTTACTGACCTACCTCCACATCGCCGGCGAGCCTGCTGTCACGTCGCTGAATACCCAACCAAAACCCTGCTCTTGTTTCATCGACCGCCAGCCTGACGAGACAGACGGCATCAAGAAGCACTCCATACCATCAACATAGTCGATATTCGATCCATTCTCTTCGTTGATCGATAGTCGATAGTTACCTAGAAATAATCTCAGAGACCAAAGGATATCCTCGGCCAGCCAACCATCGTCACAAAATCGACCTGCAGCCGTCATACCATCTCAGCCGTACCATCAACGGCTGACCATCCCATCGACCTCGAGGCCACGGCCACACAGATTCATCATGGTCTCCCCAACCTTCCTCGTCGCAGCCGTCGCTGCTCTGGGTCCTTCCTTCACATTCGCGTCACCAAACCCATTTGACGCTCCTGAGCTACTTGCAAGAACGCAAAGGTCAACAGAGATCCCGACAGGATGCTACAACTCCATCTATAGCTTTGAGTTCGACATGGCGGATGGCTGGCAAACGTCCGGACTCTGCGCAGACAGTTGTGCGGCCAAAAACAAGGCCGTCATTGCCGTCAACGGGACCGATTGTTGGTGCAGCGATACACTGCCTCCGAAAGCAAATCTGGTGGACTCGTCAAAATGTGACCAGCCCTGTCTTGCCTGGCCTACAGTCATGTGTATGTACACTCCCTCGTCCTTCGTGAGCCCATGCTGACACCGTCATAGGCGGATCTGGCGCCAACTACGTCTCGACTTGGAATGCGGGATTGAAGGCGACTATCAAGAACGCAGACGCTGGAGCCGTCGAATCCGCCTCATCATCCTCAGTATCGGCATCGAAGAGTTCTGCTGCTGCTGCTGCTACACCAACGAAGTCGTCCGCGGTTGCTGTAGGAGGAGGTAAATGGCATCACGTCTGCTGCAAGGAACTCTCTCGCTGACATCTCATCTCCAGCTCCAGGCCAAACCGTCGTCGTGACACAGTCAAGCACACCCGGTCCCGTCACATCAAATGGTCCGAACAAGGCCGGCATCGCCGCAGGCGTCGTTGTCGGAGTCGTAGTCATTGCCGCTGCAGCCGGAGGACTCTGGTTCTTCATGCGGGCCAAGAAGCGCCGCGAGCTGGAGGAGGAGTACAAGCGCCAGGCGGCCATCAACGCCTTTGTCAAGCCGGGGAGCACGGAGGTGAGCTCCTTCGACACCAGACTGGAGCCGGCCATCATGCGGAGGATGAGCGATGGCAGTATTGCGGATAATCAGGACTACTCGAGGAGAATTCTGAAGGTACGATAGACTTTACCCCCCGTCAGAGACCGTATCAATCATACTGACACGCTGTGCAGGTCACGAACGCATAGTCCGTACCAACCACGATTCAACTCACGACAAATGACCTGTTTAATTTCCTTAATCCTCTCGATTCGGCCACGCACAACCGCATGTCATAATCATCCTCTTTGCTTGCTACTATCCAGCCTCGACATGTCTCGACGTCCTCGCACACCCACCGGCGTTTTCAGTTTTCCTGGGGATCGCTCGATTTCCCCATAGTCGCTTTTCCTCTCGACACGTCGTTCTGCTCTCTCTCCTTTTTCCCTTGGGCGCGGCGATGATATAGAATATATTGGCGGATGGATTGGGATATATACCCACTCCTGTCCTCCTCCCGACCTACCAACTCACCCACCTGCCGCCACCACACCTTCGGTAGCCATAACTTCTCTTCTGGATCCGAGTCCGACTCGCTGCAGCTCCCTCTCTTCTGACGACCTTTGGGCCCAGCACGTTTCTGGTGTGCGAGATGTGGGCGCGTGGAGTGGCGACGTCATTAATGGGTTGGATTGGACTGGGTTGGTGGATCTGATTGTCCCGATGCACGCGCACGTACATAGCCTCTGTATTCTTATTTTTTTTTTCTTGGCGTTTTTGGGAAATGGGGAAATGGGCGAGATTTGTGTTGGCGGATTGTATTGGATGAGAGGGAGATGGGGAGGGGGAGGAGGAGGGGGAGGGGGGGAGATAGAGGATATGAATGAAATATTTCGATCATCTTGATGACAGCACACAGCTAGCTACTTTGACAGCTTACTCTGACAGCACAGCTGACCTTTGACATCATAACCTTGACATCTGGGACGGTTCGTCTCGGTGGGATTTTAGCGTGACCCAGAGATGGACTGCGGCTGGGCTGGGCTGGGCTGGGCTGACAGCGCGGCTGGGCTTTTGGGATGGGGGACGGCGAACCATGGATGGATGTTGCGAGCTAAGATGGCGGGCGGGCGGTTCGGGAGAATGACTCGTAAGACAGAAGAGACGGGCGTTATCTATTGGATGATGTGAATTTTTGTGTTTATCTGATTCTATGGGTGTTTTGCCTGTTAGGGGAGGGGAGGTGATAGGTTTATGGACGCGGGGATAGATGGAGGAGGGTGGGAGAGGGGGAGTGGGGGGGGGGGT
>Ga0209512_1003320_pt1 | contig 15482 bp, 12 predicted proteins | sample frozenSSSSmetaG_FD_184142 | JGI IMG/M metagenome (GOLD analysis project Ga0209512, IMG submission 184142) | Glacier valley bacterial and archeal communities from Borup Fiord, Nunavut, Canada, to study Microbial Dark Matter (Phase II) -... | ecosystem: Environmental > Aquatic > Freshwater > Ice >... | reverse complement strand
GCGCTAATCGTTACCCATAAGTTTTTTGATGTTCATCACTACTCACAACTATTGCAACGTCGACGTAATTTAGCCGCCGTAGGGCGTAATAGCGCAGCGTATTACGCCGCATGCCTGGCCAATATACATACCCCATGTCTAACCAGCAAAGGTTAATTCATCATGATAACCGCCCGCCTGATCAGAAAAATAAACGCCTGTTTTTTGGTTGAAATACATGCGGCGTAATACGCTACGCTATTACGCCCTACTTGACTAAGATTTGTGGGTAACGATTAGCGCGGAGGCGGGAATCCAGTGCGCGCCAGCGCTTTCAGCGGTCAACTTTCTCAACCAGTTAGTTACTCATCGCTCAAAAAGGCACTACGTGCCACTGGATTCCCGCCGGCGCGCATAAGCGCTAACTTAAATTCTCAGATAAAGCTAAACGTACGTTCGTATTCAACCCTCCGCATCGTCATTCCCACGTAGGCGGGAACCCAGTGGCACGTAGTGCCTTCGACACTCAATTTGTCGGGATGATGGCAGAAAATCAGAATTATAATTTTGAAACAAAAAACTTTATTCTCCAATTCACTATCGTCGATTAACAAAACCCATGCTCTTGCCAGCGGCGAAGGCACTACGTGCCACTGGGTTCCCGCCTACGCGGGAATGACGGTTCAAACGTTTAAATTCTTATAAACGTTGAGCCTTATTTAAAATTTAAGTTAGCGCTTATGCGCCTGCGCGGGAATGACGGGGTCGCCCAGACGATAGTTAAGGGCAGATTCTTATCCCAAACTCAGGTTAAATTAATTACCCCCTGTATTCTGCATAGAGCCAGCAAATTTAATATTCCCAGCTCTCATGCCGGACAGGCAACCGGTTAAGCTCATCCTTATAAAATCGCCATTTCGGCATGAATTTATCCATCAACGCCACAAATTGGTCATTGTGGCTATGCGCAAGCAAATGAGCCATCTCATGCACGACGATATATTCCAGGCATTCAGACGGCTTTTTTGCCAATTCTAAATTGAGCCAAATACGCTTAGCTGTTGGATTACATGTGCCCCATTTGGTTTTCATTTTTTTGATACCAAACTCCGCAACCTTCACCTTCATTAGCTTTTCGTATTTTGTAATCAACACCGGCACGGCTTGTTTCAATTGCTGCCGATACCATTCGCTAACAACTAAAGCACGCGACTCAATGCTTGCATCTGTGCGCACATGTAATTCCATTGTTTTATGTTTGAGCACGATCTTATTTTCCAGCTTCTCAATTCCCTCGCTCGGAACCAGCTTTAACAAATAACGCTCACCATTAAAATAATGACTTTCCCGATTAATAAATTCTCTCGGCGCTTCGCGTTCTTGCTGGCGGAATTTTGTTTGTTGCTGCTTAATCCAGGCCAACCTGGAAATAACGAAAACTCTGATCGTATCTTCAGACATGCCAAGCGGAGCAGAAACACGCACTCCGCCTTCAGGTGGATGCACACTCAAATGCACATTTTTGATGTCCTTCATGCTGACAGCAACCGCAAAGTTGCCTACCTTAAAATGATGTGTTTCCGTTTTCATTGATGCGATTTCAATATTCATTCTGCTGCTTCAATATCGGAAAAATTGCTTCCACTTTTTCCTCATCGCCCAACACATCAAACAACTTACCCTTCACGACCAACTCTTTAGCACGATTACCTCTCCAGTTATCAGGAGCGTAACTCGCCATGGTTTGATGTACCTCCAACGCCACCTGTTCATCTTCGCCAAGATTATTGTAGATCGCTCGTTTTCCCTGCGTATCCAAAGCAATCGGCATCGTTGGCGCATGTCCTTGCGCAACTTGCCTGGCTAGTGCGGCGATTTCACTCAAGTATTTTTCATACACCAAGGCACCCTTTTTTCGCATTTTGATAATCTCATCCAACAGCACGGACATCTTTTCAAAATAAGCGGGATCAAGTAAATGGTCTTTAATAATTTTGCTGCGAACATTGTTTTCTATCGTCTCAGCAATAGCCTCTTTATTTCCTTTAATGCCATGTGGCTGCGCATTGATTGCCGCTGCAATGCCGCTGTTGACGATGATATCGATCAGCGACATATCAGCAAAAGATGAAATTACTTCCGGCATATCGGCTTGAATATAGTGATCAATCAACAGTCGCATATCCGCTTCATAGGTTTTTAAGTCCAGCACTTCATCACTGTTACGACGAATCACGTCCCTTAACTTTAAATAAAAATCGATCGATTTTTTGATCTCGGTAATTTGCGCTGTACTGTAACCAGCGCCGTGCATGTCATCGGCGATATTGGCATAAGCGCGAATCAGGCTCACTATGAATTTATATAAAGAAGTACGTTGAGGTTCACGTTCTTTTAAGTCCCCCCGGATTTCCGTATTTCCGCAGAAGTAACGGGTAAAGTCCAACTCCGCTTTCGGTTGTCTGACGGGTTCACACAACAATGCCAACTGCTCTATAGCCGCATCCAGTTTTTCACGCCCTTTTTCGAGACGGGTTTTCAGCAAGATAGCGCAATCGCTTTGTTCAAATTCGCCGTAGTCCAACTCCGACGTGTACACAGCCACCGCGTTTTCTACTTTAGAAAAAAGCTTTTTATAGTCAACGATATAACCAAATTCTTTATCATCGGTATCCAACCGGTTCACACGACAAATCGCTTGAAATAAGCCGTGGTCTTGCATTTGTTTATCGATATATAAATACGTGCAACCTGGTGCATCAAAACCGGTCAGTAATTTATCCACCACAATCAACAACTTCATATTTTCCGGTTGCTTCAGAAATAATTCTTTCGCCGTTTCTTCATAGCTTTCTGTTTTAGTCATGCCTGGTTTGGCAGCAACATCTTTCAGCAATTCAGAATAAATCCGGTAAATAATTTCTTTATTAGTTTCGGTATTCGCACCGGTGTCTTCCGTGCTGATATCTTTGATGAGCGGATTGTAGGAAGTAATCACCGCGCATTTATTTTTCAATGAAGTTTCCTGAAATAACGCGTAATAACGGCAAGCTTCAAAAATGCTGGACGCCACAAGAATGGCATTTCCCGCTTGTGAATTTAAACGGGGCCTCACGCCAAAATCAGTAACAATATCGGCAACTACCATGTTCATTCTTGAACGGGAACTCAGCACATGCTGCATAGTTCCCCATTGCTTTTTCAGTTCACCTTGCTGGAAGTCATTTAAACCTCGTGTTCTTGCGGCAAACCATTCATCGACTTTTTTCGGTGATGACAAGGTCTGATCAATATCACGCGCTTCATATACTAAATCCAGCACCACACCATCTTCTACCGCTTCGTTATATTTGTAGGTATGAATATATTTTCCAAACACTTCCTGACTAGTCGCTTTATCTTTTTTAAGTAAAGGCGTTCCGGTAAAACCGATGAATATCGCCTTGGGCAACAGTGCTTTCATTACCCGATGAAACCTGCCGCTTTGAGTGCGATGGCATTCATCCACAAACACAACTAGTTCACCTACTGTTTGGGTTGGCTCGCTTTCTAACTCTTTAATAAACTGTTCAAAATTCTCGCCTTCTTTTTTGCCGAACTTATGCACTAAGGAACAAATCAATCTGGGGCTGGGACTGCCTAACAGACTCATCAAATCGCGACCACTTTTTGCCTGCGCTATCTTTTCTCCGGCTTCGGTAAATACACGTTTAATCTGTTTATCCAATGCATCTCTGTCGGTGATCGCCACCACCCGCGCTTGCGCATTATTTTCTAAAATCCATTTGGCGAGCAGCACCATCAAAATACTTTTTCCGCTGCCTTGGGTATGCCACAAAATCCCACCTTCCCGACGGCGCACATGTTCTTGAGCAGCTTTCATGCCGAAATATTGATGAACACGTGGGAGCTTTTTGAAGCCGCCGTCAAACAAAACAAAGTCGTGCATCAGCTCAATCAGTCGTTGTTTATTACAGATTTTGGCGAGATATTTGTCCAGCTTATAACCGCTATTGTCCTGTTCGTCCTCTTTCCACTTGAGGAAGAATTTTTCTTCCGTACCTGTCGTGCCGTAGTGCAGTCCTTCGGAATCATTGCCCGCAAAGATAAACTGAACGGTACTAAAAAAAGCACCAATAAATTCGGGCCTCTGATTCACCCGACTTTGACGAATACCTTCGCCGATAGAAACCCGACTATTTTTTAATTCCAACACCGCAATTGCTATGCCATTTATGTACAAAACAATGTCTGGACGCTTTTCATGATTGCCATACACCGTCACTTCTTCAGCAATATAAAAATCGTTTTGTTCAGGATGTTTCCAGTCAATTAAATGCACCGTATCAGTAGGGACGCTGACCTCGGTTTTAACGTCCACGCCATAACGCAGCAAGCTATAAACCGCCTTGTTGTTGGTGTACGGGTTGTGATGATGATTATTGGCGGCGGTGCGCAAGACATACAAAGCGCGGCTGATTTGTTCAGGGGAATACTGTTTGCTTAGATAGTTGGTCAGCAGATTTTCATCGATATTGCTGTTGTTGGACTTGTCTTCCAGATTGCCTAAATAGGTATAACCAAGTTGATGCCGGAATAAATTTATTACACGATTTTGTGTGATGCGTTCAGATTTGCCGATTGCTCCTGAGATACTGGATGATGAAGTTGTACTCATACCAGACGTATCCTTCCTGTAAGCAAGTTTTGCATCATGCCTTGTTTGATTTTTTGGTATTTGGCTAGTTGGGATTCTAGGGTTGAGATTTCTGCATCCATATTTAATAAAATCGTTGATATACGCTTTTGCTCCTCTAACGAAGGACAACCAACCTCAATGGATTCAATATCGCTTGGTTTTAAATTGTTAATACTGGAACCGGATAACAGTACATCAATGTAATTTCTATATTTATATGTTTGAAAATTATAAAAAATAAAGTTCTTATCCGTATTAGCCTCTATTACCCGAAAACATCCCATAAAAGCACCAAATGTATATGGCTGAATGTCTTTCGATTGAAACAGAGCAGACTTTCCAACCAAGTCTTTACTTCCATTTGCCATGCAAATTAAGATATCTCCCAGCTGCATTATTTGCTTCGGCTTAACACGCTCACCATTCACAAATTGAAGTCCTCTGTAATCAATATTTGCCTGTTGAATATTATTAGAACGGAATAGCCTGGCTGTCTGTTGCGTATCGTGAGGAAATAAATCTCGATCGCCGTTGTAACTTACTCCACGAATACAATTCCCAACTTCTCCAAGTCTTCTCTGCTGCCAACCCGCTTTCAATGTTCCATTTTCATAGGGATTAAGCAAGGTCTGCATTGCTCCTTGTTTGATCTGGCGTTTTTTTTTGATGAGTTTTTGCAGCGATTGAATCAAGGCATCTGCATCGCTTAGAGCATGGGCTATGGCGGTTTGTTCTACCTTTGGAGGAATTGCGACTCGGTACGGATTAATATGCTTATTATTTATTTGGGGAATTGATGTCGTATCAGCTACTTTTTCTAACCCCGCATAATGCAAAAAATAATATAAAAACTCAGCATCCAAATCACCAGTAGAGGTTAATGACATTAAATTTGTATCCATGAATGAATCTTCACTAAGAATACGAATTTTGTTGAGGAGTATTGATGCCCCCCTTTTCGGGAAAATTATGCTACCAGCCGGAACTGTCTTTCCAGATAAAAATCTATAAGGCGTCAAATTTGCATATTTGGAATCGTTATTTAACTGCTCAACTTTAAAATACGGGATTCCACAACTAGAAAACTGGTATTTAGATGGACTTTCACCACTATTAATTAAGACATATGTACCTAACTGGGAAGCTATCCATTCCTCAGGAATTATTCCCACCTCAGTATTTTTATAACCGGGCTTTAATTCCATACAAACCCCATTTTCTCCAAATGCGTTTGCACAGTCTTTTCTAAATTCACTACTTCTGCATTTAACAAAGGCAACGGCATTTCATAACGCTCCGCCAATTCTTTAATTCGTTGTGTCAATCGCTGACTAATTCGATCCATTTCGGTATGAATATCTTTAGCAATTGCCGTCATCCATTTATCGTCAACGACCAAAGTTTTAATTTGATCTGTTGTCAGTGTCGGGTAATGCGCAAAAACTGCTTCATCCAGTTTAATTTGCACTTCTTTGATTTTCTTATTAGTAGCGGCAAACTCTTCGGTTAGCTCTAAATATTGTCTGCATACAGCCTGTTCTTCTTTAGCCGAAGCATCGTCTTTGATCTCTTTTAATCTGGCTGCCACATTGACTTTATTCACTTTATCCAGCTCAGCAAAATAACCTTCTTCACTGCTATGCTCTTCTTCCAGTTCCGTGATTTGATTGCTGAGATTTTCACTGGTTATTTGCAAAGACTGAATCGCATTTCTTTCCTTAACAAAGTAACGATCAATCACCAATTCTTTCGGCACCAGATCGCAAGTCCAGCCTTTGTCGCTCTCTTTTTTGGTCGCCTTGTTTTTCACCAGCACACGGTAGGTATCTGCCTTCCATCCATCGCTGGCGATCAGATAACAATCATCTTGCATCACCGCAAACCAGTAATTCATCAGATGCTGATAAGCATCGTATTTATTTAGTAGCGCTTTGTCTGTGTAGCTGGTCAGCAAGCTTTCTCCGATGTTGTGAATAACTTGCTTAGGATGATGTCCTGGCTGCAAATCTTTAAGCAGGCTTGTGGTACTGGTTTGCCATTGCTGGAACAAGTTATTCATCTGCCCGATAAACCTCACAAATTCAGGATGTTGATAGATGGTGGATTTGATGTCGTCCTTTTTTATTTTGAGCGCGTAAAAATCGGCGCTGCGTTTGGAAATCTCAAACAAACTGTTTTTCAGATTAGGAAATACATCCCAGTAAGCTTGTAAGGCATCGATATCTGCTTTGGGAATTCCGCCCAATAAATGCGCTTCAATATTTTGTAAGTCTTCCGGTTCAGAACTGTCGATATAACGGGGAATATTTAAATTGAATTCGTTCTTTTCAATTTCATCAAATGGAACGCGGCGGCTGTATTTTGGTATTTCTATTTGCTTGTTAAAGACATCGACGATCTGGTGTATATCCATATCGCGCAAGCGATTTTTGTTGCCATCTTTGATAAAGCCTTTACTGGCATCAATCATAAAAATGGCTTTACGATGTTGCGCTTTTTCTTTATCAATCACGATAATGCAAGCAGGGATTCCTGTGCCGTAAAACAGATTGGCTGGCAAACCGATAATGCCTTTGATGATGCCTTTACGTATGAGCGCTTCGCGAATCACTGCTTCTGCATTTCCCCGAAATAAAACACCGTGCGGCAAAATGCAGGCACCTTTGCCCTTGCTTTTTAACGAGCGAACAATGTGCAGCAAATAAGCATAATCACCATTTTTATCTGGCGGCACACCGTAGTCGTCGAAGCGGTTATGAGGATCGTGCAAAGTATCAACGCCAGTTCCCCAGCGTTTATCTGAAAATGGCGGATTCGCAACGACATAGTCAAATGTTTTTAAACTTCCTTGCTCATTCAAAAACAAGGGATTGGCAAGCGTATTGCCTTGTTTAATTTCTGCAAACGGATAGTGATGCAAGATCATATTGGTGCGTGCTATGCCGCTCGTGCCAGCATCTTTTTCTTGTCCATACAACGTGACTTGATTTTTGGCTTTTTCGGCAATTTTTAATAACAATGAGCCAGAACCGCAGGTTGGGTCATAAACGGTTGTCTTTGCATTTGTGCTGGCTTCTGCAATGCCAATGATTTGCGCCATGACCCGACTGACTTCGGCTGGCGTATAAAACTGTCCTTTACTTTTACCGCTTTCGGTAGCGAAGTGGCGCATCAGGTATTCATAAGCATCACCCAGCATATCGTCACCATCTGCGCTATTTTTGCTGAAGTCGAGTGCTTTATTTTCAAAAATAGCGATCAGATTACTCAGCCGCTCTACTTTTTCTTTGCCCTCGCCTAATTTATTGGCATCGTTAAAATCAGCCATGCCAGTTAATTTATTGACTGCTGACAACGGCGCGATAATTTTTTTATTAATATCGTCGCCAATATTCGGCGTGCCTTTCAGCGCAACCATGTCTTTAAAGCTGGCACCCTTTGGTACGGTAATCGGCGCAAAAGGAACGTCTGCATATTTATCACTAATGTACTTAATGAATAACATGACCAAAACATAGTCTTTGTATTGACTGGCATCCATACCGCCACGTAATTCATCGCAGCTTTGCCAGAGAGATGAGTAGAGTTCTGATTTTTTAATCGCCATATTTTTAGTTATTGTGTGTAATAGGTGCCTTGTTGCGCATATTGCCGGGCTAACGCTGCGCTAATTCCGCTTGAGGCGCCGGTGATGAAAACATTTTGCATTGATGTTGCGGTTAGTTTCTATAATTTGGCAGGATTTTCTTCCGAACCTTATTCCTCAAACCTGGTTAATGTCGTCTGACAGGTAACCCTGTATTTTATAAATATTATTTCTTTTGCTTAATTTGTATGTAATGCCAGAAATTTGTGTAAGAAACGCTTTACACAAAAATGTTTGTGGAAAGTCCGCTTTACACAAAAATGTTTGTGGAAAGTCCGCTTTACACAAAAATGTTTGTGGAAAGTCCGCTTTATTCAAACTATCTTTTAAATAAATTTAAAACGCATCTCTACCTTCAGCAATATTGAGCAAGTCACGCAGAATGTATATCGAAGGCACACGTCCTGCGGCAGGCTTAAAAATTTGAATTAAATTCTGATCCATTAATATTTTTAAAATGGCATTTGACGTAGCACGTGTCGGGATTTTTGACCTAATTGCAAAATCAGTAGAACTGATAATAGGCTTTTGAAAAAATGTATCCAAAGCAGGAACAGCGAATTTTGACTGAGTTACCTCAATAAATTGAGGTTTTAATTTTGTATATAAAGCCAATATTTTTTGCGCTTTATTCAAATTAGTATCCGCCTGCGCAATCACCCCATTAGTAAAAAATTCAATCCAACCTTGCCAGTCACCCTGCTCAGTGATTAATAAAAGCTTGTCGTAATACGCTTCGCGATGTGCTTCGAGATACTCAGATAAATAAAACATGGGGCGAGACAATAAACCACGTTGGAAAAGTAACAAAGGAATCAGCATCCGACCGATACGTCCATTACCATCTTTAAACGGATGCAAAATTTCAAATTGCGCATGAACCACGGCAATTTGCAATACAGGATCATCGTCTGTACTGGCAATATACGCAGCCCAATCCTCTAAAGCTTGGGGAAGTACGATAGGATTTGGTGGAATAAAGCGTGCGTCTTCTAAAGTACAGCCAATCCGCCCTATCCAATTTTGATCTATACGAAATTGTCCTGGTGTCTTATCTTGCCCACGTACACCCTGCATTAAAGTTTGATGTAACTCTTTAATAATCGAGAGAGAAATGGGTCTATGTTCCATTGCAGACTCGGCAGAAAATAAGGCATTACGATAATTACGAACTTCTTCCATATCTGCTTGCCGCTCTGGTGCAATGTCAACACCGCCGTCTTGTTGCAAAATTTCTTCCAGAGTAACTTGTGTACCTTCTATCCGTGAAGACAACACGGCTTCATTAGTAGTAATAGGTGACAACAAAACGTCGGCATTCGGCAAGGAACGGAGCATTCCATCATAGCGCCCCAACGCCGCGTTGGCCCGACTAATCAACGGCATCAACTTTTGCCAATTTAAATTTACGACGGGTAATGGAGGGGCGGTAACAGGAAGTTTAGACATAATCAGAGGCTCTTCACATCATCAATACCAAATTGTTTTAAGACCTGTACGGCATTTACTTTGGCAGCATCATCAATGAATCCGGCATCGCTGAAAACGACACGACAAACAGTCAGTGCAAGTTTGGTTTTTAACAGACCGATTTCTTCCGCCACCGCTTTAGTAATTTCGTTATCCAAACAAACTAGCAAGACTTCTACACTAACTTCAAATACGGTTTTAGTCGCCAGTGCGTCTTTTAAGTTGCTGATCAGTTTTATCGGAGTTAAGAATTTCATGGACGATTTCTCTACAAATTATGGAGGGATGATTTTAGCCCTAATTAAAGTCCCGGGCACAATTAAAAGCAGGGTTAACCAAAGCAAATTGGCGTCGAAAAATCACCAAAATAATTTGAACACCGTACAACTAACGCTTACACAATCAAATTCAAAGCCCGGTATAGCAGTTTAAAAAAAATCAGATTACAATGTATCTACTTAGATATCATCGGATAAAACATTATGCGCCTGCAAATTGGAAAATGGGGTAATAGCCTGGCAGTAAGATTGCCAGCCGCTCTATTGCAAAAAATATTTCTTAAGGAAGGAGATACTCTGGAAGCAGAGATTGAGCCAGACGGCACTTTGCATTTATTTCCCGCACATGGTTTCAATAAGAATGTGTTTCTTACCAGGCTGGATAAATTACACCATAACCTTCCTTGTACTGAACCTGTCATCAAAGCAATGCGGCAGGAGCAACGATATTGATTTACGTTGATACAAGTGTTCTGGTTGCATTACTCACTAACGAAAGCACGGCTCCGCTAATCCGGCGATGGTACGCTGAAGACGACAATCGAATCTTCGTTACCGCAGAGTGGACATTGACCGAATTTTCCAGCGCCGTGAATTTAAAAGAACGCACCGGTCAGCTGACTACCAAACAAGCTAATTCCATTCATAAAGTTTTCGATGATTTTCTCAATGGTGGGATACGTCTCGCAGAAGTCAGCCGCCATGCTTTCCGACACAGCGCAAAGTTGATTCAAACCCTGCAAGGATTACGAGCAGGCGATGCATTACATCTTGCGGTAGCAACGGAATTAAACACAAAAGAATTTGCAACGCTGGATAAACTACTGGCCGAAAAAGCGAAACAGGCAAATTTGGCCCCTGTTAAGTTTTAACGTGGCACGACCTGGCACGCTGGCGGCTTGCGCAATTTATAAGGTAATTGATGACTGAAAAAATGCAAGACTTCACAAAATACGACCTCATCATTGATGCGCGTTCACCGAAGGAATATTTAGAAGATCACATTCCTGGTGCAGTCAACTTGCCTGTTGTGAATAATGAGGAGTATGCGGAGGTCGGTACTTTGCACCGGACCGACAAAATGGCTGCTTACCGCATTGGCGCGTGCTATTCGCTCATTAATATTTCAAAATATCTTGAAGAAGAACTTCCAAAATATCCCCAGCGAAGCCACATCCTTGTTTATTGTTTTCGTGGCGGCAAACGTAGCAAGATTTGGATTGATGTGTTGGAGGCGATTGGTTACAAGGTCGATAAGCTAACAGGCGGTTGGAAAAACTATCGGCGTTGGGTCAATGATCAGCTCACACTTGTTCCTACTATGTACAAATATAACGTGTTAAGTGGGCCTACCGGTTGCGGAAAAACGCGTCTGCTTTCTGCATTACGTCAGGCAAATGCGCAAGTGTTGGATTTAGAAGAGATTGCATCACATCGCGGTTCAGTACTGGGAACCATTCCTGGCGTCGGCCAACCATCACAAAAATATTTCGATTCTCTTTTACTTCGTCAACTTTCCAACTTTGATCCGGCGCGACCCGTTTGGGTTGAAGCAGAAAACAAAAAAATCGGCAACGTGCAACTTCCTGTCGCTCTGTTAAACACAATGCGCAGCGGGCTGACAATTCAAATTGAAACGGCTATGCAACAACGGGTTGCACTTTTGCGTGAAGATTATCGCCACTTTGAAGATGACCCCCAATGCATGCTGGAACGTCTGATATTTTTACGTCCATTAGTTGGCGGCGCAGAATTTTCGATCTGGGAAAAACTTGCAGCGCAACGTCAAATGCCGGCACTGTTTGAACGACTGATGCGTAATCATTACGATCCGGCTTATCGCCGTTCTATTCTGCGAAATTATCCGGCGATTGATGCTTCGCCGCCAATTACACTTTCTGATTTGTCTCCGGCCGGGCTTTTGCCTGTCGCGCAATCAATGCGCAGCTCTTTTGAACATTCATAAAATCCACTTACATCCAGAATATAAACCGTGATCAACAAGGTCAATATCGCAACGACTTTCGCCACTATCACCGAATACCGGGAACCAAAAATTGGTGGAGATATTAATGACTCTCAACTGAAGTTCGCCAAATTTAGCGGCACATTCAACTGGCATCATCATGAAAATGAAGACGAATTATTTCTGGTTATCAAAGCGGACACACAGCGCGTTGAAAAAGATTTGAGGAGTAGTTACTGAAGTTATTTCCAATACACTCTCAACATTGTGTTTAAGTGATTAAGCGATAATATGTACACGTACACATATAAATAACAGGTGAAACCATGCAACGAAAAATGACTATTACCATTGATGAAGACGTATATGCAGGCTTGCATAAAGTTATTGGACGCGGCCATATTAGCCAGTTTTTAGAAGGCCTGGCACGTCCTTATGTTTTAAAAGAAGACTCACTGGAAGCTGGTTACCTGGCGATGGCGGCAGATAAGACGCGTGAATCCGAGGCCAGGGAGTGGTGTAATGCCATTATTAAAGACGTTGCCAATTAAGCGCAGTGAGGTTTGGTGGGTTGAGTTTGACCCGGCTGTCGGTAGCGAAATTCGAAAAACACGTGCCGCTGTCGTTATGAGCAACGACATTGCTAATCGACATATGACCAGAGTGCAAGTGGTGCCACTGAGCAGCAGTATTGAACGTATTTATCCAAGTGAAACCGTCGTTACTTTGGCAGGTCAGAAAAGCAAAGCTATGGCCGATCAAATCATGACCGCAGATAAATTGCGCCTTAAGAGTATGCTCGGCACCCTTAATCAGGCTGATATGAAGGCCGTAGAAACAGTTATAAAAATTCAGCTTGACATGACTTCTTTGTAAAAATCATTCTCCTTAGATCTCAAACAGGCTCTTACACTCCCCTGAATTATTAAAGGTGTACACATGCATGACCACGCAAGTTCAACATCAAGCTGTTGTGCAGAGAAACACGCAGCAATTCCAGTGTCTGGCATTCTGCTGAAAGACCTGGTGTGTGGCATGACCGTCAGTGAAAAATCATCGCATTTTTCTGACACTGATACGCAAAAATTCTATTTTTGTAGCGCACGTTGCAAAACAAAATTTGATGCGGATCCGGCAAAGTACTTGTCACCGGCTCAGGAACAAAGTGCGCCAGCCGGCACGATGTATACCTGTCCGATGCATCCGGAAATTGAACAAGATCATCCGGGCGATTGTCCTAAATGCGGGATGTCGCTGGAGCCGTTAATGCCAACGCTTGATGAAGAGGAAAATGTTGAGCTGAAGGATTTTCGTCATCGGTTCTGGATCACTTTACCGCTCACTGTTATCGTCACCGTATTAGCAATGTTTGGTCATCAACTGAACTGGTTTGAGGCACGTACCCAAAGCTGGATCGAACTCATTCTGTCCATGCCCATTGTTTTTTGGGCAGGCGTTCCGTTCTTTATTCGTGGGGTGCAATCGATCATGCATCGCAGTCCGAATATGTGGACGTTAATCAGCCTGGGAACCGGATCGGCCTTTATCTACAGTGTGGCGGCGACCGTTGCGCCGCAGATATTTCCCGCATCCTTTATGACGATGGGGCGTATCGGTGTGTATTTCGAAGCTGCCGCTGTCATTATTTCGCTGACCTTGCTTGGCCAGGTGCTGGAACTCAAAGCGCGGGCACAAACGTCCAGCGCCATCAAATTGTTATTGGGACTGGCGCCCAAAACAGCGCGTCGCATTAATCAAGATGGCACCGAAGAAGATATTCCGTTGAACAATGTCCACGTCGGAGATCAGCTACGTGTTCGTCCGGGAGAAAAGGTGCCGGTGGATGGTGTGGTGATCGAGGGAAGTAGCGCCATCGACGAATCGATGCTGACCGGCGAACCGATGCCGGTAACTAAGCGCAGCGGTGACAAAATTATTGGCGCGACATTAAATACATCCGGCGCATTGATTATGCGTTCGGAAAAAATCGGCACGCAAACTATGTTGGCGCAAATTGTTCAGATGGTGGCGGCAGCGCAGCGTTCAAAAGCACCGATGCAACGCATGGCCGATCTGGTGGCAGGTTACTTTGTAGTCGGCGTCGTTACCATCGCCATCGCGACTTTTTTTGCGTGGGGATTTTTTGGGCCTGATGTTGGCGTCAACTCGGGTTGGGTTTATGGATTGATCAATGCAGTCGCGGTGATGATCATTGCCTGTCCGTGTGCTTTAGGTCTGGCGACACCGATGTCAATTATGGTGGCAACCGGTCAGGGAGCGACGCATGGTGTCTTGTTTCGCGATGCTGCTGCTATCGAAAACTTGCGCAGAATCGACACGCTCATCGTCGATAAAACGGGCACGCTCACGGAAGGTAAACCGGCGTTCGATCGCATCATTGCAGCGCCAGGATTTACTGAGGACGAGGTACTGCAACTGGCAGCCAGCCTCGATCAGGGGAGTGAACATCCCCTGGCAGAAGCAATTGTTCGCGCTGCACGTGAGCGCAATTTGGTTCTCGATAAGGCAGACAACTTTGAATCAGCAAGCGGCATCGGCGTGCGCGGCGTGGTCGGAGGCAAAACGTTAGCACTGGGTAATGCTGCTTTGATGATGCAAAACAATGTCGCCGTTGATACGCTGAAATCGCAGGCCGAAGTAGTGCGTGGTGAAGGTGCGAGCGTGATGCATCTGGCGGTCGATGGCCAACTTGCCGGCTTGCTGGCTGTATCAGATCCGGTTAAAGCCAGCACACCGGCTGCGTTAGAAGCGTTACGAGAAGCGGGCATCCACGTCATCATGGCTTCCGGCGACGGCATCACCACCGCGCATGAAGTCGGCAAACGGCTTGGCATTGCTGATGTATACGGCGAAGTAAAACCTGCCGACAAACTAAAGCTGGTTGAGCAACTGCAAGCGCAAGGCCGGATCGTGGCAATGGCTGGTGATGGCATCAATGATGCTCCGGCTCTTGCTAAAGCCGACATTGGTATTGCGATGGGAACCGGTACCGACGTGGCGATGAATAGCGCTCAGGTGACTTTGGTGAAAGGCGATTTACGCGGCATCGCTTATGCGCGCAAATTGTCCAACGCCAGCGTGCGCAACATGAAACAAAATCTGATGTTTGCGTTGTTGTATAACGCGCTGGGTATTCCATTAGCGGCCGGGGTTTTATATCCGCTGACGGGATGGTTGTTATCACCTATGATTGCTGCTTTGGCGATGAGTTTAAGTTCTGCTTCTGTTATTTTTAATGCGTTGCGGTTGCGGGCCTGAGCAAAAACCGCATCGTTCCGATGAACCGAGCTGCGGCTCCCTTGTATGCTTCTTTTAAAGGGTTGGGTTCGGGTGTTATTTTGGTGGTTATTCAATTTTTATTTAAAATTAGTAGTGCCGCCCTGTGGAGCTTGTGGGCAACCACCGACCTGTGGGCGGGCGGTG
>Ga0209512_1003318_pt1 | contig 15505 bp, 13 predicted proteins | sample frozenSSSSmetaG_FD_184142 | JGI IMG/M metagenome (GOLD analysis project Ga0209512, IMG submission 184142) | Glacier valley bacterial and archeal communities from Borup Fiord, Nunavut, Canada, to study Microbial Dark Matter (Phase II) -... | ecosystem: Environmental > Aquatic > Freshwater > Ice >... | reverse complement strand
TAGGCGCGGTTTTCGAACTCATCGGCGGGGTCAGGAAAAACCGTCGGTTCCGCACATGCACGCCCCGTCCATGGAAGCAAATCCAGCGATCCGCACCCCGGAAGAAGACGGCGAAGAAGACGAAGAAAGAAGAGTATTGAGCGAAGTTTTTGAAGAAGACGCTTTCCTAACACCATGCGCTTTTCAAACCGCCAAGTTCATGCGCTTTTCAAATCGCCGCCCACACCGTTTTAGTTGTCATCTTCCTACCGGTCGTCTCTCCGTTTTAAACCGCTTCGTATTGCCGAGCATCCGTGGTTTGATCATTCTGGATCTGATCTCATGCAACCCGTCACACCTCACAGCTCGTTTGCCGGCGCGGTTTGGCCCGCCATCCCTTCGCCGCCAGCAGCCGCCTTGCTTTCCATCCTTCACCAACTCGAGCAAACCGAAAAATTCAGCGAAGCGGAAATCGAGGAGGTACGGCGCCCCCAGCTCATCGAACTCATCCGGCACGCCGTCCGAAACAGCGCTTATTGGAAGGGTCGGTTCAATGCGGCGGGAATCACCCGGCTGATCGAAAAGGGGCACCGGATCGAGGCGGCCGAATGGTCCGAGCGATGGCTCAGCCTGCCGATCCTGACGCGCCCGGATGTCCAGGAGCTGGGTGAGGATCTGGTGATCTGCGATCTGCCGAAGGGGCATGGACAGATTTCCGAGATCGTGACCTCCGGCTCATCCGGCCAGCCGGTTAGAATTTCGCGGAGCACGCTGGATCATCTGTATTGGCAAGCTTTCCAGTTGCGCGCCCATGCGTGGAGAGAACGCGATCTTTCCGGGACATTCCTGTCGATTCTCCGCGATGAGCAGCGACCGTCCTCCGGAGAAAGCATCCACTTGAGGCGCATGGATGACTGGGGCGCACCCGTCGCCACCGTGTGGCCGACAGGGCCCAGTGTGTTGCTGGATTACCGCGCATCCACCGCCGATCTCATTGCGGCCATTCGGGAAATTTCACCCGACTACATCTGCACCTTCCCATCCCTGCTGCTTGAGATCCTCCGCGTGGCGCGCGACGAGGAACTCGCCATGCCGGCGGTCAGGGAGGTGATCACCGTAAGCGAGGCGTGTCCTCCGGGGCTGCGGGAGCTTTGCCGCGAGGTGCTGGGGGCGGCAATGAGCAGCACTTATTCTGCGGCCGAATGCGGCGGAATCGCCACCCAGTGCATGGAGGGAAACTGGCACGCCCAATCCGAGCGGATGGTGGTGGAAATCCTCGATGACAATGGCCGCCCCAGCGGAGCGGGCACGACCGGGCGCGTGATCCTCACCCCTTTGCACAATTTCGCCATGCCACTTTTCCGCTACGAGATCGGCGACCTGGCGACGGTGGGATCGGAACCGTGCCGCTGCGGGCGGGAGCTTCCCGTGATTGCCCATATCCCGGGCAGGGCCCGGGACCTTCTGATGCTCCCTTCGGGGGAAATGCGCCCTCCCTACTACGGGCACAACGCGGTGATGGAGGTCCGCTCCATCCGCCAGCACCAAGTCGTGCAAACCTCCCCCACCGGGATATGTCTTCGGCTGGTGGTAGCCAAACCGCTCACCGCCGAGGAGGAAAATTTTATCCTAACGAAGGTCGATGCCGCGCTGGAAAACCGATTTGAAGTGAGCATCGAATACGCCGAATCCATCCAACGCCAGCCAAGCGGGAAATACGCGGAATTTGAAAGATGCTTTTCCCTTTGAGGGGAATCGCACAGCCTATTTCCTCGTTCGCCGCATCGCGACCAACCCAAGTCCGAAAATGGACAGCAGGGCCGTGGACGTTTCAGGCACGGTGAACGAGAAGGTCGTGCCGGCTGGCAACGTGACAACGGGAGCTGTGGTTTGATTTTTTGCGGTCGCAAACCGCAACCCCTTGATCGTAATGGGACTTGCGAATGACGTGAAGGTGTTTACCGTGATAGAAGCGAGGCTGTTGGTGGAGAAGAAGCCGGTGCTTGGCGCGGAAAACAACTGGACAAGGGAGTCATTGGGCAGAATGGCACTGATCACCATGGACCCCCCTTCGTCAGTCGCGACGGATCCGGCGCTGATGGAGACGAGCTGACTGACATTATCGATGGGATCGAAAAGCACATCGAGGTTGCCGGTCGGGGCACCAGCCCCGGTTCCCACCACCTGCATGACAAGCGACCTAACGACCGTGGCGGCAGGCGCCTCGGACGGGAATCCGGTCAGAGCCAAACCGGTGGAGGCGATGGAGAGGCATTTGCGGGTGCATTTCATGGTCCTGTGAGTTTCGACGGGCGTGCGGAAGGCATTTCGAAAGATTCCGCAATTTTTCTCAATCGATAAATTCGGTATGACTTCCTACAGAGGCTGGGACGATGAAAGTCAATGATATAATCTTTTGGTGGCAGAATTATGACAGAAGTACAGGCCTTTAGTCAGAGTCTTCTCGTGCCATTTCTCCCCCGCCCGGAGATCGCAAAGGGGCGCGAAGGGTTCAGGAAGATGGGGAATCACCCCACTGGGTAATTTGGGTCCATGGAGTATTTTTCCTAACCCAGTCGGCTTTGGGTCCCCTTCACCGTTCCTATGAGCAAACTGAAAATCAACCGCGATTGGGATACCTTCCTCGGGCTAAACCACGGGCGAACCGCCACAATCATGATCGCACGCCCGTTGAAACTCATGTGTTTCATCGCCACCCTCCTGGGTATTCAGGCCGCGGTTCCGCTGGGGGCGGCCATCAACTTGATTTCGGTCGAACATCGGGTGTGGGGAGATGCCGGGCAATCACCGACAAACTCCTACGATGTAACCGGCTCCGTCTCCATGTCCCGAAACGTCAGCAGCAACAGTCCGTCTGGAGCTGGCTATTACGCATCCAGTGCGGCGGGCGATTGGTCGGTCGACGTCTATCGGGCAGGTAGTGCTTATTATTGCAACGGGTTTGCCAAAAACACCTATGTCTTCGTCCCCATGGGCCGGCAGCTCTCAATCACGCTTGGTGGTAATATCGGCATTTGGTGGTTTGAGAACGACGCGCGAATGAGGCTCACCGATCTCAGCACGGGTTCCATCGTCAGCACCTATCAATCCCCCAGCTACTTCTCCCCGCAGAGCCCTTTCCCAGATACGAACGACATGGTGGATTACCCGATCAATTGGAATGCGAAGGTGGAGGTGGATCCCGGGCATGAATACGAGCTGATCCTTTTCGTGGGGGCCCATCGCGGCGAGGGTGGCTCCGGCTCGGCCGCACTCGATCTAACTCTAGCTCCCGAGCCCGGCACCGCCCTGCTGGCCGGTGTGGCTGTCCTGCTCATGTGCGCCCGCAGGCAAAGACCGGTTTCGCATCATTTTCGATTTCCGAAATAGGCAGGCCGGTCTTCATTCGGAACGCAGGGATGAAATTGTGGAGAATCTTCTTCGTCGCGGGTGTGGAATCCTTTGTTCTCGTGCCATGCAGGATCCGGTTCACGCGCTCTATCAATCCCGGGCCTATCCGGCGCAGAGCCACCCGGCGACCGATCCCGCCGTCACGGCCGTCGCGGCGAAACTGGCGGGTCTGAACGTGCCCGCACCTTCCGGTGCGCGGATTCTGGAGATCGGATGCGCTGGCGGACACAACCTGCTGCCGCTCGCCGCGAGATGGCGGAACGGCCGATGCACCGGGATCGACTTCTCAAGCGCCGCCATCGCCGAGGCCCGCGAAACAGCGCGCCTCGCCGGCTTGACGAATGTTGAGTTCGTCGAGACCGATCTGAGAACCTTTGATCGCGGCGCGGGAATCAGCTATGACTTCATCATCGCCCACGGCGTCTATTCCTGGGTGCCGGATGACGTGCGGCAGGCCCTGCTGGATTTCTGCAGTGCCAGACTGTCCCGCGAAGGGGTGGCGCTGGTCAGTTACAACACACTGCCCGGCTGGTCGTTGCGAAGCACCCTTGTCGAGCTCACCCGACTGATTACCACGGGGCCCGCTGCGGAATCCACCGGCCAGGATCCGGAGCCGATTCTCGGATTTCTCGCCACTGCGGCGGGGAACCACACTCCTTATGCGCGCCACCTAACGGCCGTGCTGCATGACATTTTCGGAAAGAGTGGGAACCTGCTGCCCTTCGACGATTTCAGCCCGATCAACGAGCCATGCACGTTCCTCGACTTCACCCGTCGCGCAGGCCGGTCCGGCTTGCGATACCTGGGCGCATCCCAGCTTGCGGAAAATTTCCCCTCCGCGTTGGCTCCCGAAGCGGCAGCGATTCTCAAGCCCCTGGCAAACGATCCGCTCGCGCTCCAGCAGACCATCGACGTGCTGACGAACCGCACGTTTCGCAGCTCCCTGCTGTGCCGCGCCGACGCGCCGGTGCGGGATCGGGTCACCACGGCCACCGTTCTTGATTTCTCAATCCGCAGTCCGCATGACTACGAATCCCTTGCAAGCGGAGCGCGCCTGCTGAATCGCGCCGCTGCCGAGCTGGCGCGATTCGATGAACCGTTGGCAGTGGCGTTGTACTTCCTTCTATCAAAAACCAAACACGAGTCCGTCCCGCTTCGCGAAGTCGCCGGAGAACTGGCTGCGATGATGGGGGATTCATTCGATCCGAATCAGAACCTGCCATCGCTCGCGCGGTTGGTGATCGACTCGGCCCGACAGAGCCTGGTTTTACTGAGAGATGAACCGGCAAGATTTGATGCGGCGGCCCCGGCGTTTCCGCAGGTCAGTCCGCTTCGATCTCTGGCAGCACTGAAAGGCGAGCCCATGGTCGATATCTATCACACACCTTGCCATCTGGATGACGCGCAAAGGCGCATGGTGCTCGCCATGGATGGTTCCCGATCGCTGGAGGAACTGGCAGCTCTTGCGAAAACGCTGGATCCGAAACTCGACTTCCAAGTCTGGATCGGTCACCTCGCCGCGCGGGGACTGTTTGTCCAGCATCAGTGACCCGGCCGGCGGGGGTCAGGCGCCGCGACGGAGGGCTTCGGAAATTTTCAGGCGCATCGCCTGCACGGCCGGAAGCGCACCGGCGATGACCCCGAGCGCCACGGCGAGCACGGCACCGATGACGAGGTTGTTCGTGGGAATGTAGAATACCGGCAGCATGCTCGGCACCGGACTGCCGCCGAGCGAGATGAGCCAGGCAATTCCGAGTCCGCCGAAGCCGCCGAGGATGGCGATCAGGCAGGACTCGAACATCACCAGCGAGAGCACGCGGCGGTTGGTGAAGCCCATCGCTTTGAGCACGCCGAGTTCGCTGGTGCGCTCCCTGACGGACTGCGCCATCGTGTTTCCGGCGACGAGCAGGATGGTGAAAAACACCGCGCCGACCACGGCCATGACGATGGAGGCGATGTCGCCTATCTGTTGGGCGAAGCCGGCCGCGAACGCGCCCTCGGCCTCGGTCTTGGTTTCATAAGGTGAGTTGGCGAAATTTTCATCAATCTCCGCAGCGATGCTCGCGGCCTTCTGCGGATCGGCGATGCGGACCGTGTACCAGCCGACCTGGCCCTTGTTCTTCTGGCGCGCTTCCTCGAAGTAGTCGTAGCGGAAATACAGGCTGCTGGTGTCACCGCCTTTTTTCTTCGCGTCGAATATGCCGACAACTTCGAACTCCCACTGTCCCATGCCCGCAGGCTGGCCCCAGATCGGTGACTTGATAGGGATGCGGTCGCCGATCTTCCATTTGAAACGCTCCGACGTCATGCGCCCGACGATCGCGCCGGTACGGGTGGCGAGCCATGCCTGCTTTTCCGAATCCTTGAGGACGAATTCCGGAAACATGTCGAGAAACGACGCGGGTTCGACCGGCATCGAGGCGAAGAAGTTCTTCGGATCGTCCTGATAGAGCCCGCCGAACCACGTTTGGTGGCAGACCGCGCCGACGCCTTTCACCGACTGGATCCGGTTCTTGTAACTCTCCGGCAGCGTCTGGATCAGCGAAACCTTGTGTCGTGTGATGAGCCGGTCCTGGCCCGCCATTTCGACACCACCGCCGAGCGCGACCTTGAGCGCGCCGAGGAAGGCGAAGAGCATGAACGCGACAAAGATAGATAGAAACGTCAGCGCCGTGCGCAGTTTCTTCCGTTTCAGGCCGGCCCAGACGAGTGGCAGGAATTTCATGAGACGGGTTCGGTGGAGAGTTGGCCCTTGTCCAGATGCACCGTGCGACTGGCGCGGGCGGAGGCGTGGGGATCGTGGGTGACCATGATGATGGTCTTACCGTGGTCTTTGTTGAGGGACTGGAGCAAAGAAAGAATTTCATCGCCGGACTTGCGGTCGAGGTCGCCGGTGGGCTCATCGCAGAGCAGGACGGTGGGATCGGTGACGATGGCACGGGCAATGCCGACCCGCTGCTGCTCGCCGCCTGATAGTGTGCGCGGGAAATGTTTCGCCCGGTGCGCCAGCCCCACGGCTTCGAGCGCGGCGGCCACGTGTTGGCGGCGGGCGGCTTTGTTCAAATGCGTGAGCAGCAGCGGCAGCTCGATGTTGCGCTCGGCGGTCAGCGCGGGCAGCAGGTTGTAGAACTGGAACACGAAGCCGATGTGGCGCGCGCGCCAGGCGGCGAGTTGTTTGTCGGATAGCTGGTCCACGCGGTCCGCGCCGATCTGGACGTTTCCGGCGGTCGGCCGGTCGAGTCCGCCGATGAGGTTGAGCAGCGTGGATTTTCCTGATCCGGACGGGCCCATGAGCGCGAGGAACTCGCCGTCCCGCACGTCGAGATCGAGGCCGGATAGAACGTGGATTTCCTCGGAGCCGCGCTTGAAGGTTTTCGTGACGTTGCTGATGTGGACGAGGGTGTCGGTGGTGGTGCTCATCGGGTGGTTTCTACGGTGACGGCGGTGCCATCGGTGAGTTTTTCGGGAGGATTAAGGACGACGATTTCACCCGAGGAAAGACCGGCTGATAGAGTGACTTCGCTGCTGCTGGTGTTTGACACGGTCACGGCGCGGCGCTCGACTTTTCCTTCGCGGACGACCCAGGCGATGTCCTTGCCGCCGTCCTTTTGCACGGCCTCTTTCGGAACGATCAGAACATTGCCGGTCGCGGCGGGTTCGGACGACGGATCGCTTTGGAAAGCGACCTTCACGCCCATCTGCGGCAGGATGCGCGGGTCGAGTTTTTCGAAAGCCACGCGCACCTTCACCGTCGCCTTCTGGCGGTCCGCGGTGGGGATGATAGCGGTGACCTTGCACGGGATTTCCCAATCCTGATAGGCATCCAGCTTCGCGATCACCGGCTGCCCGGGCTTCACGCGGTTGATGAAACTCTCGCCCACGTCCACCTCGATCTCCAGCGACGCCATGTCCACCAAGGTGCAGATGCCGGTGCGCGTGAAGCCACCGGACGACATCGGCGAAATCATTTCGCCCGGTTGCGAGTCCTTCGTCGTCACCACCCCGGCGAAGGGCGCGCGGATGATCGTGTCGTCGAGCTGCTGCTTCCAATCGCCCACCTGCCGTTCCGCGACGACGACATCGGCTTTCAGGCGTTCGAGTTTCGCGCGCTGCGCTCCGGCGTCCGCCACCGCCTTGCCGACATCGGAGCCGCTAACAGAACGGGTGCCGGACAGGCCGTTCATTCGCCGCATCTCGGCTTCGGTGTAGGTCACCATCGGCTCGGTTTCCGCGAGGCTTTTTCTGACAGATTCGAGCTGGGCGGTGGCGAGGCGCAGGCCGGACTCGACGTTTGACGAATCGAGTTTTGCGAGCACTTGGTCCTTTTCCACTTTCATGCCCTCCTCTACCAGAATCTCCGCGATCTTGCCGGTGATCTTCGAGGAGACGGTCGCGTCGAGGCGCGTCGTCACGTAGCCAGAAGCGTTCAGCAGCGTGCGGCCGGTATTTCCAACCTGCAAGCTGCGCACTTGCACGGGTGCCGTTTTCACGGAAACCGGCTTTTGCCGCATGAACTACCACGCCCCCGCGCCACCGATCAGGAGAACAATGAGCAAGATCCACCAGACTCCGCCGCTGCCGGACTTGAGCGGTGCTTGCGATCGGTCGATGCGCAACGCATCAAGGCTGGAGGGCTTGGAATCCATGGAACCGCCCATGAACTAAGCGCAATCCTTGCTCGGGACAAGCTTGGAGAAGTTGAAAGTCTCGAGTTGAGTGGTGAGAGTCGGAAATCGTAACTCTTGGCTTCTTCTTGTTCTCAACTCTCAACCATCAACTCTCAACCGCTTCAATGATCTCGCGATAAACCTTCACCTCGTCCGTCGCCACGCGTTTCAGCTCCGGGTCCTTGTCGAGATCCACGAAATACAGGCCGAAGTCCGTGTTCGGATCGAACGCGTGCCCCCACTCTCGGTTCGAGGTGATCGACCAGAAATTATAACCCTTCACCGGCACGCCTTTGCCGATCGCCCGCTCCACTTCTGCGAGGTGCAGGCGGATGTAGTCGGTCCGAGAAACGCCGTTCGCCACCGGCACGCTGCCGTTTTCCACGATGAAAAGCTCCTGTCCGGGAAACCACCGGTGGAACCGCCGCAACGCATGATAGAGTCCCTGCGGCCACACCGGCGCATGGAGAAAGCGCCCGTGCGCCGCATCCTCCAGCGAGCGGAATTTCCCCAGCTTCCACGTCGGCAGCCCCCAGTAGTAATCCAGCCCGACGAAGTCCTGCGCGCCGACCGCCTCGTCCGGGCAGAGCTCCACCGGCAGTTTTCCCGCCGTCCCGAGATACCACCAGTTCACGTTGCCTATCAGACTCGTCGTCCCCCAGAACCGCCACGCCCAGTTCAGCCAGCCGGACTTCGTTTTCAACACCATCAGCCGGTTGCCCGGTTCTAGCGGCACGATCACCAGCCGCCGCTCGTCTCCCAAAATCTCGTGCGCGATCATCCGCGCCAGCTTCATTTCCAGCCCCTCGCAGCCGCCGTCTGCCAGCGCGTCCGGCGCGTCCGTGCGGATTCCGATCCGGATCTTTCCCCGCCGCCGCACCCGCCGCAGGTCGCGGCTTTCGGAAAATCCGTGCAGCGGCTCGTCTTTTCCGCCGAACACCTCGCGCAGCGAAACCGGCCGCTTTGCCTGCTTCACCACCGGACTGCCGGATGAAAGCCCCGCCTCTTCCGCATCATGACCCAGCTCCCGTTGGAACGCCGCCACCACCTTGTTCACCCGCGCTAACAGCGAATCATGCCCGTGCGGTGCGGCCACCACGTAGGCCTCGTCGCTCAGCCCCGTCACCAGAAAGCGGAATTTCCCTCCCATTTCAAGCCCCCCCGGCAGCAGGAAAAACGCATCGCCGTACAACGCATCCACCTCACCGGTTAGCAAGGCCGCACGCGCCGCGTCGTAGTCGGTAAAAAGCCGCTTCACCGCCGTCGCCGGCAGATCGCGTTTCCACGAATCCGGCTGGTTGCCGATCCCCACCACCGCCACCTTTCGCTGCGCCAGCGCCTGCATGTTGTCACCCGGAAACACCGCCGCCACCAGAACCGCCTTGCCCGTGCGCAGATAGGGGTCGCTCGTTTCAAAACGCACACCGTCGCGCGCCGTCACTCCGCCGATCAGCAGATCCACATCGCCCTTCTCGCTAACAAGTGCCCCGCTCGTCGTGAATTTAAAAAGCGCCTCCGACAGCCCGCGATGACACGCACCCCAGTCCATCAGCATCTGCAGCCACGTCGGGAATCCCGTCACCAGCGGATTCGCACCCACCATCGCATCCGCCCGCCGCTCCTTGATGGCCTTGCGCGCCCTCGCATGGGCGAGAAACAGGTTGGGGATCAGTTTCCCCACCGCCTCCGCCTCCGCATCCACGTCCGATCCCCGCGGCAGCCCCGGCGGCATGTAATAACGGTTCTGCCACCACGGCTTGATGTAGCCGAAGGTCAGTTGGCTCGGCTCGTTGAAGGTGATCCAGTAATCCACCCCATCGCCCATCGCCGCCGCCACCCGGTCCGCATACCTTTTGAAAAATTCCGGAAACCGGTCGCCGATCATCCCGCCGTGATCCCTCTCCAGCCAGACCGGCCAGACGAAGTGGTGCAGCGTTACCATCACCTTCATCCCATGCCCGCGCACGCACTCCGCCACCCGCCGGTAGTGCGCCAGCGCTGCGTCGTCGAATTCCCCATCAGAAATCTCCACACGCGCCCACGCCGTCGAGAACCGGAACAATTTGCATCCCATCCCCGCCGCAGCGGCGATGTCCTCCTCATAACGGCTCCAGAAATCCGTCGCCCGCCCCCGCGCCGTCAGCCCTTGGCAGCGCTCCCAAAGATCCCACACGTCCTCACAACCCGGATCATGGGCCTCCACCTGATGATCCGCATTTGCAGTACCGAAAAGAAATCCTCTGGGAAATGCCATCGCGCACCGCCTTTGCACCCGTTCCGGCCGATGGGGTCAAGGTTGTTTCAGATAAGGGAGCTCCTTGCTGCCCTTCTTCATAAGCCGTTCTTCCCATTCCCAGTTCAGAAGTCACTTGTCCGCCGACTTGGAACCAATTATCTGTCAGTCATGGCCAAAAACAGCGTTCACCATGCAGGAGCGATTTTCGCCATTCTGCGAATTTGCAACGCCATCATTCTTGCCGCCGCGCTGGCACCCGGCGTTTGCGTGGGACAAACCGCCAGACCTGAGGAAAATGCCTCGGCCGTCTTCAGGTCCCACCCGGAAGGGCCGTTTCCAAACGTGGATCTTCCCCCACAGGTCATCGCGCCGAATGGACGCTTTTCCTTGTTTGCGGACTATGCAAATGCAACCAAGGATGGTGTCCCGCTCTATCTGGTGAATCGCACCGACCTGCCAATCACCATTCCTGGTGAAGATAGCGAACTGATTGTCAAATTGCATGGCAAAGCCGCCGATGGTTTCTGGCAGCGCGCCCAAGCCTATTTGGGCAGTGCTTGCAGCACTCTCCGTCCGTCCCCCACGGTTTCCGCCGGTCAGCATCTGAAAACTCTTGGCTATCAACCAACCGGGAGAACAAAGGGAAAAATTCGCTATCAACTCTACCTCTCGTCGACATATTTGATCTCGAACGTGGGAGACGGATTGTGGTCCGGCGACGACGTCAGCGCTTCCTATTCGGATCGGATGGCCGCAGTCGGTCAGCCCATCGTCGAATGGCTGTCCGACAAAAATCAGGGCAACAACAAGCCGGACCCTCTCCAATGGTGGCAAAACATCGGAAATACGATCGCATGGCTTGACCTCGTCAGCCGTTGGAAGACCGATGGCTATTTTCGCTATCAGGTCGAAATGGTCCGGGAAGCCATCAAAGCTCTTGCCACGCCGGATTCGAAAGAAACCGAATCCGCCCTCGAGCTTGTCGCGGAAATCGGCACCCGAAAAAGCCCGCCCGACGCAGAGTCAGATGCCTTGCGGCAGGCCTGTATCAATTCAATCAAGTCACCCGCAAATCTTGATCTGAAGCCGGAAACTACTCCCAACCGTCCGCTGGTTGCGTGGAAGGCTCTCCGATGGCTCATCGAACTTGAAACCGCTGATCAAAAACTTATCCCTGAGGAATGGAAGGATACATTCACGTTGATGGAGGCCAAGTTTGCTGCGGCAGAAAAGGCTGAAAAAGAGGCGATGTGCGGATTGTTTGTTTCTCCCAGGCTGGTTTCGGAACACGTGAAGACGAGTTTTTTTCTTGAGAATGTACACTCGGAACTCTCTTCCATCAGCGGCATGTGTATCAACTATCTTGCCGGTCGGCAGGCCTACGGACAGTTGGCGGAAATCGGCTTGGCTGGGGATGTGGACTTAAAGATGCGGATATTGGCGGATTTCAGTTTGAGTCCTGATTATAAGGAAAGTCCCTACCCTCGTTTCAGAGTTGCCAACGATCCAATTCAGCAAAAGTTCTGGGAGTCCTGCCTCACCGCCGATCCATGGAGGAGCTATTACGAAATGAACAGCAAACTTGGAGTGGGCTACGATAATCGCATTGACTTAGGACCATGGCTTTCCGACGTATTTCGGGTCGAATTCAAACGCCTGATGACAAATGCGGAACACGGGATTTACCCCGTCACTGGATTGGATCAGCGATGCGGTATCCGCTACTACGTGAAGACACTTCTCGTTGATATGAAGTTCGATTCATTTACATTGTTAAGAAGAGCTGTTTCACTGATTGAAAAGTCGCCGACGAACGAACCTGCCATCAATTTCGAAGCCCGCTGTGATTTGGTCAAGGCCGCCGGGAGGGAATTGGCAATTGAACAGTATTTTCACTGACTCGCGCAGCGCGCTCGGATCACAAGCAGCCGGACAGTTTCGCTTCGACCTTCGCGCACGTTCGCTTCGGTAGGGTATCACCCCATGGCAGCGGCCCTGTCACGTGGCACATTGCTCCTGCCCGGAAGAATCCGTGCCTCCGCCTGTCCCATGAATTCATCGTTTCTCACCCGCGCCTGCCGTGCGTCCATCCATCCGAAGATCAAGACCCGGCCGGCGATGATGCGGGGAAAATAGCAGATTTTCGCAATATGCACTTCGTGCATTTCACCACCTCGCGGAGTTTTTCGAAAATATCAGATGCAGTCCCGCGAATGCTCTTTAACTTCAACAACGCCCTAACTTATTTATATCCATGAAATCCACACTCCTGCTGCCGTTCATTCTGGCACTCCAACCCCTGTCCGCCGGCGAGCAAGTTGTCACCCTAGGTGACTCGCTGACCTTCGCTTATGAAACCGAATTCTGCCATGAGGTGAACATTCCATTCGGGCCCGATTATGGCGATGGCTTCAGCTCCCGTGTCCGCAACTGGGCGGAAATCCTGAACAAACCCGGATATCGGCGGAGTTCGTTCGATCTGGGCCCGCGTCAATATATCAACCTCGACGGCCCTTCGGCCAACGACATCGATTTTTTCCTCCGCAATCGAAACAACTGGGCCATTCCAGGCCTGCGCATCCATCAGCTTTGGAAATTCATGAATCGCGACGCCACCATCAGTTCGATGATCGATCCCGATCTTTCCGACTTGCTGGACTACACCGATTTCAAGGAATCCGATGATTTTGCCGTTGGAGATCTGGAGGATCAGATCCGCAACACCGCCGAGCGCGTCGTCATCTTCATCGGCGGAAACGATGTCCGTGGTGTCTATCCGGCAATTTACAACGACGACAATCCCGGTGACTTCGTTAAAAAATTTGTGAACAATGCCACCCGCATCGTGGATCGCGTGCTCGAACTCAATCCAGACGTCCAAGTCGTCCTCGTGAATGTCCCGCACGTCGGCATCACGCCGGAAGTGAAGTCCAAATGGCCGTACGATCCGGTCCGGACCGCCCGCGTCAGCCGCGTGCTTGAGCAGCTCAATCAACAGCTTGAGAGCCTCTCAACGTCCAGGGACATCGGATACGCCGATGTGTATGGACCTACCCTTTCCCTGCTCAGGAAAAAGCCGTTCTGTATCCAGGGCATCACCTTCGCCAACGATGGATCCAAGACAGCGAACATCAATCATCTCTGGCTGAACGGTCCGTTGAGTGCCAATTTCCACCCGAACACCAGCCTCCAGGCGGTGATCGCCAACCAGATCATCGGTGCCTTCAACGTGCGCTACGACACCCGCATCGCACCGCTCAGTGCCACGGAAATTCTCGTCGGGCTGTTGGGGAAAACCCCGAAGGAAATAGATATGTCATTTTCAAATTGGATGTCCGGCTACGGCAAAGGTGGTCTGCCCGCCAGCGACGATTCGGATGGAGACGGCATCGTTGCTTCCGTCGAATTCGCCGCAGGCCTCAATCCAAAACTTCGGGATTCCGATCAGATCAGCTCTGTCATCCGGGGGGATACACGCGATTTCTCCTATCCGATTCGGCTCCCCGACAGCAAGCACTTCACGCTCCGCGCCCTCTATGCAGCCGACCCTGCCGCCCAGCCCACCGTGATCAAACCCAATCCCACCACCGGGGCCGACGGCTACGCCCACGTCCGGCTTCCCGTCACCGATGTCGGCACGGTCAGCCTCGATGCGAAAATTCGCTGAAGACACGGAGCCGGCTGGAAAGACGCCGACGCTTGATTTTTGCGGCAGAGGAGGAACCGGGGCCGGAAGAATGTTCCGACCCACGGGTTCAAATCTATCCGCAGCTGCGGACAGCGACAGGCGTTTCCGCCGCCGAGATCAAGTTTCCCCGGATGGACTTCGCTTCGGAATCACGCATTCCATACCGCCACGCGTAATGATTCGTTGAAACTCTTCCAGCGGAAAAACGGGGTAAAAGTCTGAGGGGAGCACACGCGCCCTCGCGTGTTGTCTTTGGCGCCCTCGCCGAAGACAGGCGTCGAAGGACATGCAACGGAGTTTCCGACGGGGGCATCGAAAACGACATGCGAGGGCGCATGTGCTCCCCTTGAATGATTCGCCACTTCATCGGCGCGGCGCTATATCCCTCCCAGCCATGGACGTCTTCACTGCGGAAAAACGCTCCGAAGTCATGTCGAAAATCCGCGGGCACGACACGCGGCCGGAGTTGGCACTGCGTTCCCTGCTCCAACGCCACGGTTACCGCTTCACCGTCCGCGGCCCGAAAAACAAAACGCTTCCCGGCCGGCCCGACCTCGTTCTGCCGAAGCACCGCACCGTCATTTTTGTACACGGCTGCTTCTGGGACGGCCACGAAAACTGCAAGCACTTCCGCCTCCCGCAGTCCCGCTGCGCCTTCTGGACCGCCAAAATCAACGGCAACCGCGAGCGAGACCTCCCGCAACGAAAAAGCCCTCCGCTCCCTCGGCTGGCACGTCGTCACCATCTGGGAATGCGCCCTTAAAACCACCGCCGCCCGCCATTGGCTGAAAAGCCGCCTACCGAAGCTGCTAGGTTGAGGCTTGGCGGTTGGCGGTGGGAGAGAAAAGGTGGCTGTCGCGTCTCGTGGCAGGCCGTTGCCCGGGCTTCTCGCCCGGAGCCCCACTGTAGCGTCGGTCTGCGCCCGTCGCACTTCACCCTCTCCCGCCGGACTCGTCCCGGCATAGTAACGCGACGCCGGAGGCTCTTCTTCTCCTCTTCAACGTTCAATGGCAAATGTTCGATATCAGTCCCGAAATCCGCCCGCTCACCCCAGGGCGACCTCCTTTTGGAAGTGACTGTGTCTCAAGGACGTCCACGCGAAAAGGTGGTTGCGGCGTCTCGCCGCAATGTGTCGTTGCTGCGAGACGCAGCAACCACCGTCCGCCGCAATCTCAAAAGCGCTTGGAAACCAGAGATTTCAAAATGAGGTCGGCCTGCCGCTCATCCCCCCGATTGCGTCCATTCAACCTCCACCCTGTCGATGCTTCCTCAATCGCAAACATGAGTCGCCGCCCCATTCATGAGCCCCACTCACTCCCGGCCACCTCTTTTCACCGGACTTGGACGGTCGATGACAAAAATCGGTAACTATTCAGGTGCGAAATCCAGTGGCTGGCCTGCGAATGCGGATTTGATGGAGTCCATCAGGTTGAGGCCGTGCTTGCGGGTGGTGGAGAGGTAGCTGCGGATCGCACAAAACATTCGCGCTCCGCGCTCGCTGCGGAAACATCCCGATACTTTTTG
>Ga0209512_1003317_pt1 | contig 15517 bp, 11 predicted proteins | sample frozenSSSSmetaG_FD_184142 | JGI IMG/M metagenome (GOLD analysis project Ga0209512, IMG submission 184142) | Glacier valley bacterial and archeal communities from Borup Fiord, Nunavut, Canada, to study Microbial Dark Matter (Phase II) -... | ecosystem: Environmental > Aquatic > Freshwater > Ice >... | reverse complement strand
CGAGGGCGCGCTGGCCTATTCCCACGTAGACGGAGGAGATGAGGATCTCGAAGTTGGCGAAGATGGCGAAGATGAGGGCGTCACGGCTCGGACCGGGATCGAGGCGGCGGAACACCCGGTCGGATGTCGCGGCCACCGAATCGAGGTGGGTGGTGTTGCTCTGGCTCGCCCGCATGCCCAGGGTGTTCCAGTCCTCGGCGATAGAGATTCCCGGCGTCTCGCGGGTGACGACGGCGTGCACGAGCTTTGGCGCATCCGCGGACTCGGTGTCCAGTCCGAAAAGGCCAAGCCGGGTCCATGCCGGCGAGAGGCTGGTGAAGATCTTGGTACCGCTGAACGCATAGCCGCCGCCGGCCAGCGGGCGGGCCTCCGTGGTGCTGTCGAATAGAACGAGATCGTTGCCGGCTTCACTGATCGCAAAGGCGTAGATCTCCCCTGCCGCGGCATCCCGAAGCACGAAGTCGAGTGAGTCGTCCCCGCGGTCGTGCAGGGTCTTCGCGACACCGGTCCAGACCAGATGCATGTTCACGGCGAGCGCCGTCGCCGGGGCGGCCATAGCGAGGCGTACCTGATGGTGGGCAACCTGCTGGAGGCTCAGGCCGAGGCCACCGAACGACTCGGGCACGAGAGCACGCAGGTAGCCGGCAGAGGCGAGCTCCTCGAGATCCTCGGTGAAGAAAACGTTGTCGCGGTCGTAGCCGGGCGCCCGCTCGTGAATGCGGGCGAGCAGGTCGTCAGGCAACAGGTTGTCAGGCAACAGGTTGTCAGGCAACAGGTTGTCAGGCAACAGGTTGTCAGGCAACAGGTTGTCAGGCAACAGGGAATCAGGCAACAGGGAATCAGTGGGCACAGAATCAGACAGAACAGGCACTCGTCAAGCATGGCACCGCTGTCGGGCGAGAATAGTGCGAGTGAGTACCGATCACGAAGCCCCCACCGACCGTGAGCAGAGCGCACGGCGCTCGCACCTCATCGACCTGTCGCCGCTTCGCGAAAGCGCGGCCTTTCGAAAGCTCTGGGCCGGCAATGCGATCTCGGGCATCGGCGGCCAGATGACGATCGTCGCGGTCGGCCTTCACATTTACCAGTTGACACAGTCCACCCTCGCGGTCTCGCTGGTTGGCGCGTTCGCCCTCGTGCCGATGATTTTCGCCGGACTCTACGGCGGAATGCTCGCGGACGCCTTCGACCGACGGCTCATCCTGCTGCTGGCCGCGATCGTCGCCTGGGGATCGACCATCGCTCTCGCCCTCATCGCGTGGACCGGCGTAGACATCGTCTGGCCGTTCTACCTGCTCACGACGCTCAATGCGGTCGCGGCGACGGTGATGAACACGGTGCGATCGGCCGTGCTGCCGCGGCTGCTTCCGGCGCGGCTGATGCCCGCGGCATCCGCCCTCACCGGCATGAGCTTCGGTGTGATGGTGACGATCGGCCCGGCGCTCGCGGGCGTGCTGGTCGCGACCGTGGGATTCGGATGGACCTACACCGTGGATGTCGTGCTCTTCCTCACCGCGTTCGCTGGCATCTTCTCGCTGCCAAAACTCGCACCAGAGGGTGACAGGCAGCGGCCGGGGCTCGCCTCGCTGCGCTCGGGAATCGACTTCCTGAGGTCGGCATCGAACATCAGAATGACCTTCGTTGTCGACATCATCGCGATGGCCCTCGGCCAGCCCCGTGTGCTGTTCCCCGCCGTCGGCGCCCTCGTGCTCGGCGGAGGCGCGGTGACCGTCGGCGTGCTGACGGCAGCCGGAGCGATCGGCCTGCTGCTGTGCAGCCTGCTGTCGGGTCGACTCGGCGGGGTGCGCTGGCACGGCCGGGCCATCCGCACCTCGATTGTTGTCTACGGAGCCTTCATCGCGGGGTTCGGAGGGGTTCTGCTCGCCCTGTCTCTCGGCGGATTCGGGCCGGTGAGCCCCACCCGGGCCAATGTTCCGGCGATCATTGTCGCAAGCGTGATGCTCGCGGGGGCGGGAGCGGCCGACAACGTCAGCAGCATCTTCCGGCAGACGATTCTGCAGGTCGCGGTGCCTGACAGCATGCGCGGGCGGCTGCAGGGGGTCTTCACGGTGGTCGTTACCGGTGGACCACGGGTAGGCGATATTTACATCGGAATTATCGCCAGCATAGGGGCGATCTGGCTTCCACCTTTGCTCGGTGGACTCGCGATAATCGTGATCCTGGTACTTCTCACGCGTCTGCAGCGCGGGTTCCTGCGCTACGACGCGCTGGCGCCCACCGCGTAAGCCTCATCGGATGCCGGCGGGCAACTCTCCGTCGGCAACGAACGTGAGGCGCTGGGTAGCGCGGGTCATCGCGACGTAGAGCGCCCCTGCCCCCCGCTCGGATGCCGCGAGGATCGCCGCCGGATCCACGACCACGACCGAATCGAACTCCAGCCCCTTTGCCTCCTGGGGGGTGATCACGGCGATGTCCCGGGTGAGTCCGACCGCGCCGAGCCCCACCGCATCGCCGAAATCGGCAACGAGACGATCCGTGAGCTCGCGGATGCCCGACTCGAGCACGATCACGGCGAGCGTACCGCCCGCGCCATCCGGTGCCCGATCGATCCGCACCGCCTCCACCGCATCCGCCACAACGGTGATCGGCCATTCGCTCGAGCGCACCGCACGGGATTCGGTAACCTGCAGGCCGTTCGCGATCGCCATCGACTCGGCGGAGGCGGCGATCTGGCTGGGGGTGCGGTAGTTCACGGTGAGTTCCTCGAGCCGCCATCGCTCCGACTCCGGAGAGTCCGCGAGCAGGGGGTCGAGCGCGTCCTTCCAGTTGGAGGCGGCGGACGCCGATGCGGCCTGAGCGATGTCACCGACGATCGTGAACGAGCGCTGCGGTCCTCGGCGCAGAAGCAGCCTCCACTGCATCGGAGAGAGCTCCTGGGCTTCGTCGACGACCACGTGACCGTAGGTCCAGGTGCGATCGGCCGCGGCCTTCTCGGCCGTCGTGGCCCGATCCCCGAGCTCTGCGAAGTTGTCGGCGAGGGCCTTGGCGTTCACCAGTCCCCCGACCTGCATGTTCTCGATCGCGTGTTCGGCGTTCTCGATGTCCCGCTTGCGCTGTTGCTTCGCCTCACGCTTCAGCGCGGCATCCGCGACGCTGTATTCGCCGAGATGCTCGGCTGCTTCATCGAGCAGAGGGATGTCGGCGATCGTGAATTCGGCCTCCCGGTCGCGATGGAGCAGCGCCCGCTCGGCAACGGTCCACCCGGGGGTCAGCGCGGCGAGCCACTGGGGCCGAGCATAGAGGTCCTGCAGCAGCTTCTGGGGAGTGATGGGAAGCCAGGCGGTGTTGAGTGCCACGCGCACGTCTTCGGCCGACCGCAGGTCTTCCCGAAGCATCGGCAGGTCGGTGTCATCCATGGAGTTGCCGGCGTCCTGGAGTTGAGTAAGCCATTGGCGCGACAGCGCGCCGAGCGCATTCTTCACGAACACCACGCGCGCCTCGTTGTGAGACCTGTTGCTCTCGCGGGCACGCCCGATCGCATGCGCGATGAGACGGGGATCCAGGGTGACCCGGTCGCCGTTCACGTCGAGATCCTGTGGTGCAGAAGGTACGCGCTGGCGGGAACGGACTGCGCGGGCGATGAGCCCGGCCATCGACGCCCGACCCTTGATCGCGGCGGTAGCGGGGGCATCCTCCCGCGTGGCTTCGACGCCGGGGTAGAGCTGGCCGACGCTCGCGAGTACTACCCCGGTCTCACCGAGCGAGGGAAGCACCGCCTCGATGTACTGCAGGAACGAGCGAGACGGCCCCACGATGAGCACCCCGGAATTGCGTAGCCGATCCCGGTGCGAATAGAGCAGGTAGGCCGCTCGGTGCAGGGCGACAGCGGTCTTACCGGTGCCAGGTCCCCCTTGCACGACCAGCACGCCTTTGAGCTCGGAGCGGATGATACGGTCCTGTTCCCCCTGGATTGTGGCGACGATGTCGGACATGCGTCCGGTGCGCTGGGCGGTGAGCGCGGCGAGAAGGGCACCCTCGCCCTGCAACTCGGAATTCGCGCCCTCCAGCAGCTCGGCATCGAAGATCTCGTCTTCGATTCGGATGATGCGCCGCCCCCTCGAGAGCAGGTGACGGCGAGCACGCGCTCCGAGCGGTGTCGCGGCGGTGGCTTGGTAAAACGCACTGGCCTGCGGCACCCGCCAGTCAAGCAGCAGAGGTTGAAGGTCTTCGTCGCGCAGGCCGATGCGACCGATGTAACGGAACACCGAGCCATCCGTACCGTCGTCCGCTCCACCGGGCGCCTCGGGTTCGAACTCGAGTCGCCCGAAGGCGAGGCGCTCGTCGACCTCACGAAGCTGGAGGATGCGGTCTTCATAGATGCGCGCGAAAGTGTCGCGCTCGGAGCGACCCTGGTGGTTGCCGCCGACATCGAGAAGGCGCACCGCGTCGAGTTGCTGTTCGGCCTCTCGCTGCAGCGCGTCGAGGCGCGCATACAGGGTCGCTACGTACTGCTGCTCGCGCTGTAACTCACGGTCGACCACTGGCAATTTCCCCTCGAACGCCGTGCTGAAATCCGGCATTCAAGTTTACGTGTCCCCGAGCGGGCAACTTACCGGGGCCCGTGCGCCTTCAGTGCAGCGCCGGCAGGGCGGCCAACGCACGACGGTCATCACCGATCGCCGCGAGCGTTGCGCCCTCATCGAGGCTCGCTCCGATACCACCGCGGCCGGTGACCAGCCGCTCCCTGGCGAAGGCCAGTCTCGTGGCATTCTGCACGAAGACGCGGTATGGCCGGCCGAGGCCGTGGCGCGCCGCCCAGCCGATCGCGCGCTGTCGCCCGGCAGCAGTTGACAGCAGGTTGACTTCTGATTCGGTGAACCAGCCGACGGCGGCGTATTCGGAGAGCCGGGCATGGGTGAGGCGCTGTTCGTGGCGGCGCAGCGTGGTGATCCCGGCGATCGCGAGCACGAAGAGCGGTACCTGCACGACGAAATAGTAGCGAAACCAGTCGGTCGCCCAGTAGCTCGCGCTGTTCCAGAAGGCATGGAGGACCACGGCAGGCAGGAGTCCGAGCACGAAGTACCCGATCGCACCAACACGGCCGGTGCGCCGGGCCGCGAGACCGAGTAGCACCCCCGTGCACGCGGTGAACATCACATGGGCGAAGGGCGAGAGGATGGCGCGAAGCAGGAAGGTCTGGGCGACGTCCCCGCCCAATCCGCCGTCCTGTTTGATGGCGAGGCCGAAGTACTGGAGGTTCTCGGTGAACGCAAACCCGACGGCGATAGTCGCCGCGTACACGACCCCATCGACCGGACCGTCGAAGGTGCGGCGCATCACCCAGAGGATCAGCAGGATGCCGAGACCCTTGGCGGACTCCTCGACGATCGGAGCCTGCACGACAGTCTCGAAGAAGGAGGCGACTCCCGATCCGGTGAGCCCGGCAAGCGCCTGATAGTGCTGGGTCACACCGGAGAAGATGAGGGCAATGAGCACGGATGCCCCGGCGCCCCACAACAGCGCGAAGAGCAGCGCCCCGCGTGGTTCCGGCTCCCACCGATCGATCCACCGGATGAAGAGCAGCACTCCCACCAGCGGAATGGTCGCAAGCACCAGGGCCACGAGTAGCGCGGTCGGCCCCAGCACGACCAGAAGGTACCAGGCCACGAGCAGGATCACGATCGAGAGCACGATGAAGCCGAGCGAAGCGAGCACGACAGTCGCGGTACCGCGACGAACGGGACGGGTGATCGGCACCTGGCCGGGCTGCTCGACCACCGGATCCTCCGTGGCTGCGATCGACGGCAGGGCATCCGCGTGTTCACCTGCCCGGGGTTCAGTCATCTTCGGGCACACGACCGACGGTGTTGACCAGGTTGATCGCAACCACACGCGCGGCGAACGAGAGGAGGGCGAGTCTCCGCTCCGGGGTGAAGGCGGCTTCGAGTCGCGCGTAGAAGGCATCCGGGATGTCGCGCGGACTCCGCACGAGCAGCCTCCCCCAGTCGATGATCAGCTGCTCCGTTTCGGTGACCTGCGGGTGATCCGGGTCATCGCCCGCCGACGTGAGGATCTCACGGAAGTACCGCGTCGTCACCGCTGACCCATACTCGTGCGAGATGGCGTAAGAGAAAAGGGTGACGGCGCGTTCTCCGATCCATGGCGCGATCTCGTCGCGCAGCGCGTGCCAGCCGAGATCGTCGGTGCGGGTGAGTGGGAGGAAATCCATGCGCACAGCCTAGGAGACCACAGGCGACTCTGCCGGGAGCAGCGGAACGCGGCGTCATCGAAGGCCGTGTGGGAAGACCCTGTCAGTAGACCTTGCCGGGGTTCATCAGGCCGAGCGGATCGAAGACCGCCTTGAGCTGGCATTGCAGCTCGAACTGGTCGTCGCCGAGTTCATCCCGCAACCAGGCCCGCTTCAGCAGGCCGACCCCGTGTTCGCCGGTGAGGGTGCCTCCGAGGCGGATCGCTGCGGCGAAGAGCTCTCCGGCGGCGGCCCAGATGACGGCGGGCACCGATCCGTCGGCCGCGGGCTCGTAAACGAAATTGGGATGCAGGTTGCCGTCGCCGGCGTGGGCAACGGTCGGGATGCTGATCCCGTAACGCTTGCCGATGCGGTCGATCTCGGTGAAGATCTGCGGCAGGGCGCTGCGGGGTACCGCGACATCCTCGATGAGCACGGTCCCGCGCGCTTCGAGAGCGGGGTGGAATGCACGCCGGATCGCAAACAGCCGCTCGCCCTCAGCCCGATCCGCCGTGAGTTCGGCATCCCCGCCGCTGCGATGGATGACCTGGAGCGCGGCAGCGGCCTCGTCGGCGCTGGCCGCGCCATCCGTCTGAAGGAGCAAGAAGCTGTTGCCGCGCTCGGAGAGGTTCTCGCCGAGGTAGGCGTCGATAGCGGTGAGGGCCGCAGCATCCATCAGTTCGAGGGCGGCGGGGCGGATGCCGGCGGCCGTGATTGCAGCGCACGCGGCGGCGGCGGTGATCACGTCAGGGAACCACGCGCCGATGGTCGCAACCGGTGTGGTCGGCAGCGGCCGCAGTCGCACGGTCGCCTCGACGATCACCCCGAGGGTCCCCTCCGAGCCGATCATCAGGGCCGTGAGATCCAGTCCCGTGACGCCCTTGACGCTGCGGTGCCCGAGGCTGAGAAGCCGTCCGTCGGCGAGCACCACTTTCAGCGCAAGAACCGACTCTCGGGTGACGCCGTACTTCGCACAGAGCAGTCCGCCCGCGTTCGTGGCGATGTTACCGCCGACGGTGGAGATGGCCCAGCTCGCCGGATCGGGAGTGAACCACAACCCGTGGGTCGCGAGCACGGCGTTGAGATCACCATTGAGAATGCCCGGCTCCACGACGGCGAGCTCATCGGCAGCCGAGATCTCGAGGATACGGTTCATCGCGAGGGTCGAGAGCACGATCTGGCCAGTGCTCGCGATCGCACCGCCGGCGAGTCCGGTACCCGCCCCGCGCGGCACAACTCCCACGCGGTACTCCGACGCGAGGCGCAGGGTGGCCCTCACGTCATCGATGGACCGCGCGGTAACGAGAGCGAGGGGTACGCTGCGGGAGTCGTAGCCGGACTTATCGGTGGTCAGGCAGCCCAGCACCGCAGCATCCGTCGACACGGCGTCGCCGAGGGCCATGCGAAGCTCGTCGAGAAAGGTCACGGGATGCGCCTGTCTTGGGCGCCGTCGATCGGGGCGGCGGCTCCCTGCGCTGTCTCAGTCCGGGCGGAATCAAGCTGTGCCTCTTCTATCCGGCCTCGCATCGGCACGGAGGGGACGGCGCCGATCGTCTGCACCGAGAGGGCGGCAGCCGCAGTCGCGAATCGAGCAGCTGGCTCGAACGCCTGCCCCTCGGCGATAGCTGCGGCGAATGCCCCGCAGAAGGTGTCGCCGGCGCCGGTGGCATCGACGGCCGCGACCCGGGGAGCCACGACACGAGCGATCTCCGTGCCGTGCTCGTGGAGCACCGAGCCCGCCGAACCGAGAGTGACGATGAGCCGCGGCACGAGAGCCGCGAGCACCGTGGATGCTTCGGCGAGATCGTCCGTTCCCCCGACCAGGCACGCCTCGTGCTCGTTCACGATGAGCACGTCGAGGCACGCAAACAGCGCTCCTGGAAGACTGCGGGCGGGTGCGGCGTTGAGCATCACCACGGAACCGAATGCTCGCGCGGTCGCCGCCGCCTCGGCGACCACGGCCAAAGGCAGCTCCAGTTGCATGAGCAGCACCTCGGTTCGAGAGAGCACCTCATCGTCCGCCGGCCCGAGCGAATCCACGCTGGAGTTCGCGCCCGAGGCGACGATGATCGTGTTCTCTCCGGCGCGATCCACGACGATGAAGGCCTGCCCGGTCGGCATGGCCTCCCGCCGCACGCGGCTGCTGTCGATTCCCGCATCCGCCATCGTCGCCGCGAGCAGATCGCCCGCGTCATCCGTGCCAAGCGCACCGATGAAGGCGGTGAATGCCCCGGCACGCGCCGCGGCGACCGCCTGGTTGAGCCCCTTACCGCCCGGATGCCGCTCAGCAGACTCGGCAAGGAGAGTCTCACCCGGGAATGGAATGCGATCGACGCTGAACACGATGTCGAGATTCGCGCTGCCGAGGATCGTGACGCCGCTGCGGGCGATCGTCGATTCGTTCATGAAGCCATGCCGCTCATCTGGCCAGCGTAGACGTTTCGAGCCAGGTCTGATTTCCGCTAGCCGAGGTCGGTGGTCGATGCGAGAGTTGACTGGTGAGCATCCGAACCCCCGCCAGCGTGACCGGCTCCGATCCTCGGTTCGCCGAACGGTATCGCGCCATGTCGTCGCGGGATTCCCGCTTCGACGGGCAGTTCATCGCCGGGGTTCACTCCACCGGAATTTATTGCCGCCCGAGTTGCCCGGCGATGACGCCAAAGCCCTCCAACGTCACCTTCTATCGAACCGCTGCTGCCGCACATGAAGCGGGGCTGCGCGCCTGCAAGCGGTGCCTCCCCGACGCGGTGCCCGGTTCGCCCGATTGGAACATCCACGATGACATCGCCTCCCGGGCGATGCGCCTCATCGCCGATGGCACGGTCGAGCGAGACGGCGTGGCTGGGCTCGCCCACCGGCTCGGCTACACCCCGCGACACCTCGGCCGGGTGCTCGTGAACGAGCTCGGGGCTGGGCCGCTCGCACTCTCACGTGCCCACCGCGCCCAGACTGCCCGCACCCTTTTGGTGAGCACGGACCTGCCGATCGCAGGCCTGGCCTTCGCGGCCGGTTTCTCGAGCATCCGGCAATTCAATGAGACCGTGCAGGCGGTCTATGGGCTCACCCCGACCGCGCTTCGTCTCGGTGCAACTCGGGAAACGACGGCGTCGAAGAAGGCCGGCGGCACAGCCACAGAGATTTCGTTGCGGCTCCCGGCCCGGGCCCCGTTCGACGGCGCTGGCCTCATGGCTTTTTTCGCGGCTCACGCAATCGCCGACGTCGAGACAGCGGATGCTCACTCTTTCGCACGCTCGGTTCGGCTTCCGGGCGGTGTCGGCCAGATCGAACTGCGCCTCGACGGAGCAGATGCCGTGCTGTGCGTGGCGCGCCTCGAGAATATCGCTGACCTGTCGACCCTGGTCTCGCGGGTTCGGCGGCTGCTCGACCTCGATGCCGACTCCGCCGCGATAGACGAATCGCTCTCCGCCGACCCCACCTTCGCGCCTCTGGTGAGAGCGCGCCCGGGACTGCGCCTACCGGGCAGCCTGGACATTGCCGAGACGCTGTTCCGCACCATCATCGGGCAACAGATCTCAGTTGCTTCGGCCCGAACCGTGTTGGGGCGGCTCTCCCGTGAGCTCTCCGCGACGCCCGGACTCTTTCCGACGGCACTCGAGATCGCAGAACACGGCGCCGGAGTCCTGCGCGGACCGGCGACCCGGGTCACGAGCATCCTCGGCGCAGCGCGGGCGATCGCCGACGGCTCGCTCAGCCTCGACCTCGGAATGCCCACCGATGAGTTCACTACCCGCCTTACCGCTCTTCCGGGCATCGGACCGTGGACGGCCGGCTACCTCGCCATGCGTGTACTCGGCAATCCAGACATACTGCTCGCAAGCGATCTCGTGATGCTCGCGAGCGCCGCCCGTCTCGGTCTGCCCACAACGGCACGTACGCTCGCCGCCCACGGAGCACGCTGGGCGCCGTGGCGCAGCTACGCAGGGCTCCACCTCTGGGGTGCCGCGGGGCGCTGAATAGACATCGGCGATCGCCCGCGCTACACGGTCTCCGGCTGAGGCTGGGACTGCGCCTGGGACTGCGGCTGAGACTGCGGCTGGGGCTGCGGTATCACCGTGATCACTCCGGTCATCGGCACTAGGCCGCTGAGACGTCCCGGTGAGAGCACGCGGGCCACCTTCTCCGCCGACATGAGTCCGGCCGAGACCACGAGGTCCGCGATTGAGGCGTTCGTGGTGAGCGCGGTGTGGGCGAGGGAGGCGGATGCCGCATAGCCGATGTACGGAGTGAGTGCGGTCACGACGCCCACCGATGACTCCACCTGCGCCGCAAGCCGCGAGACGTTGGCGCTGATGCCGTCGACGCAGTTCACCCGCAGCGTGTAGCAGGCGTTCGTCATCCAGGCGAGGGACTGCAGGATGCTGTGAGCGATCACCGGCTCGAAGGCGTTGAGCTGCAGCTGGCCGCCCTCCGCGGCCGCGGTGACCGTGGCATCCGCGCCGATGACGCTGAAGGCCACCTGGTTCACGACCTCTGGGATCACCGGGTTGACCTTGCCCGGCATGATCGACGATCCGGCCTGGCGCGGAGGCAGGTTGATCTCGCCGAATCCGGCCTGCGGTCCGCTCGAGAGCAGTCGGAGATCGTTGCAGATTTTAGAGAGTTTGACGGCGGCGCGCTTGAGCGTGCCACTCAGCGTCATGAAAATGCCAGCGTCGGAGGTGGCCTCGATGAGGTCTGCGGCGGTCTCCATGGGTATTCCGGTGATCGCGACGAGGTGGCGGCAGACCGCCTCCGCGTAGCGCGGGTCGGCGGTGATTCCGGTGCCGATGGCCGTGGCTCCCATATTGATCTCGTTGAGCCACGGGATGATTTCGCCGAGACGGTCATAGTCCTCGGCGAGGGTGTGGGCGAAGCCGTTGAACTCCTGGCCGAGCGTCATCGGAACGGCGTCCTGCATCTGGGTACGCCCCACTTTCAGAACGCCGGCGAACTCCACGCCCTTTCGTGCGAAAGCCTGCGTGAGCAGTCGATGCTCTTCGAGCAGGCGCTTCACGCCGAACACCATGGCCAGCTTGATGGCAGTCGGATAGACGTCGTTGGTTGACTGGCTGCGGTTGACGTCGTCGATCGGGTGGAAGTGCGAATAGTCGCCGAACTCGTAGCCCAGGATCTCCAGTGCGCGGTTGGCGATCACCTCGTTGGTGTTCATGTTGGTGGAAGTTCCCGCCCCGCCCTGGATCACACCGACGGCGAACTCGTCATGGAGGGCGCCGCCCACGATTTCCTCGCAGACACGGTCGATGAGGTCGGCCTTGTCGGCATCCAGCACGCCGAGTTCCTTGTTGGCGCGAGCGGCGGCCTGCTTGACGCGGGCGAGAGCGCGGATCAGATCGCGGTAGACCGAGATCGGTCGACGAGTGATGGGGAAGTTCTCGAGTGCGCGTGCCGTATGGATGCCCCAGTACGCGTCCGCCGGGATCTCCATACTGCCGAGGGAATCGCTCTCGATCCGGGTGCGGATGCGAGAGCCGTCCGGTCCGTCCATACCCGGGATTGCGGGGAGGTCGGCTACGGAGTCATCCCGTCGCGTTCTCTCGGCACCCTGTTCGACGAATTGGTCGCTCAACACATTCCCTGCGTTCACTACGGCTCCATTGCCTCGTGGGTTGTCACCGCGTCATTGTCCGATGCGGTCTGCGATCCAACCCCGCGCTGGATGTCGCGTCGACGGATCGATTGTGGCTCTCCGTCAGGACGAGTTTAGCGATGCAGCGGCGGGATGATCCGGCAGACCCCGCAGCAGCTGGGCATGCCTGCGCCTACAATTGGGGCCAGTAGAGGGCCGGAAACCCCCGTTCAGAGCCTACTCCGAGCGATAGGTTGAGCACACCCGAATGTTTAGCGTCACCCGGAGTGCCCAAATAGGGCATTCGCACCACCCAGGTAGAAGAGCCGACTGCAGGAGGGCAGATGTTCGAGGACGACGTGACCGTGCCGGCCGGCTGGTACCCGGACCCCATGGGTCTCCCCCAGCTGCGCTGGTGGAACAATCACGCCTGGACCGAGCTCACTACTGAAGCGCGTCCACCACTGGTGGTGCAGACGTCGACCCGCCTGGCCTTTGCCGACGACGAGGTGCCGACCCGTCGCCAGCAGCGCGAACAGCGCGAAAGGGACGAGGAGTACGCCACTCTCGCCACCGACGAAGACGAAGCGAAGGATGCCGCCGCCGCGCACACACCGCTCAGCGTCACTCTGCGCGAGATCGACGCCCCGGCGATGCTCGACGAGGATCGTGCCGCCGACGAACCGCACGGGGACGACATCGACGATGATGCCGTCGACCCCGGGGACCGTGATCCCGAGCCTGTTTCTCCCCCGGCGGCAGCTGCCCCCGCGGCGGCGAAACGACCGGCCGATCCTAGCGTCGTCAACCTCGACACGATCGACTACGGCACGGTGGCATCCGACGCCGACAATTCCGATGCCTACATGCCGCGCCCAGCCTTCATCCCAACCCAAGGATCCGTCCTCGGCTCCGCTGCGGTGGCGGGCCCCACCGTCCCACAGCCCGCTGGCGGCGAGGGCTCGTTGGACAGCACCGGATCCTTCGAGTCAATTCCTCGTGGTCGGTCCCTGTTGCGCCTGCCGATCTACACCGCGCAGGTCTGGATCATCGCCCTCGTGCCACTGCTTCTCCTCGTCCTCAGCCTGCTCCTGCTGCTCGGCTTCGGCTCCAGCCTCAACATGTGGGTCACACCCGCGATGTGGGCCATCTCCTACATCGTCGTCGTCATCCTCGCCATCGCCGACCGCGCCGCCCTCGGACACGCCGGCTACGAACACCGCGCCAGCTGGGCGTGGGCACTACTCACCGCACCCATCTACCTACTCGCCCGTTCAATGAGCCTCGCCAAAGTCGGCCCACTCGGCTTCGCCCCCGTACTCGTCTGGGCCGCCCTCGGCATCCTGCAGATCGGATCATTACTCGTCGTCCCCGGCCTCATCATCTCCGCCCTCCCCCACGTCTTCACCACCCAAGCCGAACAATCCATCGCCTCCGACGCCTCCATCATCGGAGCGAAACTCTCCGTGAAATGCTCTCCGAACCTGCCGTTGCTCGTCGGCCAGACTTTCAACTGTGTCGCCACGAGCGGCAAGGATCACTATGACCTCACCGTGGTACTCCAACGCACGAACGGCTGGATCGACTGGCATGTCAGCGACTGGGGTTACCTACATGGGGCACCCAGCACCTGACCCCCACTAATCTGGCCATAAAGATGACTGCGAGAAGGTAGATGTTCGAGGACGACGTGACAGTGCCGGCAGGCTGGTACCCGGACCCGATGGGTCTGCCCCAGCTTCGCTGGTGGAACAATCACGCCTGGACCGAGCTCACCACCGAAGCTCGACCGCCGTTAGTGATGCAGGTTCCCACCCGTCTCGCGTACGCCGATGAAGAGCTCCCCACGCGACGGCAGCACCGTGAGCAGCGCGAGCGGGACGAGCAGTATTCCACGCTCGCCACCGAGGAAGACAATTCCCGGAATGCGACGGCGTCGCGGGCCCCGCTCAGTGTCAACGTGCGCGAGATCGACGCCCCGGTATCCGCGTCGATGGTCGACGCGCGCCCTAACGAGATCCGCACGCACGAGATCGACACGCATGAGATCAACACGCACGATATCCACACTCACCCTGAAGTCGTCTCAGACCCGATAGACGACGACCCTATAGACGACGACCCGATTGACGACCACCCGATAGACGACGATCCGGTCGACGACGACCAGATAGACGACGACCCGGTCGACGACTCGGCTTTCGCCGGTGCGGGCGCCCGCGAGGTCTTCGTACCGCGCGCCGCCTTCAGTCCCACCGAGGGATCCGTGTTCGGGTCACCGGTGACGGCCGACCGCGCCGCCAAAAGTGTCGGCTCGTTGGACAGCACCGGATCCTTCGAGTCAATTCCTCGTGGTCGGTCCCTGTTGCGCCTGCCGATCTACACCGCGCAGGTCTGGATCATCGCCCTCGTGCCACTGCTTCTCCTCGTCCTCAGCCTGCTCCTGCTGCTCGGCTTCGGCTCCAGCCTCAACATGTGGGTCACACCCGCGATGTGGGCCATCTCCTACATCGTCGTCGTCATCCTCGCCATCGCCGACCGCGCCGCCCTCGGACACGCCGGCTACGAACACCGCGCCAGCTGGGCGTGGGCACTACTCACCGCACCCATCTACCTACTCGCCCGTTCAATGAGCCTCGCCAAAGTCGGCCCACTCGGCTTCGCCCCCGTACTCGTCTGGGCCGCCCTCGGCATCCTGCAGATCGGATCATTACTCGTCGTCCCCGGCCTCATCATCTCCGCCCTCCCCCACGTCTTCACCACCCAAGCCGAACAATCCATCGCCTCCGACGCCTCCATCATCGGAGCGAACATCACGGTCGACTGCGCGAAAACCCTTCCCGTCATCGTCGGCCAGACCTTCACCTGCGTGGCGACGAGTGCGAACAAGGACCCGTTCACTGTGACCGCATCCCTGCAGCGCACGAACGGCTGGATCAACTGGCACGTCGAAGACTGGGGCATCTACACCCTCTCCCGCTGAGCGGGGCTCGCGGCTGATTCGACGACGCGCTCATCCCGATGGTCGTCGGCAGGATGTTCAGGGCGGAGGGCTCGGGCATAGCCCTGGGCGTCAGCATCCTGAGCGAGGTGGTCCATCCCCGGAATCTCGGTACCGTCATCGCGCCGGTCAGTGCCACCTCGGCATCGGCGGAGCGATCGGGCTGCCGGTCACCTGGCGATCCCACCGGCACGGCCTTTCGGGATCATCTTCGCATCGGCAGCAGCGTCACCTCCGTCGACGTCGTCGTGGCGTTCTGCACCCACCGCCGCGGCCGCGAATTCGGCAACACTGCCAGCACGCCGATCACCCTCCCCACCCGCTGACCGACAGAATGGCTCTGTGCCCTCCTCCGCCCTGATATTGCTCAACCGGCCATCGGCGTCGGCCGCTCCGCACCATACCGACGCACCCGCTCTCACTCAGCACGACCCGAACTCTCCGGTGCTCAGCGCGCTGGATCTCTCGGCGACCCGGGGCGACGGAATCTTCGAGACAGTCGGTGTGGGGTGCGGGTCGCCCCAGGCGCTCGACCACCACCTGCGGCGCTTCACGGAGTCCGCCCGGCTTCTCGAACTGCCCACGCCGGATATGGCGGCCTGGCGGGACGCGATCGCCGCCTCGATCGCCGCGATCGACCCGGTCGCGGAAGCCTCGGTGAAGATCGTACTGAGCCGTGGGGTGGAGGGCGATGATCGCCCCACCGGCTGGGCCTTTGCGA
>Ga0209512_1003316_pt1 | contig 15518 bp, 18 predicted proteins | sample frozenSSSSmetaG_FD_184142 | JGI IMG/M metagenome (GOLD analysis project Ga0209512, IMG submission 184142) | Glacier valley bacterial and archeal communities from Borup Fiord, Nunavut, Canada, to study Microbial Dark Matter (Phase II) -... | ecosystem: Environmental > Aquatic > Freshwater > Ice >... | reverse complement strand
CAACAAGGTACAATTAGCAAAACGAAGAGCCAGAGGTTATAGAAATATTGAGAACTTTATTAACATGATTTACTTCTTGACTTCTAAACTCAAATTTAATTACCCACAATATCCGTTATAGAGCCAAGGTTTTTCCTATTCCTGTTGTCACTTGCTTTGCCGCGTTATTGCTTACTCTATACCCCAGGCGATGAGACAGCTATTCCCGCCCGAAATAATTAAAAACAGCGCAGAAAATTATTTCAATACGCAAAGCACTGCAAGCAAGGCAGTGTATCTTATGCTACTGGCTACACTACTGATATTTTTGTTATTACTGCCTGTTATTACGGTTGATATTACCACGCAAAGCAATGGAGTAATCCGTTCGCGCTACGATGATAATATCCTGCAATCGGGAGTTTACGGAGAAGTAACACTTGCAAACATCTCAGAGAACCTGACTGTAGCACAAGGCGATACCCTTCTTGTAATCAATACCCAAAAAACAGATGAACAGATCAATTATTACCAACTTCAGATCGATGAAGAAACGATTCATTTGAATGATCTGGCTTTATTACTTGGAAATAGTCAGTCTCAATTGGCTTCTACGCTATTTCGACAAGAATCTGCCGGTTATCAGGGTAAATTAGAAGAACAGAAAGTAAAAATGTCGCAGGTTGAAAAGGAGTTTGTCCTCGCAGAGACATTATATGAGAAAAAGGTAATCCCCAAAATGGAATATGAAGCGAAAAAGAATAATCGCGAATATGAAATAAGCCGTTACAACAACATCGGTGAACAGCAAAAACTGACGTGGCAAACAAGATTTACAGAACTCAGGACTAAAATTGAAGGTTTAAAATCGAATATCGAGCAATTGCAACGCGAAAAGCAACAATACATCATTACTGCACCAATAGCGGGTACAATTACAGGTTATACCGGGGTGAAGAAAGGCAATTTCATTGTTCCGAATCAGCAAATCGGACGTATTTCGCCTGATAATGAATTGTTAGTCGAATGTTATATCAGCCCATCGAATATTGGATTGATACAGCAAGATATGAATGTCAGTTTTCAGTTTCATTCGTTCAATTACAATCAATGGGGAATCGGCTCCGGAAAAGTTATTGAATTGTCCAACAACGTTATCAGCATCAACGACCAACCCTACTTTAAAGTCAGGTGCAGCCTCGATCAGAGTTATCTTTCATTAAAAAACGGGTATAAAGGTTATCTTAAAAAAGGAATGACTTTAACTGGCCGGTTTATGATAACAAAACGTAGCCTATTCCAGTTACTCTACGATAAAACCGACAATTGGCTTAACCCTAAAATTACCGAAAATGAACGTTAAAGTTAAGCAACGCGATATTACCGATTGCGGAGCCGCTTGTCTGGCTTCTATCGCAGCACACTATAAACTTGGACTACCTGTTTCGCGAATCCGTCAAATTGCAGGAACAGACCAGAAAGGGACAAATGCCTGGGGAATGGTAAAAGCAGCAGAAAAAATGGGATTCTCTGCCAAGGGCGTTAAAGGAAACGTCGAGGCACTACCCAATGTCCCTCTACCTGCTATTGCTCATGTTGTTGTGAAGAAAATACTACAGCATTACGTTGTACTTTATCACATTAAAGATGGAAGCGTAAATTATATGGATCCATCTGATGGTTTAATGCACAAGGAGACGGTGGAAGTATTTGCAGAAATGTGGAGCGGAGTTTTGATATTACTTGCACCCGGCAATGACTTTATTCCCCGAAATGAAAAAATATCGAATATTCAGCGGTTCATTTTTCTGTTAAAACCACACCGTAGCATTTTAGTGCAATCGCTGCTCGGTGCAATTTTGTATACCGTATTAGGGCTTTCAACTTCAATCTACATTCAGAAAATAACCGATTATGTATTGGTCGACCGAAACATGAAACTGCTCAACCTGCTAAGTGTTGGGATGATCGCGATTCTATTGATCCAACTCTTTATTGGCACAGCAAAGAGTGTATTCATCATGAAAACCGGGCAGAAGATTGATTTACGGTTGATACTTGGTTATTATAAACACCTGCTTACACTACCTCAACGATTCTTCGACACCATGCGGGTGGGCGAAATCATCTCGCGGATTAATGACGCCGTAAAGATCAGGGCATTTATTAACGACACTGCCATATCACTGCTTGTCAATCTGTTTATCGTATTCTTTTCGTTTGCATTAATGTTTTTATATAGCTGGAAACTCGCGTTGATTATATTGACAATCGTCCCTTTCTATGCCATTGTTTACAACATTACCAACCGGGTGAACAAGAAACGTGAACGGAAACTTATGGAGAATTCCGCAGAGTTGGAGAGTCAATTGGTTGAATCGCTGAATTCGGTAAGGACAATAAAAGAGTTTGGTCTTGAATCGTACTCGAACATGAAAACAGAGTTGCGTTTTGTTGAACTCCTCCGGACTGTTTACAAATCGGGGCTTAACGCAATATTTTCCGGTACAAGCACCGAATTTCTGAGTCGTATTTATACCATTATCCTGCTTTGGGTAGGCTGTTACTTTGTGGTCGACAATACGATCACACCGGGAGAATTGCTCTCGTTTTATGCCATTCTGGGGTATTTTACTTCACCTGCAGCAAGCCTCATCGGGATGAATAAGTCGATACAAAATGCACTCATTGCTGCCGACCGTCTTTTTGAGATCATGGATCTTGAGCATGAAGATGAAGAAAACAAAATGGATTTATCACCCGATAAAGCTGGCGAAATCATATTCACTAATATCTCCTTTACCTATGGAACACGAACCGAGGTATTCGAGAATTTCAATTTCACAGTCCGGAAAGGGCAAATTACAGCTGTGATTGGCGAAAGCGGTTCGGGTAAAACCACACTTGTTGCACTTATGCAGAAACTCTATCCGCTGAATGGTGGTTCCATCTCCATTGGTGGATATAACATCTCCCATATCACTTCTGAGAGCCTTCGAAGCATTGTGGGAGTAGTTCCACAGAAGCTCGATCTGTTTGCAGGCAATATCGTCGACAATATTGCCGTAGGCGAATTCCACCCAAATATTGAACGCATTATCGAAATATGCAAGACATTGGGAATGTTGGGATTTATTGAAAAAATGCCTGCGGGACTCAACACTTATATCGGCGAAAATGGGGCGACACTCTCTGGCGGACAAAAGCAACGCATTGCCATTGCAAGGGCGCTCTACCGCAATCCCGAAATACTTGTTTTTGATGAGGCTACCTCTTCGCTCGATTCGGAATCGGAATATTTTGTGCAGGAGGCAATTAACCAGATGAAAGCTGAATGCAAAACTGTGATTGTGATTGCTCACCGACTGAGCACGGTTGTTAATGCAGATAAGATAGCGGTACTCGAAAACGGTAAGTTGATCGAAGAAGGGAGCCACACCGAATTGTGGGAGACAAAAGGAAAATATTACCAGATGTGGCAAAAACAGCTACCTAAATTTAGTAACCTTAAACATTCAGATTTTATAACCAACTTAAATATAGAATAATATGAATCTAATCCATCAATTTGAAAGAATAAAGAAGATCAACCGATTAATTAAATCGGCCAATACGGGTTCACCAAAAGAGTTTGCCGATGAGCTGGGTATTAGCGAAAGTCATTTGTATCGGTATATCGAAGAACTTAACGAAATGGGAATCCCTATTCATTACAGCCGCACACGAAAGACTTACTATTACGAAAACAATACAGAGCTTTCGCTCAGTTATTCCATGAAGATAATTTCTGAAAATGGGGCAAAAGAAATCATCGGAGGATATAAAATAATTCCTTCCCTACTTTTTTATGAGAGTGTACACATGTTACTTTGACATTGTAACGTTACGCGTGCCAAACCTTGTAGCACGATAAAGAAAGCGGGGATTAATTTTATGAAAAAGTTTAATGAATTTGTATTATGAAAGAATTACAAAAAAATGAGTTAATGGAAATTGATGGTGGATTTCCACCACTTATTCTGATTGGATGGGGAGCAATGTTGCTATGTGATGCAATAACTCTTGGTATGGGGTATGGTTATTATCAAAATAGATAGCCATGGAAAACACAAATAACAACATAATGAAGGAGATGTCCTCTAATGAATTACAAAGTATTAATGGTGGATCTCTAATTGCCTTTGCAGGTCTTTTAATCGCGGGGTTTGCTTTAGGTTATCAGATAGGCAAAAGTGCAGCTGAAAGAGCAAGAGTGTAATAATTAAACAAACAAAACACCAACATTGGAAAGGCTAGTGTTGGTGTTTAATAATATAAAAAATTAATAATATGGAATACAATAATCACTTTTTATATAAGAGATTAATATTATTTGGATTCATTATTCTTATATCCTTCTACCTTGGTTTTATAATAGGTAAAAATGCGGCGCAACGCGAAAGACAAAACACTCAGATTCAAAAATAGGCAAGAAAAACAATACTTGACATCTATGAAAAAGCATTCATTCTGGTTTATTGCCACTTGTATAATAAGTATTCCATTTGCGCTATTTTATCTTTATCAATTTGGATACGACCTTACTGATAAGGCATTTAGAATTTCTGCATTAAAAAACAACCTCGAACAACAAACAATCTCAGGTCATTACATTAATTACTCAGGAATAATTGTTCCCGTCATAATTGTTTTACTTATACTCATTATTACATACAACTATAAAAAACAATCAAAATCATTACCATGATGATATGGAACAAGCATGATTTAACAAATATTTGTGGAAGATTCATTGCACATAGCTTCTTTAGTTAAGCAACTTTCTAAGATGTTGCATTACTTATTTTTTCTACTCATAAGAATCTGTTTAATAATCACCTTGATGATTAAAAGAGCAAAATCACAAATTATTAAATCTGTATAAGGAGGAGCTCAAAATGCTCCTTCTTATTTTATTGAACGCAAATAACCTTACCCAACTATTCTCCATTTCGGATGCATCGCTTTATCGTTTAATTGATACGCTCAAAGAAATGGGCGCACCTATTGAGTTTAGTGTAATCCGCCAGAGTTATACTTATTCAAGCGAGGTGAATTTTATGTGCGGCTTCTTCTTGAAAGAATTATCGCGCAACGAAATACAAAAAGTAAATGGCGGCTTTCAAAATCTGGCTTTTTTATTGAATTTTAATGATAATAATTCCCTCACTCTCAGAATTTGAGAGTGGGCACGCGTTACTTTGATATTGTAACGTTACGCGTGCCAAACCTTGTAGCACGATAAAGAAAGCAGGGATTAATTTTATGAAAAAGTTTAATACATTTGAATTATGAAAGAATTAAATGAAATGGAATTGAGAGAAGTGGATGGTGGGTTTATGAACCCTACCCTACAAATGCAAATATGGATACTTGATTTTTGTGCAGGTTTTATGGATGGCTATAATGAAAGTAAACGCTAAATTTAATATTATGAAAAACTTAGTTGAATTATCAAAAGAAGAAGCAATCCAGATTGAAGGTGGAAGTTTTTATTCCGTTGGCCATTATATCGGTTCATGGTGGGCTAACGAAGTGGACTTTTTCCACGGAGTATACGATGCATTATAATAATCAAAAAAAACATAATTATCATGAAAAGTTTTGAATTAATTTCTTTAGATACGATATCTCTAAAAGAAGTAAATGGAGGAAATCAACAATCCTATGAATTTGGCCAAGAGGTGGGCACAATAATACGCAAACTTGCTAGTTTTTGGTGGCTCGCTATTTGATTTTGCATTTATAAAATAGGGCTGTCTAAAAAAACCAAGACAGCCTTATTTTACTAATTATGCATTTCTACCTAATACTAATATCGTGTCATATGTTTAAAGATTTTTTTACAGTATCTGAATGAATTAAATGCTAAAAGATTTTTATTTGTTTCTTACATATCCAAAATTCAATGATCCACCTATCTCATTGAGTTTAAGAAAGTCCATTTTACTGACTGCTAAGATGATTTTGTTCTATTTTGGGTTGGCTATCCTGACTACGGTTTTGTTCCATTCGATTTTAAAATATTTGGATTTATTCCCTAAAACGGGATTAAGACTAACCGAGATACCATTATCTTTCAAGTTGGTTTTTTTTATTCCAATTCTTGAGGAAACAGTTTTCAGACTTTCCTTGAAATTTTCAAAGCAAAATCTATTTCTGTCATTAGCAGCTTTGCATTTTACGCTTTTTTATCACTCATACAGCCTGTTTATCCTTATTATCATCTCATTAACGATAGCTTTGATACCTTATATGAGGCTGATTCCAGTAGCATTTTATACAAGATTGGGATTAATCTGGAAGAAATACTTCCCGCTCATTTATTATGGATTAGCTATATGTTTTGGATTAGTACATCTGTCAAATTTTCAAAACTTAAGAATAGTACACTACCTTGTTTTCCCGTTGATTGTTTCAAATCAAATTATTATGGGATTGATTTTCGGTTATGTGAGAGTTACTTTTAAGAATGGATTTATTTATAGTGTTTTGCTTCACTTTCTGATCAATTTACCGCTTATATGGCTTGCTCATCAGTGATGATTTTCGATTTTAAAGGTGATCAACAATTTATTCAATTCAATAAAAAATGAAAGGTTTTCCCTTAACTGTATTTCTACTATTGCTGTTCATATCTTTAAATGCACAAACAATTATCATATCCGGTAAAATAGTTGATGCAGAAACGGCCAATCCTTTGCCTTATGCAAATATTCAACTCGAAGAGACTGGTATTGGAACGATAAGTCAATTATCCGGAGCGTTTAGTCTGAAAATTCCGGTCAAAGATGTTGATAAAATGTTGTCGGTTTCATTTATGGGATATAAAATATCAAAAATGCCTGTCGCTAACCTCCGGGGAATCAGCAATACAATTAAATTATCAAAAGAGGAATTTGTATTAGGTGATATAATTATCATGCCCGATAGTACGTTGCTTACGCTTCTTAAAAGGGCATATTTGAAAATTCCGGATAATTACCCGATGCATCCTTCAAAACAAAAAGGTTTTTATCGCGAAACGGCCAAATATTCTGAAAATAGATATTTGTATTTCTCAGAAGCTGTGATCGAAAATTATAAAAGCTCCTACAAATCGAGTTCTGATAATGGTCAGGTAAAGATTTTAAAATCAATAACCAATGAATTTCCAGATATGGCTTCGATTGGATTCCGGTTTTATCAAGGTATTTTCATGGCTAACGAAGGTGATTTTGTGAAGAAGAATGCAGATTTCATAAATCCGCGTCACTTTAAAAATTATGAATATTCATTGTCCGGCATTACAAAATATCAGAATAATGAGGTGTATGTTATTAGTTTTGACACAAAGGATGATTCACTGAAGGGTAGTGAAAAGGGAAAAATATTTATCGAAAAATCATCACTTGCTTACATTGCCTTCGAAATTAAAGACACAGAAAGAGGAATTTTTCTTTACAATAAATCACACATTGGAACGCCAAAAGTGACAAAGGCGGAAAGTTCAGCGGAGTATATAAAATTCAGAGATAAGTGGCACCTAAAGCATGTTGTTTTCAAGGAAGTTATTGCCCATAAAGGAAAAGACTTACAGGTTAATGGCGAGTATATTTCGACGGCTATATTTACGGATCTTGTAAATCCGATTCCTTTGGGAGATCAGATAAATTACAGTGATTTTTTCTCGGAAAAAGCGAAAGATTTTTATTCCGAAGACTATTGGGAAGAATACAATGTCCTTGAAAGAGACAGTACGCTTGGCAAACAAATTAAACTGCTTTACAGTATTGAGCAATCGAAAAGATTGCTGACTGAAAACACCAAATTTAAAAAGATTAACAACGCACGCAAAGTTCTTTCCAAATTCAATAACAGGTTCGGTTTGTGTTTCATGCCCGTTAATGGAGATGAAGGTTTATATGCTGTTTCCTATAAAAATTCAGGAAAAACAATCAGTTTAAACGAACATCTTAAGCCATTCGAAAATATTCTGTGTTTGAATGCGCAACTTGATTATAATCTGAATAATAAATGGGCATTAAATTTTTCTGTTTCCGGAAAATCGAATACGACTTTAAAAACTAAATCTTATGACCTTGGGGCTTCCTACCGAATGTTATTGAACCTTACGACTAAACCTTTAATTTTAGATCTTTCATTAAGGTATTCGTTCAATAAATTTTCCCGCAACTTTTCAAATTACACGAACAACACAAGTTTTAAAATGGGAAATAAAACGATTGATGCAGAATCGCTGAGATTTGGTATTGGCTATAATACGAATGGTTTATTGCCACAATTAGGCTTGACCTATCAACTCAAAAACAAACTATGGCTGTATGCATCCACTGGATATTATCTGCCCATGAATACAAACCATAAGTTGTATGTTTCTGAAAAATCAGGATTTTTCCTGACCCGGAAATGCTCCGACATCAAACTATCAGATAGTTCACTGCAAGTGACTTATAACGGGTCTCCCACTACAGTTAGTCATGTAAATTTCGAAAATTACAATGCGAAATTGGGGGTCGTCATTAAATTCTAATGTCACCAATTTTTAATTATTAATGGCGGTAAAAAATCATTTTTCTTACCCCAAATAATTGATCAGCTCCAATAATGATTTTTAAAAGTATTTATTGAGGAATTTAACAAATTCAACGATTCTTTCCCTGATTAAGATAAATTTGCAATATAAATAGACCACGCTTTAAAATGGTGGATTGTTTATTAATAACCAGGCGAAAAGGAGAAGAACATTTTTTAAAACCTTTAAACAATATGATTGTAAATTACATTAGTTGGAATGTCGACCCGGAGATTTTTAACCTGTTTGGAATTTCACTTCGATATTACGGAGTATTGTTTGTTGGCGGATTGGTCTTTTGTGTTTACGTTCTGAAGGGAATTTTCAGGAATGAAAACATTCCGCCTGACTACCTCGATAAATTAACAGTTTACGGATTTATTGGGATATTTGTTGGCGCACGATTGGGTCATTGCTTGTTTTATGAACCATCCTATTATCTTAACAATCCATTGGAAATAATTTTACCCATTCAGCCCACCATGGACGGCGGATATAAATTCATTGGCTACCAGGGATTGGCAAGCCATGGCGGTTCTGTCGGATTGATTATTGCCTTGATTTTATATTCGAAAAAGACAAAAGAACCGATCCTTAAAACGCTCGATCTGATTGCAATTGTTGCGCCGCTGGGTGCCTGTTTTATACGATTGGGCAACCTGATGAACTCCGAAATTGTTGGAATTCCTGCAAATGTTCCCTGGGCTTTTATTTTTGTGCGTGAGGATAATTTACCACGACATCCCGGGCAACTCTATGAGGCAATCACCTACTTAATGGTTTTCGGACTGATGTATTATTTATACCGGACGAAACGCGAAAAATTACAAAACGGATTCTTTTTTGGATTGGTAATCACCCTGATTTTTGTGGCCCGATTTTTTATCGAGTTTATCAAAGAAAAGCAGGTGCCGTTTGAAGCGCAAATGCAACTCGATATGGGACAATTATTAAGCCTCCCATTTATTGCGATTGGGATCGTATTTATTATTTATGGAATCGTAAAAACAAAAGAAGCGAATCCGTTAATTAACGAGAATAAATAAGTGACCTGTTTCCATATTTAAGGTTTCTTTAAAATAGCAAATGAGAATGCCACCAAATCTCCAAGTCACAAAAACCCACCAAACCTCATAATTAAAGATTTAGCTTTGGTGGAATTTGGCGTTTTTGTGTTTTGGTGGCAATTTTTTTCCATCGTCGCTAACTTGAAATATTGAAATACGACATTTCACCGTTTCCATTACTTAAATGATAGTTCGGATCCCACGAAATGAAACCGCGGGAATAAATAAGCGATTAAAAAATCGCCTGACCCGCATGATTTTGATCGCAGATTTCAATTTGAAAACAACAATTCTTGTTGCAATATTTGTCGAAACATAAAATTCGCCCAACAAACATTCAAATAGATGGATAAATTATTTGTTTTTATGTTTTTAATGGGTTCCTTTGAAATAGAAACAATCGTTTGGTACAATAAAACTCAAATGATGCACAAAATTGCAAATACAATAGAGGCTTTAGTACCGCAAATTGGGATTCATCAAAAAGGACAAAATTTCGTATATCAACATCATTATCAATCGAATCATCGAAATAAAACCAACTAATATGACTAACTATTTAAAAATCGGAATCTTACTGACTGGATTATTGATTTTAGTGCTTGGGTGCAGTGAAAAAATCGATATTAAGCAGGAATCAAAAATTCTGAATTCGTTCAGCATGAATATCAATGATCAAATATGGCAACCATCTGTAATCGGAAACGATTCATGCTCAGTGGCTCTTCGGTGTGAGATGTCGACAATCCACGGCGATAAAAACTTTTATACAATTGCAGCTTACAAGGATTCGCAATCAAAAACGAACGCTGAAAGTGAAAATATCTTTATGTTGCAAATTATGAATGTAAATGGTGCCGGCTCCTATCCTATTTCCGATCCTTATGGCGATTTCAAGTCATATGCCAGGTTTGTAAAAAAAGATTCCGGTAATCATCGGATATATGATAATAGCACAACCATCGGATCGTCTGTGGTAAAAATTGAGGAAATGATCCCCAAAAGTGGTTCAGTTTTGATTGGCATTAAAGGTTCGTTTTCAGGAGTACTATATAATAAGGCCAATCCGAAAGATTCTATTGTAATTGATAATTGCGTCTTTAATTTGAAAAAACTAAACCGGAATAATTTTTGCCAATGTGCCGAATAAAGGTTTTCACGAATCCATTCATTTTATGCGTGTTCCTTGCCGTGAAAAATACAACCAAATTGCTGCAAAGGTTCATTTGAAGAAATGATGGTTTTTAAACCATTGTGCACAATCCGATACCCGGAAGTTTGGGTTCCGCGATTTGGAATACTACTTTTCAAAAGATATTATTAAACATCCGGAAAATTCAAACAGTGAAGTTACCGGATGTTTTTTTAAAGTAATGAGCATTTAAATATCATGATCATACCTCCTACTATGAATTGAGTTGACTAAAGTGATTTTTATGGTTGGAGGGAATTGGTAAAGTTTATAATTGTCGTTAAAAATGACAATAATTAATACTTTCTGAAAATATTGGGCAGGACATTACTATAGGGGGTGGAATGGTTTTAATGCATAGATTTATATTGTCTTAACATATATTGCCTGTTCTACAATGAACTATGTAATACTTATAGTCGAGTCAATTATGCCAACTTCTTTAGCTTTAGTATATGAAATTTTGATTTTCTTGCACTTACTTTTAATTTTTAATGTGCGTTCTTTTTGAGCCAATATTGAGTCAAGGTTCGATAAATATGCCTCTAAGATTTCAATTTTTTGAAATCCCAAACTAATCTTGATTCCATGAATTTCAATCTGTTCTTCCTGATTATTACAAGCATATGCACTAGTATTAAGATCGTTGAACGTTTTTAATTCTTCAAAGGTTAGTTTTGAATCATCAATTAAATCAATACACATTTCAGTATCCCAATCGGAAACTATGGACTCACCTTTAATCACTAAAACTGTTGTTGATACTAATTTGTTCAGGTGTTCAGTAATTGAACTTAATTCAATATTGACAAAACGGATATTGTAGGATTGCTCTATTATTTTTAAATTTTCAAAATACTTCAAATAATGTTGAGAATATGCAAATAAGGATGGCAACAATGGCAATATAGGTAATTTGATTTCTTTTGATTGATCATATATCACAAAATGGTTATTTGCACCGAGATAATTCAATAAGGTAAATAGCTCAATTTCCTCTTTAACATTTCTACAAGATTTGCAATGTTCAAACTCAAAATTGAACTTTAACTCAATGGTTGGATCAATCTTAATCTTCAAAATTGAACTTATCAAAACCAAATGGATTTCCATGGCATATTGAGAACCATAAATTTTAACTTCAATATCCGAAAGTTCAAATCCATCATCAAATCGGATATCAATTTTAGTGCTTTTTTGGGGTACACTTTTAAACGTAAATTTTGATTTACCATTTATGATTGGGAAATTAAGTCCTGCTATCTTTAAATTTGCTTCAATTAATTCATCCTCTGATATTTCAAATTCCCCAAATTTTTTACCGGTAAAAAAATCATTGAATTCCTCAATAAAGTTCTCGTCATTTTTAACGGTAAAATTTGCGTTGCCTTCAATTGTCCCATTAATACCAATTAACGAATGTAATTTAAATGAATCCGAATTTGCTTTTAAAACTGGTAGTATATTATTGTTTTTGAGAAATTTTCTAAATGTTTCGGTTGAGGTAATTTCTTTATCAAAATCATCAATGATATTTTCTTTAAGGTTAATAATGAGTTCATTGATCAATTCCTCAGCAGTTGAATTAATATACTGAATTCCTTTTGTAACTAAATCATTTATTTTGTGCTGTTTTAAATTTGGGGCAACAAGGAACCACTCTTTGCGATGATGATTTAGAGCGTCAGAAATTTTTTCAAATATTACTGAGGTATTCGGATCTTCGAGGTCATAGCCTAAAAACAGAACATTATTTGTTGACAGCTCTTTTTTTATGATAGTCCAATAGATATCGTTTTCATTATCCATCTTAAAAAAGTGGTTATAATCAGATTTGGTAATGATTATACTTTCGGGTTCTGATAAATCACCATGTACTTTAAAAATATGTGTTTTTTCTTTTTCGAGATAAGGTATGTGCTTAGCTGCGAATAAAATTTGACCTCTCTGTCCAAATGCTTTTTCGATTAGTTGATCATAGTTAGTAGTAATAATGGTTTTGAAATGAGGAATGCTCGACAACTGATCATGACTAGCTGTGGAGACCGGCGTAGTATCGACAAATACTTTTTTCAAAATCTTAATTAATGAATTCTTATTATTTGCTTTTAATCGACAATACTCTTCCGCCAAATTCGGCAATGATAAGGTAGGATTAATCTGTTCTTGCTCTGTTAATGATAAATTTTCGTATAATATTTCACAAAGTCTTTTACCTGAGGGTAACCCTGCATATAGAGATAATCCTGCACCAGCCCATATAATCACTTCTTCATTTCTAATTAACTTAAATAAACTTTCCTTGTCCATATTTATCAGTGTTTAATTCAATGAATTATCGGTAATAATAGCTGTTCACTTTTTGATTTATCCCCTTCATTAATCCTTATTTAGTCATTTATTAATCCTTAAAGTGCGTAATTTTTCTTTTGTTGTCAGCGCTGTCTATCTTGTTGAATGTCATGGAATAAGTTTTTGAACTTAATTTGCACAAACCTACTCAACAGAAATGCGAAAACCAAAATATAAAGCAGGGAAAATTTGAGCATATGACAAATAATTATTTATCAATTGGCAGATAAAAGGATTTTAAGAAAAAGTGCAACGGTTTTGAGAACAGGTATAGGGAGAAAAAAAAAGTATTTTAAGATTTGAAAATGGGAGGATCGTAGAACAATTTGAATTATCGTTATAAACGCTGAACAATTGAACGCATTAAATGAACCAATGAAAATAGCCTTAATAATAAATGTTCTCCACCATTTTTTATTAAGTTTGAAAGATTTATCTTAAACTGAATTTGTTATGAGTATCGACCAGAATCTTAAAACCTGTCCAAATTGTGGGGAGAAACTAAAAACAGGATGGACTACTACAAATGTATTGATCCCTAAAGAAGAAACAAGTTTCATAAATGAAATATTGGGTAGAGTATCAGAAGGCTACTGCAGCATCTGTTCAATTGCATCTATTAAAGAGTCCGTCTTAAAATATAGAGAAGAGAAAAATTCGCTTAATGATTTTCTTATAAAAAATATTTCTGCTATTCCTATTTTAACAACCCATAATCCATTTGGTTGGGAATATGAATCAATCTCAATTGTTACTGGACAATCAGTTACCGGAACCGGATTGTTTTCAGAAATCGCATCAGGTTTTACCGACTTTTTTGGTGCCCAATCAGGATCATTTAATTCTAAATTGGCAGATGGAGAAGTATTATGTTTTGCTCAATTAAGATTAAAAGCTTTAAATTTGAATGCAAATGCAATTATAGGGACTGATATTGATTATGGTGATGTCGGAGGTAGTAAAGGAATGTTAATGGTTTGTGCCGCTGGCACAGCAGTGAAATTGAAAAATACAAGTGTATTAGGGGATGGTTTAAAAATCATTGAAGAATTAACCACAAAAAACAAACATCTCAAAATATTAAACAGCTACAAGGCGCCCTATTATGGAGGAATATAGGTAAAACACATCAGTAAAGATGCGTTCATATTGAAAATAAATTTTAAAACTTATTTCTTGGGATGAAAGTTTCAATCCCATCAGCACAACCTAAAATTAAACAATAAAATAAAATACTCCATTGGAATATGAAGAAATTTGAAGATAAAATAAGGGTCATATGTCACCTGTTTCGAGACTAATATGCCAAACGATAATCAATTCCCGCTTCATTAATTAACAATTTTGGTTTCGAAGGTTCATCTTCAACCTTTTGCCTAATTGTGCCATAAAAAACCTGCAGGTATTGGTTCCAAAGATGCACATTTACATAGGGCCTACAGAAAAATTAATTATAGATGTCGAGCACAATAGATGCCTGACTGACGAAAAGATGTGCAAGGTTTTATTCTTTTGTGTTGCGAAAAGCTTATACTTCAAAAAATGGGAGCCCCGAAAAATTATCCCTCCGGGATAAAATGTTTATAGAAAATGTATTGGACAACCAAATATACGACCCCCAGGGGTCGAACACCTTATTTCGAATCATTTTCTATAAACATATGACCTCTCTGAGGTCTTCCAAATAAAATTTGAGTTTTTCAGCAAACCCTACATATTATAACCGATTGAAATCAAACTCTCCCGGTTCAGGGTAAATTTGCCAAAAACAATCCGTCAGCCCAAATATCATCGATTGTAGATTACCCGCCTTTTAAATATAAGGATAGTCATTCAATTCCAGCTTTTCACAACAAACCCCTCTCCACCGAAGCGAAGAGGGGTTTGTAATAGCAAGGTATAACAGGTTAGGCCTGTTTGCCTGGGAAGAGAGCGGTATTTTATAAATCCCAATCGTCAGACTCATTTAGCACTATGCAACAACGTGCATAATCGGATCACAGTAGGCCGAAGTTCCTTCTGTGGTAACTGCTGCCACACGAAACCAATACCGTGTCACAGGGGTAAGGTTCTCAAGTATTACAGTTGCTTTGCTTGTGGCGTCAGCAAAGACCCATTGCGATTCGGATTCCGGAAATGTATTGATACAATATTGCCAAATATACGATTTGGCACCCGGTACAGCCTGCCGACGGAGCTTAACTGTGCCTGGCCGGTCACCAGCTGTGGCCCAAAGCTCTGGTTTTGGATTTGTAACAGGCTGTTTCGAAACATTAAAGCCTGCACTTTTAATAATTGCTTCGTCGCCGTCAGC
>Ga0209512_1003315_pt1 | contig 15522 bp, 14 predicted proteins | sample frozenSSSSmetaG_FD_184142 | JGI IMG/M metagenome (GOLD analysis project Ga0209512, IMG submission 184142) | Glacier valley bacterial and archeal communities from Borup Fiord, Nunavut, Canada, to study Microbial Dark Matter (Phase II) -... | ecosystem: Environmental > Aquatic > Freshwater > Ice >... | reverse complement strand
ATATTCAGGTGCCTATATCGGTGGTGTCCACCTCTTCCCATTCCGAACAGAGAAGTTAAGCCCACCAGAGCCGATGGTACTGCGGTAACACGTGGGAGAGTAGGTCGGTGCCAGATCTTAATCAAAAATACCCTTCAGAGAAATCTGAAGGGTATTCTTGTTTATAGGCAGTTTGGCTTCCTGAATTTATTCAGGTCCTCGGACCGAACAACCATATCACACCCTCCTAAATGTTTATATTTTTACATGTACATGTACGTGTACACGTACATGTAATTCGTATATTTGATTTATGAAAACAATAACCGTTAGCGAGTTTAGAAAGAATATCAGAAAGTACGCAGACATAGCGAGTACTGAAAAGGTAATCGTTAATCGTGGCGAGGGCAAGGCTTTTGCGATAGTTCCAATTGAGGCAGTTGAGGATGAAGGATATAGCCCGGAATTTGTAAAAAGAATACTGAAAGCTTCAAAATCAGCTGAAAAAGGAGATGTTACAAGGATAAAAGATGCTAAAAATATATGGTCAGATATTCTTTAGACATTCAAAATAAAGCAAAAAAACAATTAGGCGACCTTTACAGATCAGGCAATAAGGCTGATATTAAGAAAGTAGAAACAATTTTTGCCGAACTGGAAGTACACCCAACCACGGGAACGGGAAAACCTGAACAACTTAAATATGAGTTATCTGGATTTTGGTCCCGCCGTATAAATCAAAAAGATAGACTTATTTATAGAATTAATGATTTAGAAGTTGTTGTAACTGTCCTTTCAGCTAAAGGGCATTACGGAGACAAATAAACAATTATGGACTGAAAGTCCATAGTTTTGCTTTCGACTGAAAGTTGCATCGTTACTCTAGTATAAAATTAGATCTACTATCATCATTTGGTTTTCTGTGATGCCTCAAATATTCATTAACCATTTCATTGGTTATATTACCAGTACTCCAACAACCGTAACCAATAGCCCAAAAATAACTTCCCCAATACTGCTTATTTAAGGCTGGAAACTCTTGGTGCAATTTTAAAGAGGTTCGTCCTTTTAACTTCTTTACTACATCACTAATGGACTGGGAAGGACGTGGTTCCGGTACTCACTGGTAGCTTCTTTATTTCTTCGTCTTATCCATTCTTTGTCCTGCTCAACCAATACTTCAAATCACGATCTTCATCATCGGTATTTTTCATCATCACTCTTCGTAAAACAGGAACAATTTTTCGAACTCGACTTCCAGTGACAGGCTTAGGCTTTGAAATAATTGACTTACGTTCAATCCGCATGTCTGAATTTTCATATGGAACTTTCGCTTTGCTTAGATAATTACTTATTGTGTTGTAATTATACTGTGTATAGCTCAAGCAAAAGTTTTTAAGGTTGGAAAACACTTCAAATGGGGTTTCTGGATTATTTTTCCAAAAAACTACTATTACTCTCTTTTTTTGAGGCTGATTAATCTCCATTATATTAATATAACAAATATAATGCAAATGTTTAGGACGTTATTGATATGTTTTCACTAATTTTAAATATTTTACCCTGGTAAATATATCTTTTATCTAGGGGTATTATTCATCGGATTTAACAAAGCGTAGAAATGAAATTGTGCTTTTTTTTTATAGCATTGAGTTGCTTGTTTGGTTGCAGCAGGCATGCTCAACCTCTTCAGGCCGGTAATATATCAGTTTCCTATGAACGAACACTCCTTTGGAGAAGTCAATCTGATTTTGGGGATAAGGTATTAACTGCCTGGTCCAATGAGCCAATTGAAATTACTACTATGAATGGTAAGGGGAATGTACCCCGGGTGTTACTGGCGAAGCTATTGTTGAAAAAAGACATTCCCGAAACCAATGACATCATTACAAAACTTAAAGTATGGGGGGTATCAGGATCGTCCTGGGCGTTAAATAAAAAAGGAGATTATGATTTTACCATTACACCTTTAACTACCATATTATATTTATTTGGCGATCAGCCAAAACTGCTTTATCCCGCAACTAAAAGTTATTTATTGAATATCCTGTTGGCTGAATCGGGCAATAAGTTTCGATATAAGGCGCCCAAAACACTAGGGATATTTGACGAAACAGAAAACCATATCCTAATGACGGAAGGATCCAGATACCTTAAAAACAGGTGGATGATGTTGCATGGCAATTCAAGTTCTCAATATAACAATATCCACAATGGAATGGAGGGCAAATTATTGTCTTTTCTAGCACAAATGAAAACTGGTGGATTGTATGAATTTAATTCTCTGCCCTATATCGGGTATACCATTACTGCTTTATTGAATTTAGAAGCATTCGGATCTGAGCAACTGAGAACAGCTTCCCGGGATGTGTTGGATTATTTAAATTGGACCTATGCCCTTGGTAGTTATCAGTTTAAGCATTATCCCCCAATGAGGAGGCGATATGAAAAAGCTGCTATCACTTCATTAACCACAGATTATCAGTCTGTTTTTATGAATACTTGGTTAAGCTATTCAGCAGATGAACATTTCAATATAAATAGTAATGCGCGAGATGTACATGCCTTGATGGCTGCCTGTTTACCCTATCGTCCGGCGGATAAAGTAGTAGAAATGATCTTCAACAAGGGGGATGGCTATTTTGTGAAATTGGGACATGGAAAAAATAGCAGTCCCGAAATTGCCCGCCCTATTTGCCTTTTTCTAAATGATACGGCTGGAAATCTATCCTCCGCTATTCATCTTGCAGGTCCTGGAAAAGATTTCATGGACTGGAATAATACAGGCGTGTATAAAAATTTCGCCTGTACTGCGGGGCCAGTCTATATACCAGCATCCTTTAAACCTAAACTACAAAATGAAACATGGTCTATTTATTCCCCCAACGACAGTCTGCTGATAGCGGTTCATTCTGAAATTGAATTCGGAATGGTAGCTGTATTTGAAACTACAGCTGTCGATGAATTGCTTAGTCAATTGGTAATGGCAAACCCTGATATCAAGCTATTGAAATCAAGGTTTAGATTTCCTGATGGTCCACTACTTACCTATGATGTAGGTGCAGCCAAGAATAAGTGGGTAATGATTTCAGACAGCGGACAAATGCTCAATAGAGATTTTGACAAATGGTCTTTAATGCAGGGCGATTTAAAATAATTTGAATTCGGAAGAGGCAGCAAAGCCTTTATTCGTCTTTCCTGCCCTTCCTATCTTTGCCGATTCCACGTTGCAGGTAACTTTAAAAATATTCAGGTGCCTATATCGGTGGTGTCCACCTCTTCCCATTCCGAACAGAGAAGCTAAGCCCACCAGAGCCGATGGTACTGCGGTAACACGTGGGAGAGTAGGTCGGTGCCAGATCTTAATCAAAAATACCCTGTAGAGTAATCTGCAGGGTATTCTTGTTTATAAACAAATTTTATAGTTGTATCTTGTCGCCCGAACCAAAAAAACGACAACTGTCTCTATGAATTTCGCCCTCGGAAAGATTAGCCGGCTTTTTAATCACCTGATTCTCCAAGAGAGAGACCCGATTAATCGTGCCCGGATACAAATGCTTGCCTATATCCTCTGCTCCTATACCTTCTTTTGTGCCGTGCTTATTGTCGTTTATGCGATTGGTGGCAATAACTTGCAGCTGATCCGGGTTTGTGTGGTCTTTGTGCTTACCTTCGGACTATTTGGTATCGCCTATTTTACTGGAGCCTGGAAAATGGTTTCCCATCTTGTATTGTGGATCTGCACGATTGTAGTATGGAGCAACCTGTCTATTTATGTGCACAGCATTAACATTGCCACGCTTCAATTTATCTGGTTAGGCTGTGCCATGGGTTTCTATATGCACGGACTGAAGTGGGGTTGGTTTTATGCGGCCATTAACATTCTTCCCGTTCTCCTCTTCACCGCCTTGGACAGTAAAAACTTTTTCCAGCTTGGAAATGGGCCCCAGATTGTTGGTCAGATGACTTACCTGTTTGTGATCTCCTACAATTTCTTTCTCATTATATTCCTTCAATACCACTTTTTTAAAGCATTTATTAAGAACTTCCTCAATTTGACGCGTACTAAAAACGAGTTACGGGAGTTGAACAACAAGTTGCAAGACAGTTTACTTGCGGTAGAAAAATTGTCGACTGCGCGAATGGATTTCTTATCTGCCATGTCGCACGAGTTGCGCACACCCTTGAATGGGGTGATTGGGATGTCCAATGCACTTTCCCTGCAAGATCCGCGCCCTGACCAGAAGGAGCATCTGGATGTGCTGCAGTTTTCTGCGGAGCACCTATTGTCTCTAATCAACGATGTTTTGGACTTTAATAAGTTTGATTCGGATAATGTGGTATTGGAGCGGACCAGCTTTGATCTCGCAGCATTGATTAGAAACAACCATCGGGTTTTTAAGCTAAAGGCGGAATAGAAGGGATTGGAATTTTCCATTCAGCTTGATGAGGAATTGGAAGGTAAATATGTTGAGAGTGACCCTACCCGTTTAACACAGGTATTGTCTAACCTGGTTAATAATGCCATAAAATTTACTGAAAAGGGCCAAGTGCAGCTCGAGGTGTTGATTGAGCAGCTTACTGCGGGACAAATGACCCTTCGTTTTACGGTTACAGATACGGGTATCGGTATTGCGGCCGACCGGCAGGACAGTGTTTTTGAGCCTTACGTTCAGGCTTCTTCCAGCACGAGCAGGCATTATGGCGGCACAGGCATCGGCCTTCCTATTGTTAAAAAGGTGTTGGCCTTATTTGGCACAGCAGTAACACTGGAAAGCCATATTGATATTGGTACTAAAGTCAGCTTTCCTATTATTTTGGATTACCATCATAGGGAACAATTAGCGGGGATAGCCGAGGAAATGGACTTTTGCCTGAAGCACCTTAAGGTTTTAGTGGTGGAAGACAACCCGATAAATGTACTGGTGCTTAAAAAAGCACTAGAGCGCTGGAAAGTTTTTCCAGTAGTTGCGGAAAATGGGCGCATCGCCTTAGAGACCTTAGCCGCACAGGATTTTGACCTGATCTTGATGGATTTGTACATGCCCGAGATGGATGGCTATGCCGCCTCAGCAGCGATACGAAGTCTAGGAAATAGAAAAGCAGCCACACCCATTATAGCGCTGAGTGCAGGGCTCAATCCAGATGTCGTGAAAAAGATAGCGGCAGTTGGAATAAACGATTACCTTTCAAAACCCTTCCACCCGGACCATTTGTACGAAAAAATGAAGCTATTGACGCTGGGCACAGTATTAAATTAGCAAAGATTATACTCCAAGCAACCTACTTGATTTAGGTATTGACATCACAACTTCCAACAATTAGTTTTGATTAATTGGTCTGCAGTTCCAATTGGCATCTGCTCAAAATAGTACCAAGTAACCAAATATGACTCGTGTAGACTTTTTTTTAATCATCACAGCACTAATTATACTGGGATTGGTATTGAATTCTTGAATGAATCTTGCCTGGTTATCCCTAGGAGCGATACTACTTGTTTTAGTGATTTTTTAATTGTTTGAAAAGCATAACCTTTAGTAAATGAATTTTGAGTTAAAATGCAAGAAGTGTAAAAGTGCCGGGGATGTAGATCGAATTAGGCGATCAGGAATGCTAAAGCATATTTTTTTCTTTTTGCCAATTAAAAAATATGTATGCTATAAATGTTTAATTACTTTTTACAAGTGGTCATAATTTGTAATCTAATTTTGATGGCATCTTTTTGACATTATTATTCCCATATGTTGTAACCAATGGTGTAGTTTTGTTACATGTTAATTAAGATTGGGCTAATTGAGGATAATTTAGTTTTATTGCGCAATTATTATGAATTTTTTAGTGCTGAACATACCTTTAAGGTTATTTTTAGTCTCAGCAGTGTTCAGGAGATCAGTCAATTAGATTCTCAGTATCCTCCAGACATTATTTTGCTTGATTTGATGTTGCCTTCGGGAAATAGCCTGGATCTTATCCACGTTATTAAACAAACCTTTCCTGAAAGTAGAATCATCATACTCTCTTCGGTATCTGACCCGAATATTTCTAGATCCGCCATAGCTAAAGGGGCAACTGGATTCTTGTTAAAATCAAGTAGTCTTGAGTTTATTAAAGATGCATTGCATAAAGCTTTTGAAGGAGCGATTCCGCTATCCCCATCAATAGTAAATCATTTATTGGAAATTAAACAAGGATCAGTTAGTTTAAAGGAGGCCTATCCCAGTTTAACCAAAAGAGAGATAGAACTTATTTTTCTTTTAAAGACGGGTATGGCGAACAAGGTCGCCGCGTCGGTGCTTAATATAAGTTTTTTTACCGTTAACCATCATTCGAAGAATATTTACAGAAAGCTTAACATTCACTCCAAAGCTGAACTAATCTCGATTGCATCAAATTTTGCCTCCGGAGCTGTATTCTAAAGTCAGTTCTGTTGCCATTTAAGCCAGTTTTGTTACGATTCATTTATGGAGTTTTGATACGGATGAAAATTCCATCAGGAGATCATGGAGACTGAAACTAAAGAGCCCGTTTTTTTACTTTATAAGACCTTAATTGCAGCTATTCCCGACGTTGTTTTTCAAACAGATGTGGATGGTTCTTGGGTTTTTCTAAATAATTCCTGGACGCGAACCATGGGCTACAGTATTGCTGAATCACTTGGTGAGCCCTTTTACTGTTTTCTTCATCCTGATGACCTAGAAGGAAGTTTAAATCTATTTGAGCAATTGATAACAGGTGTTGTGCAAGATTATACACAGGAGATCAGGTGTATTAAAAAGTCTGGAGCGCAGTGTTGGATTAAAATTTTTGCAGTATTGGCTAAGGATGCCTCGGGGAATATTACTGGAAGCCATGGTACCTTGCAAGAAATTAGTGAGCACAAAGCGCAGGAACTAGAACTGAAGGTATTGAGGTCGAGTTTCGTATCATTGGGATCTCATCAATTCCGGACACCACTGGATATTATGCGATGCTGCATAGAACTCTCCGCAATGCACATTGCTAAAAATGGAGTCGATGCCGCTTACCTGATGAACCACATTCATACCGTCATCAACGAAATAGACCAGTTGAATTCACTGATTGAAAAAGTCCTTACTCTTGGACAAATGAATGCTAAAATATTTGCCTGTAACATGGAAAGTGTAGACTTAATACCCCTTATTCAGAAGGTTCTGAATGACCTTGAATTGATTCAAATAGATAAACGGAAGGTTAATTTCGTGGTCAGCGGACTAAAACGCGAGATTACAGTAGACTCTTCACTTATAACACATGCCCTAAATAACCTGGTTTCAAATGCATTAAAGTATTCCGTTGGGAAACCCTCCCCAAATGTTGAACTCCTATTTGCTGATAAATATTTTCAGGTTATTATTACTGATTTCGGTATAGGCATTCCTTTCGATTCACAGCAACAGATTGCTACGGCATTTTACCGTGCAGATAACGTAAGGGCAATTAAAGGAACCGGACTGGGAATGTTCATTGCTAAAAGGGTGGTCCTTTTGCATAAGGGCGAGCTGGCTTTTACCAGTGTGGAGGGGGAGGGTGCTGTTTTTACTATCCAGATAGCCTACTGAGTAAATGTCAGTTTTGTTGCCATTTACGCCAGTTTTGTTATGTTTCTTTTCAGGAATTTTGGCGTGTAAATGCAAAAACAACTTATACGCCTCCTTTTCAGTTCGCTTTTGGCGCTCTGCCTGCATGGTTCCCTGCTTGCTGCCGATCCAATGCCAAGGCCTGTTCGGATTTGTTCAGGAGCCAATATTATCATCAAAGGAGATCTCTTAAGTCAAACATCCAACAGCTACTCCTGGGAATTTTATCAAGGCAACAGCTGGGTCAATGCTCCTGGAGTCCAAACAGAACTCAACTACCTCGCTACACCCCTATATAATCCCAGTACGCTGAACATTACCTATACCCTGAGGCGGAAAACGGTGATATCGGGATTGCCAGTGTATGATTCCTATTACCTTGTCACCGTAGAACCTATTTTACCCATTATCAACAACGAGATCACCTTACCTCTGGTCCATACTTTTTGCAGTTCCGGAACGCCGGCAACTATTATAGGTTCTAGTCCTGCCAGTGGCTCTGCTACCATTTTCTTTCAATGGCAAAGCGCAATAGATGACCTCCATTTTGAGAACATTGATGGGGCTAATTCCAAAGACTATACCCCAGGAGAAATAAAGGGTACGACTTACCTGCGCAGAATAGCGATGTCCGACGGTTGTGGCCTGTCGACCATTAGCAGTTCCATCAAACTCAGTGTGAGCTCCGCATTGGCCAATAATGTCATCAACCCGGCAGCCCTCAACACTTTTTGTGGCAAAGGAGATCCGGATATTCTAACCGGTGTTGTTCCATCCGGAGGGAATGATACATATGTTTATAGCTGGCAAAAATCTACGGACAACCTTACGTTTACAGACATTAGCGGAGCGAACGCATCAAACTATGATCCCCCCACGCTTACAACTACTACCTATTTCAGACGTACAGTAGTTGCAGAACCTTGCAACCTTCCCTTGATCAGTAATGTAATCACTATCCGGGTGATGCCTGAGCTGTTGGTTCCAGAATTGGAACGGTCGGCGCTCAGCATCTGTTCTGGAACCAGTACCACCCTTTCTGTCAAAAACCCAATAGTAGGAATTACCTACCAATGGTACGATAGTCCGGCACTAACCAAACTATTGTTTGTTGGAGAAAGCTATGTGACGGGCAATTTGAGTAGCGACAAGACCTTTTACGTGACGGGCAGTAATGGAACATGCTCCAGTGCTTCTTTGGGCATCGCAAAGGTTACCGTAATGGCGCTGCCAGGATCCACTTTTATTGCGAATGATGGTAAAGAAATTACCTGTACTGGCTCCAGCGCAGTATTTACTGTTGCTGTACCAAATGCTGCTTTCACTTATAACTGGTATGCTGCTGCAAAAGGCGGGATGGCTATTGGCTCAGGCAGTACCTGGACTACACCTGCTGTACTGCAAAGTACAACCTATTACCTGGAGTTGGTCAATAAAGAAGGCTGCAGTTCGGCAACAAGACAAGCGGTAACCGTTACGGTGATGCCAGCTTTAGCAGCGCCGACAGTAGCTATTGAAAGTACCACCCAACACAGCATCACCTTTAAATGGACACCAGTAAAAGATGCTGTAGGTTATAAAGTAAGTTTGGACAATGGGCTCAGCTTTATTGATCCAAATTCTGGAAGTCAAGGTCTGACACATACCGTAGAGGGCCTTTTGGGAAACCAGCGCGCCAGCATACTGGTAAAGGCGGTAGGAACTTTAGCTTGTCAGGAAGGCGCCACTTCGGGACCAAGTGCGGGAGAAACGTTAAAGGAATTTGACGACATCTTTGTGCCTAATGCCTTTACGCCGAATGGCGATGGCAAGAACGACGTGGTTTATGTGCGGAGTCAAACCTTGAAAACCATGGCTTTCTACATCTACAGCCAATGGGGCGAACAGCTTTTTTACAGTTCGAGTATTTCCAAAGGCTGGGATGGCACGCGGAATAGCGCCAATCAAGCATTGGGCGTTTATGTCTATGTGCTTAAAGCGACAATGAACGATGGGCGTCAAATCAATAAAAAAGGAACCATTACATTAATAAGATGAAGCAAACTACCCTTTTTTTTTTTATACTGTTGTGGTGTGTAAGTGCAAATGAAGCAAAAGCGCAGGTAGACGCTCATTTTTCACAATACTATGCCTACCCCCTTTGGCTCAATCCGGCACTTACAGGAGTAGTGGATGGCGAAGCCAGAATTACAGGTAATGTGCGGGAGCAATGGACAGGTTTGGCCAACAATTACCGGAGCTCTGCAATTTCTGCAGATTTGCGGCAGTCGGACAAAATAGCCCTGGGAGTGAATATCCTCAATCAGAAAGCGGGTTCGGCGGGTTATAACACCCTGTCTGCTTATGGTTCCTTTAGCTACCAAGTGGCCATTTCTGCGGATAGTTACCATAAACTAAACTTTGGGCTGCAAGCAGGCGTGATTAACCGTGGTTTTGATGCGAGCAAGTTGCAAATGGACAACCAATACAATACCTCGATTGGTTTTGATCCGAATATGTCATCCGGTGAAAATTTCGCAAGCCAGAGCCATGCCTCCTTTGATGCCAATGCAGGAATATTTTATTACGATGGTACCCCATCAGGTAAGGTCAACCTCTTTGGGGGAGTAAGTGTAGCACATTTAAACCAGAGCAAAGACCCCTTCAGTAGCCAAGGCAGCATAACTGCCAGATTACCCATGCGCTACAACCTTCATGGCGGTGCAAGAATTAGCGCGACACCCTTTATAGACATTACGCCCCATTTTATTTACATCAGACAGCAAAAAAGCGAGATAAAGGCCGCAGGACTAAACTTTGACTTTAACCTCAATACGGATTACAGCTTAAAATTAGGGGGGATGTACCGCCTGAATGATGCCGCTGTAGGAAATGTAGCACTTTATGCCAAAAACCTGATAATAGGGATCAGCTACGACTACACCACCTCTACCCTTCAAAAGATGGGCGCGGTACGGGGGGGCTACGAACTATCTGTGAGCTATATCTTTAAGCGTAAACTCTCCGCGAGAGAGGAGAAATGCCCAAGACTATAAAGAAACCCTATGAGAATCCATATCCTACTCGTATTCCTTTGTTTAACGCAGGCTGCTGCCGGACAAAATAAAACCTTTAAGGCGAGGGCAGAAAAGGCTTTCGCGGAAAAGGACTATGTAACGGCGGCATACTACTATGATCAAGCATTAGAGCAAGGCAGTACCACCCAACAAGGGATGGTGCCCTATTTTTCCCAAAAGCAGGGAATGGACAGTGCAGGCGTAAATGAAGTCCGCTACCAACTGGCAGAATCCTATCGTTTGTATCAGAATTATCAGCTGGCGGAGGGATGGTATAAACAAGTGATGGAAGGGAGCGAAAGCAACTACCCCCTGGCCAGGTTGTGGTACGGGAGCTGCCTTAGGGCCAACGACATGCTCAGCGAAGCATTAATTCAACTCCGCCAATTCATCCGTACCCATTCCGATAACAAAGATTACAGCAACTATACCATCATTGCCAACAATGAACTAAAAGATTGCTTATTTGCCATCAAACAACACCAAACCCTTACTACCACAACAATTGTAAAGCTGGAAAGCACTTTCAGCAGTAGCGAAAATGATTTTGCAGTAAGCATAGCCGGCGGGAAATATTGGTTTACGGGAACCTCTTCTGCTTCCAAAAACAAGTACCTGAACCAGATCTTTATCAGCGATAGAGACAGCCTAACCAAAACCACGCAGCTAGTGTTCCCTGGGAAGGAAACACCTGGGATGCACGTTGGCACACCCTCGCTGGATTTATCGGGGGAGAAAATGTACCTGACCAGGTGGTATAAAGAAGGCGGGAAAATAATAACAGGCATTTTCCTGAGCAGGTATGAATCGGGACAATGGAGCAGTCCTGTGAGACTGAACAATGCGGTGAATGTGGAGGGCTTAAACTCCAAGCAGCCATTTGTGACACCCGATGGGAAGCAGCTTTATTTTGTATCGAACCGTAGAGGTGGCAGCGGTGGAGAAGACATCTGGTTTAGCGATCTGAATGCGGAGGGGCAACCCTTGAATGCCTATAATCTGGGCAAAGACATCAATACTGGTGCCGATGAAAATACCCCGTTTTTTGATCCGCGCAAAAACAGACTTGTCTTTAGTTCCAAGGGATATGTAGGGATGGGGAACTTTGACCTGTATGAAAGTGTTAAAACAGACAGAAGCTGGACCGCCGCCCGTAACCTTGGACAGCCCTACAATTCGACTAAAGACGACCTTTATTATTTTGAGGATGACCAAGAAGAAGGAATGGCCTACATCAGTTCAGACCGGGAATCAGATTGCTGTTTAAACCTGTTTAGCGTCCATGCGGTAAAAGCTCCGATTCAAAGCGCCCTGTTTGTGGGTAAAGTGAAGAGCTGCGATAGCGGAAGTGTTTTGTCGGGCGTAAAAGTGGAGTTAGTCGATGCCATGTCGAAGCAGACTTTTAGTAGCATTACAGACAGTACTGGCAGCTATTCCTTTAATGTGAAAGTAAAGCGGGCTTACCAGTTGCGCTTAGAGAAAGCAGGATATTTTTCGAAAACGATTGCTGTTCCGGCATTTGCCAGCTTCCAGAAAGACACGGTCTATAATACTGATATTTGTTTGCAGATGTTTGTGGTAGACCGGCCGATTGTGATCCAGAACGTGTTGTATGATTTCAATAAGGCGATTCTGAAACCTGCCTCCATGCTGGTGTTGAATGATCTGGTTACTGTGCTGCTAGACAATCCAAAGATCAGGATTGAGCTGAGTGCGCATACAGACTCTGTGGGTACAGATAGCTACAACTTTAAGCTTTCGCAGCAGCGGGCACAATCCTGTGTAGACTATATCATTTCCAGCGGGATATCGGGGAGTAGAATATCAGCCAGGGGATATGGAGAAACCAGGCCCGTTGAGCCCAACAGCTTAACCACTGGGAAGGACAACCCAGAAGGGCGCCGTTTAAACAGAAGGACAGAATTTATGGTAATCAGCATCCACTAGAGCAGGTGCTCGAGCTCCAGGTTGTAATTGTCTTCAAATAGTCTTTTGAAATAGCTGGGTGTTTTGAAGCCAGCGACATGAGAGATTTCAGCTATTGTGCGGTACTTTCCGGTTTTAATGGCATCCATGGCCAGTTGAAGCCGGATTTTCCGTACATATTGATTTGGCGTTACCCCCAGGATTGCTTTGGTACGCCTAAACAACTGACGTTCGCAGATGGCCAGTTCTGCACAGATGCTATTTAAGTTAAGGTCCAGGTTTCTATTGTGCTTTCTGACGGTGCTTTCAAATTTGTTTAGCCATTGCTGGTCGGCCGCAGTATGCGCAGGAGTCGCGTTGTGGAGCGTTTGATTTTTGAGCGTGGTATTTTTGCCGATGCCGAGCACCAGTTGTTCGTTTTCTAGGAGTGTTGAAGTCCAGTACACCCAAACCACCTCTCCGGTTTTGGTGAGGTAACGACTTTCGGAGTTCAACAACGATGGCGACTGTTCTGGATATAGGGGAGCCGATGGCTGATCTTCGGAATGGATAAACGACTCAATGGGCCGGTTCAATAGCTCCTCATAACTATAACCCAAGGTTTGCATTACCGTTTGATTTACCTCTTTAAAATAGCCATCCTGGCTGGCGATGCAGATAAAATCATGCGAGAATTTAAAGATATTTTCGAAATAGTGATTCCCCTGTAAGCGGCTAAGATTCATGGTTTGAGATTTTAACACTAAGGTTAAAAACCTGAGGGATTTATTGTAGCCTTTGGCGGGTATTGAAGTTCCGTTTTAGGAAAATAGGACGTCTTTTTTGGAACCTCTTTTCCTATGCTATTGTAGTTGCGGTGTTATGGGCTGTGGATCGGTGTCCAATTCGGAGAGGTAAGTGCCAGGGCTTTTGCCTGTTAGCTTTTTGAAGGCCGTATAATAGCCTGTTCTGGAGAAGCCCGTTTCGATGGCTATGCCCTCCAGCGTAAACTGATCCCAATTGGAGTCCTCTTTGATGCGAGTCAGTAGGTGCTGGATACGGTACTCATTGATAAAGTCGCTAAAGCTTTTGCCATAATGTTTATTGAGGATGGCAGACAAGAGGTGGACAGGGACCTTCAATTCATTGGCGATGATGGAGAGCGATATTTTACCTTTCAGGAAGGGCTTCTCGACCAGCATCAGCTGCTCTAATCTGCTGCAACAATCCTGGAGGTCGATCCCTATGGGCAACCAATCATATTGACCAGTTTCGCTAGCTTTTGATTTTGCTTTAGCTCCCGATCGGGGCTCCGGTTTCAATACCCCGTAGAGGATTTTAGGATGAATGAAAAGGTATAAGCAGATGGTAATGACCCCGAGCAACGTGATGGTAATACTCGTTTCTTTTGCCGCGTCAAAAGAGTCGGTAACCCTGGTGGTGTTAAAGCGAAAGATCTGGGCGGTAAAAAAACCATACCCAATCACGATGAAGGTTTGAACTGTTGTTAATAATATTACCCATTTGAGTTCTGCGCTCTTTAATTTGGAGGTGGCATTTTGTTTAACCAGCAGGAGCCATTGCAGGCCTAAAAAATATACCCGTTGAATAAATCGGGCATAGTAATGTACGATTGAAGGGAGAAATCCGGCACCCAGATAGATTTGTGCGGACGAAACTTTTTGGATCTCTAAAATTTCGCTGATGCGCTGGGCAGAAGTAGTGGTTGCGTAATACCAACTGATATCCAAGACACTGATTGCAAATGGGATAATATGGAGCAGATAATGGCGGAGTGATTTGCGTTCTTTTTTAAGAATAAGGCTGATGTAAATGTAAATGAGGGGAGGTGTGAGGTAATAAAAGGGGCAGCCTATCCTAAACAAGTACCAGAACTCGTGCAATAGACCTGTTGAAATGATGTAGAAAATTATGCTTTGGAAAACTACGGTTAGTATGATGGTTGCACTAAGCCAGCGGTTTACGGCGTTTCGATCTTTCCTGGTCATGAAAATGATGGCGATTAGAATAGACAGTGTAACGGATAAAAAAAGTGGAAAGTTCAGCATCTAGGCAATAGGTAATTTGGATGAATCCTTGAAACCCTAATTTCAAGGATAGTTCGCAATACTTAATAAATAAGTTTGACGGTGTAAATTTGCACAAATAATTTCAACTGAAGCATTGTTTTTAGTGTATTTAGGTTAAATAATTACTATTTTTTGAAATTCCTTTAATGTCCCGCTTCTGTATTTTAATTGTGGTAGCTTGCAAGAATTATTGGAAGTTAAAATCTTAATATAGATCTGTGATTGTTAAAGAAGTTGTGCTGATGGAATCAGCGGTTTGGATTCTAAAATTCATATCCGCTGATATGTTGCATTTTATTGAGAGCGAGTACGATGAAATTGAAGAAATTGATCCGCATTTTAACCCACACCACGCGATGCTTGCTGAACTACCTCTATATAAATGATATTGATATAGAGAGTTTGGTAGAGGGTGATCAAGCTTATCAACAAGCAAATAGTACTTGGAATATTGTTAGCGGAAATCAAAATGAGGATTTTAATGACTCAACTCCCGTACGCCAAGTTTACAGTGATAAAAGTTATATGTACTGCATTGCTTTATGGAACTGTGCGCAGCAGATTTTGCTGAACGAAATAGATGTGTACAACGACACTTTTGGTGATTTTGTAGAAGGGATGGACAGGATGTCGATTGGAAAAAGTACCTTTGGCGATGAACGTACGCAGGCTCTTTTTATATTGATTGCCCAATTAGGTGATTTCCGTGTTATTTAACTACATGAGCCTCGATTCCATTATTGGCTCTTTAACTGGCATTCGGAAATAACTAGCCACGAGATGAGAATTCCATATAGGACCGTAGCAGACTACTACGTTGATAGGTTACAGATGTAAAGGTGGTGACATCAAAGTCGAGTAATACTAATCATCCGAAGCTTTCAAGAGCATAGA
>Ga0209512_1003313_pt1 | contig 15531 bp, 22 predicted proteins | sample frozenSSSSmetaG_FD_184142 | JGI IMG/M metagenome (GOLD analysis project Ga0209512, IMG submission 184142) | Glacier valley bacterial and archeal communities from Borup Fiord, Nunavut, Canada, to study Microbial Dark Matter (Phase II) -... | ecosystem: Environmental > Aquatic > Freshwater > Ice >... | reverse complement strand
AATTCTGGACTACTACATCCCACTACAAATCGCTCAAGCCCTGATCCGCTCGTTCCTTCCGATAGCTGAAACCCTTGTTCTCTCGATGAACTTCTGCTGCCTGAGCAGCGAACCAAGCCTAATCGAGAGATTAGGAAACCTGATTCATCCAGCAGTTTTTGGCTTTAGGCAAACCGAGAACTCAACTACCACAATTCCATCACAGAGGGACTTTCAGGCTTGGCGTTGTTTTTGGTCCATTTGCTACGGGAACGCCATTGTGACGGAACCTGATGAATGACGCGAACAAATCTAGTACACTTGCACCCTATCAGTTCCTGCTCTACAATGGCGGCGACGTGTTGAGGATAAACGGCCATGAATAAAGGTGAACTGATTGACGCGATCGCGGAAAAGGCAGAGGTTAGCAAAAAAGATGCTGATGTCGTCTTGACTGCGATCATTGACTCGATCGTAGAGGCAGTTTCCGCAGGGGATAAAGTCTCGCTGGTAGGCTTTGGGTCATTTGAGCCACGCGACAGACAGGCGAGAGAGGGACGCAACCCCAAGACCGGGGACAAGATGACGATCGCGGCAACTCGGATTCCTGCCTTCTCTGCCGGGAAAGCCTTTAAAGAGAAAGTGGCACCCAGCGATTAGTTAAGGTGAGATGCGAAAAATTATCCACATCGACATGGACGCTTTCTATGCCTCGGTCGAACAGCGAGATTATCCCCACTATCGAGGCAAGCCGCTTGCTGTGGGTGCCACTCCCCATCAGCGAGGAGTCGTCTGTGCAGCTAGCTATGAGGCGAGAACGTTTGGCATTCACTCTGCCCTGTCCTCACGGGTTGCCCTCCAGCGCTGTCCTCACTTGATTTTTGTTCCACCTCGCTTTGACGTGTATCGGTCAATCTCACAGCAGATTCGTACCATCTTTGAGCAGCACACCGACCTGGTGGAACCAGTCGCACTGGATGAAGCCTATCTGGATGTCACAGAGAATAAGTTGGGATTGCCCTATGCCACTACGATCGCGCAAGCGATTAGAGCCTCTATCTTCAAAGAGACAGGCTTAACGGCTTCGGCAGGTGTTTCCTTCAACAAGTTTCTAGCCAAGATGGCATCGGGGCTAAATAAGCCCAATGGCTTGACGGTGATCCTGCCTGAGCAAGCGGAGACGTTCGTGGAATCTTTACCGATCGAGAAGTTTCACGGCATTGGAAAAGTCAGCGCCACTAAGATGCACGAGTTGAACATCCACGCAGGAGCTGACTTAAAGCAGCGGTCTGAGGCGGAGTTAGTGCAGCATTTTGGCAAGGTTGGGCACTACTACTTCAAGATTGCTAGGGCACAGGACGATCGCCCAGTCGAGGCGAATCGAGTTCGTAAGTCAGTGGGGGCAGAGACTTCTTATGCTCAGGACTTGAGCGACCAGGCGGTGATGCTGCATGAACTGGAGACGATCGCCCAGACCGTCTATCAACGACTGGAGCGGCACAAAACTGGCGGGCGGACGATCACGCTGAAGGTGAAGTTTGCGAACTATCAACAGATCACGCGCAGCCGGACGGTGATGAGTGAAATTCGTGAAGTGGCAACGATCGTGACTTTAGCTCAGGCGTTGTTTGAGGCGGTTAATTTGGAGGGGCGGCATGTGCGGCTGTTGGGAATCTCGCTGTCTAATTTAGGAAGTGAGGAGCGATCGTTGAGAGGGTCACAAATCGAATCATCGATGCAGTTGGTGTTGTTTTAGTGGTGGAGCCTTTCCATGTCAGACCGTCAACCTCAATTCACTTCAACTGAGCTGAAGGAATGGCAGCAAAGCCTGGAGGAAGCGGACCGTCACAATATTCTTTGTCACTGTCGAGCCTGTGACCATGAGTGGGTTGCCTCTAAACCGGAAGCGTATGTTTGTGGCAGCAAGAGCGTGGAACACATCGCCTGTTGGCAGTTTCCAGATGGTTGAGGCAGACTTCATTCATCGAACGTTAGAGTCTTGAGTCATTAGAACGATACATCGAATTCCGCGAAAACTTAGAGTGTCGGAAGAACGTTCAGAGGTAACGCTAATGATGAGCGATGATGAGTCCTCACAACCGGATGATCGCGGGAAAGAGATGCTTGGGCAGGTAAATCAAAGCAGCCTCCAGAGCATGATCCCCAAGCTGCTAGTTTCTATGATCTAGGCTACGGCAAGGGAGAGATTGAACGCCCACCAACTAGTCCGCAGGCTGATGATGCAGAAAAATCTTGCATCTCTTGCTCTTATTATCGAAACAGTTGGAAAAGTCTTAGTGCTTCTAGAGCGAGATTCTAAGCTTCAAATGCTTCGAGTCGGTTTTTTGCGACTCAGCAATAGGCTGCAATGTCTTCACCACACACGTCAGCCAGGTAGCACAGCGCTTTGAATCGTAAACCTACCAGTTGTTCGTAGAACGGGTTCAGTTTACACAGGGGGGGAATGTGGAGTAGGACCCGACCAAAGCAGCGAATATCTCGTTCAAACGGGCATTGAGAGGGGATGAAGCGACAGAAGAAATGGGCTGTTTTGGCGTTGTGAATCTCGATTGTGTCGAGTTTTTGGGTGAGGGGCTGGAGCCAGGGAACTGCGACTGGGTGAGAAGTAAGGTCTAGCATGGTCAATCTCCTAAGCAGCGGGGGAGCGACTTGGCTTTGTTGGCTGCTACTGATTCATACGGCTGGGTTGAAGAGTTTATGCAACCCAGTTAGGGGCATCATCGTGATCCTGGATCTCCAGGTTGAGATGCAGTCAAGTGTACGGAGTCTCAGTTGCAATGGGACCATTTTTGCGGTCATGTTCTAGACGTGTGGATTCTGTAATCATGAAGGAGTGTAGTTCAAGCCAGGATGAATCCGATGGTTCTCGAACCCGTTCTTTGCCCCAGTTGTGGCAGCGAAGATGTCGTCAAACATGGTCAGTCGCAAGCAGGGAGACAGCGCTATAAATGTCGAAATGCAGAGTGTTCTCGCTGCACGTTTATTCGAGATTATCGCTACCGAGGCTATCTGCCGTTAGTGAAGCAGCAAATTGCTGAGATGGCACTCAACGGCAGCGGTATCCGAGATACCGCCCGCGTGCTGAAAATTAGTCCGACGACCGTGATCGAAACGCTTAAAAAAAAGTCCACAGTTGAAAGCCGTGAATGAAGCCCGACTCTTAGAACTAGAACCGACCCAAACTGTTGTGCGCCTTTGCCAGTGGGAAGATATCGAAGCTGAGCTGGATGAGATGTGGAGTTTCGTGGGTTCAAAGCAGCATCAACGCTGGTTGTGGCACGCCATTGACCACATCACTGGAGAAGTGTTGGCGTACGTGTTGGCAGGACACAAGGATACAGCATTCCTCGAACTGAAAGCCTTGCTGGAACCCTTTGGTATTACTCAGTTTTACACAGACGGTTGGGGTGCGTATGAACGGCATCTCGAACCGGTGTTTCACACAGTGGGTAAAGCCAATACTCAGACGATTGAGCGCAAGCATTTGACGTTGCGAACTCGAATTAAACGATTGGCGCGTAAAACCATTTGCTTTTCCAAATCGGAATGGTTGCATGATGTAGTCATTGGGCTGTTCATTAACCGATTTGAGTTTGGATTATCCATCTAACCGCTCTTTCCACACGTCTAGAACATGACCCACTCCCTGACTAAAAGGTGGCGTGTGTCTACACTGTGAACACGATGCAGTGGAACAAAAGACTTACGCTGGTAGCTGCATAGCTTATCAACTAGTTTTTTATGGAAGCTGTGTAATCATCAGTCCACTGCTCTTAAGATGACATTCCTTGATTTTTGACTCAGTGCAACAATATCAATTCCACGCTCAATGCTAGTTCTACTTAGGTATGTAGGTATGCAGAGCTTTTCAGCCTTTGCTCCAGTTGGAGTTCAGTCTTGTTGTTATTTTTGGTTCAAAAGCAACGGGAACACCATTATCGATAATTAGGGGGTAAACTCAGCCGCCTCAGTGACGAGGTGGCTGAGTTTACCCGTTTAAGAAGCCAACGAAGCTATCCAATCCTGTAACTGCTGCCGTTCCTTTGTTGACAACTGTTGAACAGTGCGTTTCAAAGTATCCAAAGGAATCAGTGACAGCATTCCAGAATCGGTGTCCTCCTGGCGAGATAGCTCATCTAGGAGCCATTTATCCACAGCTTCCTGAACAATACGTCGTTGTTCCTCTGGCACCTGTCGTTCGTAGATACGCCGCATCGTCTCGACCGTCATGCCCATCTGTGCGGCCAAAGCTCGAAGCTGATGCTCTGAGAGCCCAACCATAAAAGCCCAAGTGGCCCAGATGTAGCGCATTGTGTGCGGCGTGATGCGCTTACCGAGATAACTATGAGAAACGTCAGCATAAAGATTGGAAAAATTCCCTGGTTCGTAGGGCTTACCAGTCCCTGGCTGCACAAAAACTACAGTGTGGGTCCAAGTATCTCCTCTCGGTCCGGTGACTTGATGAATCTCAGGCTCAAGCTCCAAAAGCCCTAGAGACTGCCAGACCCCCTTCTGACCATCCCGTATCGGATCGCACCATTGGTAGGCGTAAGCAGTCTTGAAGGTTCCTGGAAACCAAGACCCATACAGATAGCGTTCGACATAATCATAAAAACTGGTGCCATCCGAGAATCGGTAGTTGGGCAAAATGCCTGAGAAGCAACCGTGGGCTTGACGGGTTTTGTAATCTTGGACATCAACCACCCAAATACCCTCAGGATAATGTTTCCCTTGATCAGTGTAAGTTCGGTAAAGATAAATATCGACCGGGAGCTGATTAGGTCCGATTTCGCGTGCCCAGTCAGGAGGCAGCGGGTGATACAGCCCATCAGCCGGAACATCACCAGGGCGTTTGACGGGGCAGGAGGTAGAGACTTTGCGCTCTCGTAATTCCTGTTGTCTACGAGGGGCTAGAATGATGAGCTCTAGCCAAATTAAAAGGTGGGCGATACTAGCTGTTATTTTCCATCCCGCTCGTCGCCGTCCTGCGGGGTCCCGAACGCGGCATTGGGGAGCTAGGCGCTCGATAAAGTGCTCCCTCAGAAACCTTAGTTCAGTCATGCCTTCCGGCACTTCCGGCCATTTTTTGTCGTAGTCGGAGACATACTTGCGACTAACCGTCCACTCCTTGACTACTTTCTGGACGACGCGAAGTTCTTCTAAAATCGTTGCAATGATGGGAACCAGGCGCATTTCAGCTTTAGAGTCGGCCTCATCTTTGTAGATAAAGCGTCCGATCGCGTAGAGAGCCACCAATCGTCCGACTTTAGTGCGGGGGCTCCGAGAATTTTGATGCTCCTCTAGAAATTGGAAGTAATGTTGAATCAAATCTGTTAAAGTCTGCTTCAGTTCGCGCCATAACCGCTTGCGCTGGGTTGGCGAGAGTTCATCCAGTTCTTCTGCGGTCACGAGAGGGAGCAACCTTTGTAGAGATAATTGCTCTACAGGGACAGGGGGGTCTTGGTGATTTACAAGGTAGCCCAAGAAAAGGGCGGTATCCGCTAGATAAGATTTGATGGACCGAGGTTTCAGTTTTTCTTTAACCTTCAGATGGTACTGAAAAGCTTCGCATTCCGCTTGAAGAGAAGGTGTCATCCAGCTATGGGGCAAGCCGTATTTCTCAGGACGTGGAGCGTCTCGCAAAGGAGTGTTGCTTCGATGCCCAAAGGGGCGCTCCCGAGGAGGACAACATTTATCAGCACGTCTCGGATGCCGTTGGGATTTTTTGGGCCACCAGGGTCCATCTCCCAGCCAGCTAACGAATTGATCACCTCGAGCCGCATAGGTGTTGAAGCTAGCTTGCGACGGCTTTTTCTTCCTCAGCGCGGCTCTCAGCATTTCACTCAGCGGCAATTTAGCTAACTGTGCAAGACTGATCTCTTTCACGTAGGTTCTGGCCATCTCTTGATCACGATTGGTCCAGCGTCCATTGGGATTTTCGGGTTTGAAGCCCAATGCCTCTATTAGCGTGCGGAACATTGAGTTAAATTCATTGATGCTATTTTGAGCTGTCTTCTCTGATTTTTTAGCTCGGATATCAGCGATATAAAGTTCGCTAGCTTCCAGAAGATTGACGGGATTTTGGTTTTGGTTTGTCATAATAGTGACCTCTTACAGTAAATTAGGAAAAGCAGCTGCTTTGTAGGTCTTGTTGAAGTGCCAGCTCATCTGACACTCCTGATTTGAAAACATCAGAAAAGAGAACAAGTTTTATTATTAAAACAGCTTGGTTTCAGTACATAAAACTGCTCTTATGGAACGCTGTTACCTTTGTATATAAAGGGTTAAAACTCCTACTTCTAAAGGGATTGACGGAGATTTTAAGAGCTTAAAATCAATAGTTATTCTTGATTTTCTTCAATAAGAATCGGCTCTTAAATAATGCCTAAGCTCCTCATTTGTCGTCTTTATTAACCAGACAGAAAGTCTGATTCTGGCGGAGATTAAGCTCTTTCCTCCATCATTTGCTCTTGTGAATCTGCTGGAGCATCTACGAGCATTACTTTCAGGTATCCACGCCCAATCTGTTCGACAAATTCGCTTCTAGATAAATTAAAAGCTCGGCTCAGAGCGTCTAAACCTTGCACACCAGTTGATGTCATTCCAACTGAATATGGCTTTTTGAGTTCGTCGTAGATCTCGGGTCTACCACGCAAAGACTTACCTGACTTCTTGCGTTTTGAGGTCGATGCTGGTTGGCTGTTCTTCTGAGCTTTGAAGGAACGACTTGTTTTTTTCTTCGGTCTTCGAGTAATTTTCATTTTTCTCCTGAGCTAAAAACGACAAAGGGGCTCGATGTAGCGATTGCTACGTCGAGCCCCTTGGACAGGTAAGCTGATATTTTTTGACCCGCTTTTAGCGACAAAAGCAGATTTAGTTCCACCTCTACCTGCTCAAATCACAGGCTCTGAATGTGGTCTTTTAATATACTAGTGCTAATCAATTTTTAGTACAAGCACTCATTTCTAATTCATGCGTCAACGATGCATAAGGGTCAGAATGCCCTGATAGCGAAATTTTTTTGTTGATCGTTCGACAACTATTTCTAGGACTTGTCGAACATCACCCCTGTCAAACTCCTCGGAGATCATCCGCCTGCCAACAAGAGTGGAACGCTGTATTTGGCTGGAGACCAATAGCAGCCAGCCAGCAACACAACGAGCAAGGGATCGCGTCGGCATACTCAAACTCGATACACACAGCACGCAATTTGGAGGGTGTCAAAGTCCAGAAATGGTTCAAACCCTTGCAGCATGGCTTTTTCTACTTCAGTAGAACTGGCGACCAGCATAAAGCGCGACAGCTTACAGGAATAAGTCCAGCTTGACAGAATTGAGCCGCGCTTAGGTTGCGCTTTTGTATAGCAGGTAGGGATTGCGACAGGATACGTGCAAAATCCTGCAAGATTACCTTCAAATGCCTATTCCTTCGTTAGCTTTTAGAGCTGAGATCACAAAAATCGAGAAATGCTGAAACCACCTGGAGGCAGAACTTTTAGGCTTACATTGCAGGATTTTGTACCTATCCTGTCGCAACCCCATCGTGAACGCCAAGCTGCTTTAGCGCTTCAGAAACCAATAGAGGGTCACCACTTTCCAACCAGTGTCTTAACCGCAGTCGTTCTTTTTCACTTCGGGTGCGTGAGATTCTTTGCGTCGTTTCAGTTGAACTTTCTGAAACTTGACGCTGCAAATTTGCCTGCTCTCGTCCGCGGTTGACTTGTTTAATTTGATTGAAGGTTTCTCGAATTTTTCGACTGACCTCAACCGGACACGGTGTGGGATCAGAATCCCCCCCAGACCCCCCCTGTGCTAAAGATTTATCGAGATTGCCCGCACGCTGAGGTGCGGCAATCGCAGATATAAGCTTATTAGGAGCTAAGGTGTACTGATTCTTATCTGACAAGGATTCTGGCGATTCTTGATCGAGGTCGATTTCTAGAGCTTTTTCAAGGGTGTGATCGATCGCTTCATCGTATTCTGGATGCCAAATCTCCTTATATTTCCGAAGGGTGCGGGTGCTGATTCCAGATGCAGCGATCGCTTTCTCACGAGCGGTTATTTGAGCGGGTAACTCTCCCTTAGCGATTAAATCAGCCTTCGCCGCTTTAATTCTTTGTTGACTATCTTTTGCCCTCAAGTCGTTTTGATTCGGCTTGGAGGCAGTTTCTTCGAGGAGTGTTGGCACTTTTGGCTTTTCTTGGTAGGGGTAGTATTTTGGGTCGCGCTCAACCGACCGCGCCCAGTATCGAGATTTGCGATCGATCTCAGATTGGTGCTGACAGTATTCGTTATAGCCAGGTAGAGATCGGGCAGTGTCAGCGATCGCCATTGCTAACGGAGTACCCTTTAAGCCGTCAAAGATATAGGCTTTAAGGGCGATCTTTCCAAGCAATTCGTTGGTTTGTCCGCGACCTGTCCAGCCCAGATTGATCACCGCTTCCAGGTCATTACGGAAGTCGCTTGCTTTCTTTGATGGATAATAAGAATTGCGTTTCAGCTTTTTGATCTGAGCCTTGATTTGCCGGTTCGTAATCGTATTGTTCTGCTGTGCGAATTTCCACTGCCTTACAAATTCTTCTTGTGTTGAAAATATCGGTTCAAAGTCTTTGTTTAGTAGGTACGATCCTTGCTGCAAGGGCAGCCTATGACCGTTATAAAGACTGAGTTCGTCGGAATAGCCACGTGGATTGGGGAAGATTTCTAAGTGTCCGGGTGCGATCGGGTAGCCTGCTGCTTCTAGCTTCAGCTTGACGAGTAGAGAAATTTCCCAAGAAGGTTGGGACTCGCTAATAGGGATATATAAGTGAATTCCGCCGCTATTGCTGGATTGAATAGGGACGCAATTCACTAAGCCGATTTCTTCCAGCGCTCCCTTGATGCCTTCGATCGCAAGTCGGTCTTGATTTGGGTGGTAGCTGCTGCTGAAATCGATATCGAGAAGCAAGTAGTAAGTATGTATGCTGAATCGAACTCCGTGGAGTTTGCCGCCCTGCAATATCTTGCGATCTAAAAGTGGAAATCGGCTTTCAGTTTGCCAATTCGGGCTTTCCCCTATATCTGGGAAATCAGCAAATAGAAAATCGTGTCTGTGTGGAAAGAGGCTTAAAAATTCAGATTCGCTGCTCTGTGAGAATTTCTGAAAAATACTTGTAGAACTTTCTGACCCTAAGGAATCGGCTATAATCCCCTCAGCGTTCGAGTTCTGGCTGATCGGTAGGGGCGAAAAGGTTCGCGATTCCTGTACAGTTACGGTGCAGTTATGTCTTGTTTTGTGTGCCACAATCGTGAGTGACCTTGGCATTTACCCTACAACTCTTGTAGGGTAGATGTCAGGGATTTAGTTGAATCCGGAGCGAGAAGGCTGGTAACTGACGCGCATCCGGTTGGACAATAGAAGCAGAGAACCCAGTAGCTTATTTAAGCTGCTGGGTTCTCTGCTATTGGTGTTATTTCACCGACTCGAATCGAAATAGAATCTTGCCCGAATTGCTTGATCCTTGCAATCTCTGACTCACGTAAAAAAGCTGAGACGCTCATGTTGTGAGCGATCGCAGCTTCTTCAGTTTGGTCGTCCATCTCAACTAATTTCCCATCAACCAATTCATAACGGGTGTCAGTGCCATCGTCATAGTCGAGATATTCCTCAATCGTTCTGAATCGTGGTTTGGCTCGGGTCATGACCGTTTCCCTCCTACCCTGCTACAGGTTCTTTCTGCTTCTTCTCGAATACCTGGATGTTGGCTTCTGCCAGCACGAATCCCTTTTCGGTCGGTTGCCCCATCTTGCCAGCGATCGCGGCTACCCACATCGGAAAGTTTGTTTGAGCGTCCTCCAGCTTTTTCCAGACTTTGGGCTTGACGGTGACAGAGATGATTTGCCCGTCGCAATCTATCTCAAATGATTTCCAGCCATTCTCAACAGTGGTGGCGTTTGGCAGTTCGCTGATTTTGATCGTGAGTTCAAGTTTTCCACTGACTGTCATTGGTGTTAGCTCCTCCTTATGCTGCTTTGTCGATCAGCTTGGTTGCTAATCGGGTCAGTTCCGCGATATTCACCGATTGAGCCTCTGACAATCGCAAATGCCCATCTATCGCGCTGTTCTGCCGCTCTACAGCCGTAATGAGACGGTTAATGCTGTTATCTAACCGCTCTGCCATGCGATCGATGTTGGAAGCCGTTGCTTTCTGTTGCGTCGCTAATTGACCCACGTTTAGAGCTAGTACATCGAGCGACGCAGCAAGTTTGTCAAACTTCTCATTCGACTGCTTACGCGCCAGGTCAACTAGATCGACCAGTGTTTCAAGCGTTCGTTCTAAATGTGTTTTTTCAGCCATTTGAGGCATCTCCTTCTAAATTCCTATCGACTGCGATCGAGCATCTCAATCAGCCTAGAAACGTTAGCGGTTTGAGCAGAAACGATTGACTCCTGCGATATCGCTAATCGTTGAATTGCCTCGTTCTGTTGACGTGCGATGTCGGCTTGCTCACGGAGCATTAGCTTAATCTCGGTCATACCTTCAGACAGAATGCCTACCTGATGGATGAGCGATTGCAAGTTGCTGTTTGCTGCGAGTAATGGGTCTTGGGTCATTGCGTCTTACTAACTCTAGGGGTGTTTTAGTCGTCTGAAGATTCCATATCTTTCAAAAGTGTCGCCTTCAGTGACTTGAATTCAGCAACTCTTTCAGGGTGAGAAGCCTCCCACTGTTCAGCCCATCCCCTTAGCGCTCTCTCTAATTGCGCTGTATCGCTTCGGTCTTCGATCGTCGCGATCGCCTTCAAGGTCGCAAGTAAATCAAAAGCCAGATTAAAATTTACCCTCTTTGCTGGTTTTTTGGGTCTACCCACTACATTAGCCATGAATTCAAACACCTCTATTGAACTTTAATATCGCCATTTTCACACATCAAAGTAATTATCGTATGTACAAATAACACATAATTATACATTTTAGATAGTAGCATAAGTTTTTCTATACGTAATAATGTAGATAAATACACACGATACTGTTAGTGTTGATTGAGCGAAACAAGATAAACGCCTTGTGACGACTGCCAACTATTGACTACGAACCGCTCTTAATTGCCTCAACACTCTGATTGATCAGGGCTATGAATTCCCTGAGGCCCTAGACAAGACCTTAGAAGCCCTGGCAGTCAATCGAGATGAGCTAGTTTCTGCCTACGATTCTCAAGACTAAACACCCTCTAACTTTCAGTTGGCAGCAAGCACCAATCTCTACCAATCTCTACCAGTTGTTTCTACCAAAAGGTCAAAACCATGACTTCTGTCTGCCCATCCCCGCCCATCTCTACCAGTTCTTGCCCCTCTCTGCCAGTGGGGTTAGACGTAGGCAACGGTTCTACAAAAATGGTGATTCAAGGCGATGAACGTCGCATCCTGTCTTATGTTTTGCCCCTTCACCGTGAAGTTTACGATACCCAGATCGGCACGGTTGAATATCTCGACGGGTCGCGCTCTGACCTCATCGGTCAATCGTGGATGACTGGCAAAGGTGCTTATCTGCAATCGCCAAAAAGCTATCTCAAAGTCAGCCACGAGCGCGACGGCAAAATCATCTACGGTTTGCATTTGCTATTGGGCGTGATCGCAAACTTTCCTCATCAGTCTGACTGGAATCTCCAGTTAATTGCCAGTATTCAAGACGCTAAAGCCTTTGGTAATGAACTGAAGAGTTCGTTATCAGGACGGCATAGCGTCCGGTTAAATAGCAAGAATTTAACCACGGTGACGGTAGACGTTCTCTCAGTGGTCGAGGAAGGTTTCGGAGCCGTCGCTTCTGCCTCATCTGAGTTCGATCGCACAGGTCAGAGCGTGGTCTTTGACTTCGGCGCTGGGACTTGCATCGTGAGCCACTTTCAAGGCGTGAAGCTGATCGGACGGGAATACACCGATGGAGGCGTTGAGAGCTTAATCAACGCGATCGCAACCCACATCGAAACCCGCAAATACATCCGCTCTCAGGGTGACGCGAACCTGATCCGTGCTGGCATCGAAGACAAGACGTTCAACTATGGTGCGACGGGCTGGAACTTCCGAGACATCTACCAGGCAGAGCTTAAGCCTTGGGTGCAATCGGTCTTAGCACCTGCCTTAAAGATTGCTCAACCCTGGCTGGCATCCGCGTCTACCAAGCTGGCGATCGGGGGCGGTGCCCAACTGCCTCAAATCGGCTCACTGCTCGCTGCTAAGGGCATCACGTCGCTATCTGATGGTCATTGGGTGAATGCTCGTGGATTGGCATCTCTAGCCGCTTTGAAGGCTAAGGGGTCTAGTTGATGTTGCGATGCTCAGTCAAGGCTTATTTCAAAGACTACATCGCTGAAATCGGCTCTCAGATTGGCACCGACGACACGAGCGAGATTGTGAATCTGATCATTGCCGACCACAAAAGGTTTACGTCAGGCAGTGCTCCCGCAGCCCCTAAAGCTTCCCTGTCCAGAGTCGAAACAATTTCGACCGATGTGACCGATGAAGACTTGCTCTCTGCTCTGGACGGCGAGCTTTAGCAGCAAGCTCAATCAAAAGGGAGTCAGCACCCGCAAAAGTAACTGACTCCCCTATCCCACAAACGACTCACAAATCAATTGGAGATTCATCAATTATGACGACTAAAAATTCACTGCTGACCTATCACGACGGCAAGCTTGCCCAGATTGCAGCCATTTATGGCGACTACCTAGAATCGCTCTGCCTGATTGAGAAGTTCTCAATTCTCACAGACATTGCTGCCTGGGGTGATCAGTGCTGTGTCTACAACGAAGACGACTGGTCAAGCTTCGGTGGTTTCATGGCAGAGCAGGGCGAAACCTCAGAAGACTATGACGCTCACGGGTTGCTCACTCATCCCGATTGTGACTGGACAAACCCGGTTCACGCAATGCCGCTCGTCATTGCAATCTGCCACCAGATTGCTGAAGGGATTTATCTACCGGAGGGCGCGGAATGAATCACGAACGCCGCAACGCTGACCGCATTGGCTTCTTTCTGGTTGGGTGTGCTCTCGGCGTTGCGATTTCAACCGCCATTCAAGTCACACAAGTCTCAGTCTGTGAGGCAAATGGCGGCACGGCAACCGTAGTCGATAACCAAGTAGTTTGTGCAGGAGGCTGAGATGTATCACAACGATGACGGTTCAACCTTTGGCGGCGCTATCACTGTCGTTATGTGTCTTGCTTGCTTTTGTGGCGGCTACTGGGTTCGAGATCAAGGCATTACCTTCAAGGTTCAGATACCCACCATCGAGCGAGGTGCAAAGTGAACTTCTTGAATGTGCATCCCCGCTACCGTCCCTTGGCATCCGTTCTGGTCAGCGTGGCTTGCCTTGCCCCGATCGCAATGGAGTTGCTCACCAAACAAAGCGCTGATGCCCAACACAAACAAGCCACAGAGCAGGTAGAACAAGCGATCGTCCGTTCATCTGAACAAGTCGCCAGAGATGAACGCATCGCCCTTAAGCGGGCTGAACGCTGCATTCTGATTGATGAAAAGTTTCCGATGGTAGAAGGCGGCAATGCTTACTACAACCCACGAAACCGAGACAGCAAAAGGCTCTTACCTGCAAACACCGCACTGTGCAGCGCTCAATCTGGCTACACCGCATTAGTTGACGAGGCGGGCACCGTCAGCAGCATCAAGCAAGCTCCGATCGAGAAAATCACTTCAGTCTTAAAACAGAGAGGCATTAAATAATGGCTATCGGAACCAGAAAACCCAAACTTACGACGGGCGATCGCGAAGTGGATGAGCGGCAACCCGTGTTCAAAAACTTCGATGACCGCACCGAAAAGCACCCACGAGCATCCATCCTTTCTCACTTTGGGGATGTGGCTGAGGGCATGATGCACATTGCCCTCGATAAGAACCTCTGGATGATTGCAGGGTATAGCTTTGCTGCCCTGTCTGTGGCTGTGTCGATGTTTGGCTATGCTCGCTGGGTCGTGCCCGTGTTCAGTCAAGCGTTGAACGTGGCAGGCATCCCCATCGGAAGTGTGGTCGGCGTTTTAACGGGCTGCGCGATCGGGCTGTTCATCCAGTGGCAGGAGATCGAGCCGTTGGTCTATCGACTCAATCCCGATTTAGCCGATGCGTTGGCTTTCAAGCTGGGGCTGATCAAGTTCACCAATGCCAAAGAAACTGAAGACTCTCCCACCCTCTTACCCAAAGCGAAAAAATGGGCCCGAACGGCTCATGAGAAAGCTCATAGAGACGATGAAACCTGGCGTTATGTCATGTATTTCTTGGAAGCGTGTCTTGCGTTTGCCACCTTCCCGCTCGTCGTCAACAACCTTCTATATGTGCCGGGACTGATTGCGGCGGCGATGGCGATCGCCGGGTGTGAGGTTGGGTATCGGTTTGGTAACTCTGCCCAGAAGAAACGCCTCACCGCTCGCGAGAGCCAGAAATATAAGGTTCGGAGACGCATCCTTCGCTCACAAGCTGAATCGAAATAGTCATTCAAAAAAGCGGTCGCAGTCCCAGTCAGGGTTGTGATCGCTGTATTTATCTAGAGGGGTTGCCTCAATGTCAAATTTAACGAGATATGGGCAATCTGCCCTCGATAAAACGTTTCCTGATGCCGATGAGTCCGTGTTCGGGCACATGGTTTTAGAGTTGGGAATGTCGCCTGATGAAGCGACTCAGAACCTGCGCCCTTGGGTCAGAGACTTAGACCGCTCGGCTGAACTGAGTAAGAAGACTGCTTATGTGGCTGCATTCATTGGAGCCGGGGCAGGACTCGCGACGGCAGCCACGATGGGCATCGGACTAACGGCGATTCTTCCCATTGCGGCTGCTGCATACAACTTCTTTGCAGGTCAGCAATCAGCCAGAGAGCAAGGGGTGAGGGAGAGTGAGTATTTGCTGCTCAAGACGTGCCCCGAACTGCTGAAACTGATTTACGCCCTCACCCAAAAGGGAATGCCCAAAGAGGCGCTAGTTGAATGTTATGACGACTTGTTAGGAGCATTCACCATGCAATTTCAGCAACGGGCATCACTGGGGATGAGCGATGCGCTTGACCACGACATCGTGCGGTCGTTTCAAGAGATTGTGAAACAGAAATGTGAGGCGGAGAGTTTGGCACGGGCGATCGTGGCTGAGACTGAGAACTTCACGTTTGACACGCTCTATCAATCGACCGAGCCAAAAACTGAATCTCTGCCATCCGCAGCTGTCGCCACATCTTCACCCATCGGAACGGCTACAAAGTTGGGTGCCGCCCTGGTGCCAGCTTCCCCATCTGCCACTTCACCTGCGCTATTCAATCCCGCGATCGACCTGGGGCAGAATCCACAATCAGCTTTGATTGTGGGCACTCCTGGCAGTGGTAAAGGAATGCTCGTCAGCAACGCCGTTCGGGTTCTACATGAAAAGGCACCTGCGCTGAAAGTCATGATGATCGACCCCAAAGGCGACCCGAAAGAGAAAGGCTACTGGAGTCCTGTCGTCGATGTTTATCGGTCGATGAACCTGATGGACTGTGACGACCCAGACGAGGGGGCAAGTT
>Ga0209512_1003312_pt1 | contig 15531 bp, 15 predicted proteins | sample frozenSSSSmetaG_FD_184142 | JGI IMG/M metagenome (GOLD analysis project Ga0209512, IMG submission 184142) | Glacier valley bacterial and archeal communities from Borup Fiord, Nunavut, Canada, to study Microbial Dark Matter (Phase II) -... | ecosystem: Environmental > Aquatic > Freshwater > Ice >... | reverse complement strand
TGAACGTAATCGAGACGGCGGTGTTTCCGCCGAATATCAATTCGCTGTTGGCGGCGTTCGAGTCATTTGCAGTCATTCACGATTTGAACAAGCGCAATCGAGCGCCTGAAGATACTTACACAATCCGGTCAATTTCTCAAACGCGCATTCAGGTAATAGATGGCACGCCCTACCCGCACGAAGTGATCTATGGCTTTATTCATGCGATGACGCGCCGCTTTATTTCGCCTCAACAAATGTTCAGGTTAGAGCGTACTTATCTGAACCCCAACAACCCGAACGATGGCGGCGCGCTGTACAATGTTTTTATCGAGTAGGATTGGTTGGGCGCTATGATTTAGCGTCCAGCGCTCAACCCTTGCCGGTCACGGGCAGCAGTACGCCCTGTATTATGTGCGCCGCGTCGGACGACAGGAACAGGATCACGTCGGCCAGCGCGTTCGGTGTTACCCAGGTGCTGCTATCGGCCTCAGGCATGGCGGCGTGATTTTGCGGTGTGTCGATCGTACCGGGCAATATGGCATTGATATTGAGGCCAGCGCGTTTGTATTCGGCGGCCATGCTTTCCGTAATGCGTGCAACCGCACTCTTGGCAGCACTGTACGCGGACGCGTTTTCGCTGCCATGATTCGCGATGGGCGACGATACATTGACGACTTTGCCCGTGCCTTGCTTCAACATCGTTGGAATGACTGCACGGCACATAATGAGCATTGAGCGAACGTTCAGATTCATCATCAGATCGAAGGTTTCGAGTGAGGTTTCGTGCAGCGGTGTACCCGCCCGATAGCCGCCTACCGTATTGATCAGCACGTCGATCCGCTTGAAACGGCGCAGCGTTTCATCAATGAACGCCTGTGCTGCTTCGGGATTGGTGATGTCAACGCCGTCCGCCAACAAGTGATCGGCGGTATTCGCCAGTTTCGGGAACATGCCGGACAACCGCCCACTTGATGAATCGGTGGCGACGAGTGTTGCACCCGCCGCTTCAAAAGCGTTCACAACGGCGCTGCCCAGGTTGCCTGCGGCACCTGTAACGATCACGACCTGTTTGGAAAAGTTGAACATGTTAGCGTTCGCCATGTGAAAGTCCTTTCATCGACCAAATGCTTGATTACTGTCAGGCGACGGATTAGGTGTAGTTGGCGGCGTCACGCTTGGCGGATTAGCACCAGCGGGTATCACAGGCGTTACAGCGGGTGGTACCGCGATCGGCGGTGTGGAGGCCGTGGGCGATGCAGCGGTGTCAATGGTGGGCGCTATCCCAAAACCGCCGTGTTCGGAGAGCGCGGCTGAGGTTGCGCCGCCGCTGGCTTGATCTGCGATCTTTTGTTCTGCTGCCACGAACTTGCTGAGCGTTTCTGGCGTGCGGATCAACTGTCCCCACTGCGCAGTTTCATCGTACATCACGCCAAGCGTGCCTTCTGAAAAAGCGTTCAGGCTGGCGCGATAGGTCATATCGTCCATTTCGGGATCGGGCGATTGTGCGTCAGCGATCTCGATATTTTCAAGACTGCTCGAATAAATTGTAATCAGCCGATCCCACTGATACAAATCAGCCAGGATGTTGAACGCGCCGCCCATTGCGGGCATGATCACCGCCAATATTATCAGAAAAACGACCAACGCCTGCAAAGCCGAACAATTCGCGCTGCCGCCCACCAGCGAATTGATGAGTCCAACCAGGTTGCTGCCAAGCTCATTCTTGATCAGGCATTGCCCGTTATTGTCGAATGACGACTGTACTACCAGACCGGCCAAAGCTGAGGCTAATCCGGTGGTAAAAGCCAACACCGCCCGAATTTTATTAACTTGCTGCGACGAATTCCGATATTGCGAAACCTTGACTTCATAAAAGTTACGCTGATCGTTGAGGACAAATTTATCAAAAAGTGCGTAGGCGGCTTCATTTTCAGTACGCGTAGTTGGGGGCATAGGGTTATTCCTTCATGGCCGGGTCAGCGTCTTCAGTTGGAAAAACACCACGATTGATGTCTGCCGCACGCCGTGACAACATCCGCCGCTTATTGAAACCCTCTAATTGATTATAGGGTGGCAAGTTTATCAGATAGCGAAAGTATTCACGGCGCAGGCTTTCGGCACGCCGCCGATTGATCATCCATAACTCGAACGGCGACTCACGACCGCTGATCGATGATAAAAAGGTGGCGCCCAAAGCTACGAGTGTTTCGCCAAACGCAAAGGCTGGCAACAAACGGGGGGCGCTGTTCAATGCTAATGCTTGAAACGACCCGATTAGCGTGGCAAGCGTGGCGAGTAAAATATAACCAATCTGATACAGTCGATAACGGTTCTGCTGACGGCTCGCCTCGTAGTCGCGCTCACGGAACAGCCGCATCAGCTCGTGATCCATAAAATGTAAATCGTCTTTAATCGTCTTAATGGCTTCCGGGTCTTTGCCCTTCAGCAGTTCGTCCAGCCCGGCACTATCGATAAGTTCAAAGCCGGGGTTCGGCGGCGGAAACGAGAAACGCGGCAGTTGCTTCATCCAGTCCGGCCACCTGTCGCGAAAGTCTTTGTGGCGGTCTTGCGTCACTATTGGATGTGTATTAATTGGTGAACTGGGCGTAATGGGCGCGCTCGGCGCTCCCGGCGAGCCTGTTACCGGCGCAGAACCCGGCGAAGTTGATTGCGACATTGAGGCATCTATCCGCAAAAATGCGGCCTCCTGTGTAAGGGATTACAAACCAGGTACATAGTCGGACATATGAAGCATAGTCGATACAAACAGATACTGCAAGCAGCGGTTAGTTTCTGGTGAGGATATGCCAGGCAGTGCTGCCCGTCGCGCTGAAAATCAGGTAAAATAAGCGTCCGGTCGAAATGGGGTTAAACGCAGATGATCGACATAATTTCGGGACAAGTTGCCAGCCTTACCAAAGGGACGTTGGTGGTCATGGTAGGCGGCGTTGGGCTGCGCGTCATCGTGACTAAAACGGTATTCGACAGCATCAACGCGCCGGGTCAGGATGTGTTTCTGCATACTTATTTGCAGGTGCGCGAAGATGCGCTGACGCTCTTCGGGTTTTCATCCGAGGAAGAACGCGCCTTATTCGAGGTGCTGCTCAGCGTGAGCGGCGTTGGCGCTAAAACAGCCGTCAGCATCTTATCGACGTTATCGGTCGATCATCTGCGCAACGCCGTCATTCGGAATGAGCCGGAAGTGTTGACGCGCGTGCCGGGTATCGGCAAAAAGACCGCCGATAAGATCGTGTTTGAACTCAAGAATAAGATCAACGCCGATGGAGTAGGCGCGGTGGTCGCTATCAGCGATATCGATACGGATGTGATCGGGATGCTCACTGCGCTCGGCTACAGCATCGTTGAAGCGCAAAGCGCTTTGCAGGCGATTCCGCGTGATACCCCTGCCGATATTGAAACACGCGTTAAAATGGCTTTGCAATACTTTGGTTGACTCGCTATCTGACAAGCGTGAGTCCAGCAAACGCGAACAAGGCGCTGCTATGCCGTCCGTTACGTCGTCCATGTTGAATCGCTACCCGTGTCGTGATGGGTTGTACAACATATTGCCGGATGCAGTAGCCGTCTACGATCGCTATCAAAGCCGCATCGTCACATTGGACGCGCTCGGCAGTGAATTATGGCTGCGCATGGACGGTCAAACCACCCTGCGCGATATGGCGACCGACATTGCGGGACGCATAGGCGCGGAGCTGGCCGAGACGCTTTACAAGGCGATCGCGATGACGGGCATGTTGAGCGGCGAAGGGCTGATCTATCTGGCGGTTGAGCCACAAGCGCAGCCGTATCATCTATCAGTGCCGCGCGCTGAGCAAGACCCGGCGCAAACTGAAGCAAGTATGCGTGCTTCGGGTTGGATTGATTATCGTGAGACGGGGCATTGATGCTGTATCGCTATCGCAGCGATCCGCCGCGCCCGGCGTTGATTTTGATCGCTGTGGTGATCGTGCTGGCGATGTTAGCGCCCACTGGACTATTGCGCGGGTTGATCGCGGTATTCCTGACAGGCCCGCTGGTATGGTTGGCGCTGCAACTCCTGCGACGTGGGCGCGGCGTAAGCGTAACAGCCGAGCGTTTGCAAGTACACGCGAACTTGACGCGCCGCTCGCTGACAGTGCCGTTCAGCCAGTTACAAGCCTATACAACCACCAACGGTGATCAACTGGCGTTTGCCTATTTACAGCCGCGCCGCATTGAAGCAGGCGATGAACCACGCCCGCCGCGCTTACGCGTTTACGTGACTGCTGCGCTGATTGACCCGGAAGCAGTACGCGCAACCTTGCCGCAAGCGCACGGGATCACACCGTCACAACTTAACGAGCTGCTGTTGTGGCGGCGTATTCGGCGCGTGCTGTATTGGCTGATCGGCCTGTTTATCGTGTTTCCGCTGTTGATCATATTTGGGCTGCGGTTAGGGATGTCGATCGGCTTGCGCACTGTCTTTTAGTTGCGGACACGGCCTGCCGTGTCCCTACAGGCAATCCGGCGCGCGGTAGGGACGCGGCCTGCTACGTCCACCGTCCTGCTAAAGCAGCGGCTTGATTTTCAGCGTATCCTTGAACATTTTGACCAGTTCATCATCGGGAATTTCGCCCTGATGTTTGAAGTAATGATGCGCTGATTTGCCAAGCGCCAACGTGATCGCGCCGTTCAAAGTGCCGTTAATGGCGATGCCGATTGGAAGGCCGATGCCGGTCAGTTCCAACACGGCGGCTAACGCTTTAATCGAAACGATGGTGAGGCCACCGTCACCGATCAATCGTTCGATGAACTTTTTAGTGTTGTCTGCTGTCCATTTGTGGCGGTACAACAGCGCCAACGAGCCGATCATGCCGCTGTTCGTTGCGACCAGCCAGCCCACATCGATAAACGCCGGAATCCAACCCATGCCAACGGTTGCGGCAACACCAGCCGCGATGATCGCATTGGCAGCAGTATCATGTTGATCGTTCGCTGGCAAGACCGTTTGGGCAGTGCTTTCGGCGTCGGTGGGCGGCTCCAGCAAGAGCGGTTCCGCAAAAATGGGCGGGGGAATGTCAGGCATTACGCAACTCCGTTACGCTAGTGATCTATATTGCACAAGTACGCAGCAAGCCGCGCCGAAGTTGCGCAAGTTCTCCCTGATTACTATGCCTGGATTACTGTGCCTGATGATTGTTATTGAGCGTGGTTAATTGCTGAACCCATTCACGCACAACTCAGGCAGCGTAGGTACGCCGTCCGTTGCGGTTGATCAACTGATGCGCCGTGGAGTCAAGCGTACCCGTCTCGATCTCGGTGAGAATTTGATTCATGATCAGGGGACTGGCCGGTTTCACAATGAACAGGTTACCGCCCGCCCGCATCGATTCGCGAATCACATCGGCGTCGTCGTCCATTGAAACCATAACGACGAGGCTGTGCGGGTAGGTCTGCTTGACTTTTCGCACAATATCAGTGCCGCGTCCGTCAGGCAGGTGATAATCAACCAGATACAACGAAATATTGCCCGCGATGTGGCTCAAACCACCTGCTAAATCTTCTGCACTGAGTACCGCATAGCCTCTATCGGACAAGATAAGTTCCCATATCGAGCGGTTTGCGGAGTCGTCATCAACGATTAGCGCACGTTTATCGGCCATATGTCCGTCACCTGTAGCGAATAGCGGTCTCAATCCTTGTTCATTTTAGCATAAATGCGGCCTATGGTCAATTTGCGGGGCAAGACATGCGGGGTATACGCAAACTCAAGTCCCCTCCCTTTCATAATAATTCCGTGAGGATTCTCTTCTATACACGACCCGCATTTTACAACCATTTTGCTACCCGATTATAACGAAAATATAACCCATAAATTTTAGGCTCGTCTAAAATAGAAACAAGCGTAGTATAAACATCTTTCCACAATGGAGTCGGTATGATTGAACAAAAATTGGAGACGCCTAATTCTCATCCAGAACACGGTTGGCGATTATCACGCAACTCACCCTCATTGCCAGAAGTATTTTCATCGATCACAGTGCCAAAGAATGCAGGCTTCTGGCGAACGCTGCTAGCCTATGTCGGGCCGGGGCTGATGGTATCGGTCGGCTACATGGATCCAGGCAATTGGGCAACTGACCTGGCAGGTGGCGCGCAATTTGGCTACTTGCTGTTGAGCGTCATTCTGATCTCTAACTTGATGGCGATTTTGCTGCAACATCTGGCACTCAAGCTAGGAATCGTCACCGGGCGCGATCTGGCACAAGCCTGTCGCGATCATTACTCCAGACCGTTATCGCTGCTTTTATGGATCATGTGTGAGGTGGCAATCGCCGCCTGCGATTTGGCTGAGGTGATCGGCTCTGCCATTGCGTTGAACCTGTTGTTTCACATTCCGCTTGTTGTAGGCGTTGTGATCACCGCCGCAGATGTGTTGATCGTACTGTTTTTGCAGCATCGCGGCTTCCGCTACATTGAGGTGCTGGTCGGTGTGATCATCTTTATGATTGGTGGCTGTTTCCTGTACGAAATCTTAATTGCACAACCGCCGATTGCCGCAATGCTGAGCGGCCTGATTCCTTCGCCGCAAATTGTTTTCAACCCGTCGGCACTGTATATTGCGATTGGCATCCTGGGCGCGACGGTTATGCCGCATAATCTGTACCTGCACTCCAGCATCGTCCAGACCCGTAACTTCGAGCGTACCGATGCCGGACGCAAGCAGGCCATCAAGTTCGCCACCATTGACTCGACGGGTGCATTGACGATCGCGTTCTTGATCAACTCGGCAATCCTGATCCTGTCAGCCGCAACTTTCCACGGTACCGCCCACGAAAATGTGGCGGACATTGGCGATGCTTACCAGCTTCTCTCGCCAATGCTAGGCGTCGGCGTTGCCAGCACCATCTTTGCATTAGCGCTTCTCGCTTCTGGCCAGAACTCAACCTTAACCGGGACGTTGGCGGGGCAGATCGTGATGGAAGGTTTTGTGGACATTCGCTTGAAGCCCTGGGTGCGCCGTCTGGTTACGCGTGGGCTAGCCATTGTGCCCGCTGTGATCGTGGCGGCACTGTACGGAGAACATGGTACAGGACAACTTTTAATTCTGAGCCAGGTTGTGCTCTCGCTGCAACTCAGTTTTGCTGTGATCCCGCTGGTACAGTTCACCAGTGACAAGTTGAAAATGGGACGTTTCGTCAATCCGCGCTGGTTGACCCTGCTTTCGTGGAGTGCGGCGATCGTTATTGCGCTGCTGAATGGTTTTCTGCTGCTGCAAACGGTACGTGGCAGCGGTTGAATATCAAACCTCACAGCTAGCGATTGATAATATAACCATTGACAATCAGGCACACCTTTGTTACCCTAAGGATGAAACCGGGTCCCGTGCGGCGAAAGCCTACGAATCGGGTCAGAGCTTAACGGCAGCAGCCCTAAGAAGACACTGCGGGTTCACGGGGGTGCCTGGTTTCACCTTTCGACCACAGCTACTAGCCACCGACAAGGCCAACGCAGCGTGCAAAGACTCCCTGCCGCACGTATCTACAACGGCCCTTCCCTCCTGTTAATCATTCTGATTTTATTAGTCGTGCTCGGCGTCGTAATCTTTGGCGGCTTCTACACGATCACGGCAACCAACGTGACGCTTGCGGTTAATGGTGCGCGCAGCGTCGTCCACACCCATCAAACGACCGTCCGCGCGCTGTTAAATGAGGCGGGTGTCTACATCGAACCGCAGGATACCGTTTCGCCCGGCTTGGACATCCCCATTCAAAACAGCATGATCGTTACAATTGACAAAGCGCACGCGGTCATCCTCAATGTGAACGGCCAGCAGCAGCGCATCCTGACGCACAAGACCGATCCGCGTGCGATTTTATCCGAAAACAATATCGCAGTCGGCCAATATGACGCGCTCAATGTGGAAAACGCGGACGATATTATTCTGACGCGCGCTGCCGCCTTCACACTCACTGCCGACGGTCAGATGCGCACGTTGTACAGTACCGCACGTACGGTTGGCGCAGCGTTGGCCGATGCTGGCATTGTTTTATATGTGGCAGATAAGGTTACGCCCGATTTGAGTGCGCCGTTAGCCGATCAGATGACGATCAGCATACAACGTGCCGTGCCGATCACGATTCAAGTCGATGGACGCACGCTTGCCACGCGCACGCATGGTGCAACCGTCGGCGCGGCGCTCACTGATGCGGGAGTTGCGTTGGTTGGTCTGGACAACAGCCAACCCGCTTCTGATACGCCATTGACAGCCAATATCACTATCCGCGTGATTCGGGTGACCGAAGCCGAAGAGATCGAGCGTACCGAACTACCTTTCAAGCATATTACGCAAACCGATCCGACGCTTGAATTAGATACACAAAGCGTCATTCAAGCGGGTAAGGCGGGCGTTCAGGAAGTGCATGTACGCGTCCGCCGTGAAGATGGCGTGGAAGTCAGCCGATCGGCACCGTTGATGTGGATCACACAGCCGCCGCAAGATGAGATTGACGCGATCGGTGTGCGAATCGTTTTGCATACGCTCAGCACACCCGATGGCACGATCGAATATTGGCGAGTGCTGCATATGCGCGCGGTATCCTATAAGCCCGCCTCGACTGGCAAAGACTCGCGCGATCCAACATATGGGATCACTGCGAGCGGGCAGCTTTTGCACAAAGGGATTGTGGCGGTTGATCCAGCGGTGATCCCACTGGGCGCAACCTTATATATCCCCAACTACGGTAAAGCAACCGCTGGCGATACCGGCGGTGGCGTGCGCGACAATTTGATCGATCTGGGCTACAGTGACGACGATTATCAGGAATGGTCGGGTCCGGTGGATGTATACCTGTTAACCCCTGTGCCGGGCACTTCCCCAACGGCTGTGCCCACGCGCCCGACTTCTAAGAACGGTGGTGTCCAATGAACCCCAAACATCTGCTCGACGCCTACGAACTCGATCCTAAAAAGAGTTTGGGGCAAAACTTCTTGCATGATCCCAACGCACTCGACAAAATTATCGACACGGCGGGATTGATGCCCGAAGATACCGTCGTGGAAATTGGATCGGGGACTGGTGCGCTGACGACGCGGTTAGCTGCGTCCGTTGCGCGCGTGCTGGCGATCGAGATTGACGAGCGGCTAATCCCAATCCTGCAACGGCAGCTTGCCGCCTATTCCAATGTGCAAATCATTCACGCCGATATTTTGCAAACGGACGTAGCGGCGTTGGTCGGTGCAGGGCGTTACAGTGTGGTTGGCAATCTTCCGTATTACATCACCAGCGCCATTTTGCGACACTTGCTGGAAGTTGCGCACAAGCCAACCCATTTGGTATTGACCGTGCAGCAAGAAGTTGCGGAACGGCTGAGCGCTAAAGAAGGCGATTCGAGCGTATTGAGCATCAGCGTTCAGTTTTATGGCAAGCCGCAGATTGTGACGCGGTTGGCGGCAGGCGCTTTTTGGCCGCGTCCTGATGTATCGTCCGCCGTAGTACGCATTGATGTTTACGATCAACCCCCCGTAGCAGTGCCGAGCGAAGCGTTATTCTTTCGAGTAGTGCGCGCCGGTTTTGGTCAGAAGCGCAAACAGCTTAAAAACTCGATCGGCGCGGGTTTGAACATCACGCATAACGACGCCGCCGCGCTGCTGACGCAGGCTGACGTTGATCCGACGCGCCGCGCCGAAACGCTCACGCTTGCTGAGTGGGCCGCCGTGAGTCGTCTTGTGGCAGCACGCTTAGAAGCGTAAAACGAAGCTGCTATTTGGCTTTTTGCCATTAAATTGTTAGCAAATGGAGTCAATTTCATGCAGCTCAACCTTCCCGTGTTAGAACAGCTTAGCGGCTGCAAAAATCTGTTAATCGCTGGTATGGGTGGTGGTTTTGATATTTTTTGCGGGTTGCCCATTTATTTTGAATTGCGCGCCAAAGGCCAAACTGTGCATCTGGCTAATTACAGCTTTTCTATGGTCAGCGGTATCGATGATGGCCTACAGCTTAGCGATAGTTTGGTCGGCATTACTGCTGATTGTGAAAGTTCACTGGGATATTTTCCTGAGCTATATTTGACGCGATGGTTTCGTGAACAGCGCAGTGAAGAAGTCACTCTATGGTGCTTTCAAAAAACGGGTGTGCGACCGCTGTTAGAAAGCTACGTGGCGCTTGTCAAACACCTTGATATTGATGGCATCTTGCTGATTGATGGCGGTGTAGATAGTCTGATGCATGGCGATGAAGCGGGTACGGGAACGATCATCGAAGATAGCATCTCTTTGTGTGCAGTCAATGAACTTAAACAAGTTCCACTGCGCATGACCGCCAGTTTAGGTTTCGGTGCCGAACAAGATATGAGTTACTTCCATGTCTTTGAAAATATATCTGAACTCGCTTACACGGATCATTTTTTTGGTTCTTGTTCGCTCACGAAACAAATGAGCGCTTACAAATTATACGAAGATGCCTTGCTGTATGTGCAAAACAACCCTCGGCAAGATTTCAGCGTAATTAACTCCTCCGTAGTTTCGGCAGTACAAGGCCATTACGGGAATTTTCACCTGACGCCCAAAACAAATGGTAGCAAGCTATGGATTTCGCCTTTGATGCCGATTTACTGGTTCTTTGATTTGCCTGCTGTCGCTAAGCGTAACTTGCTGTTGTCTCAAATTCGTTATACCGACTCATTAAATGATGTTGTCCGTGTCATCTTTCAACCCCGGGCTGTGACCGGCAAGCGTAAGCCAGGGCAAATCCCGTTGCGCTGAATAACACTTTTTGCATCTGTTCACTGTGTGCTTTCGCCATCCGCCGCGATCGCGTAATGCACCGCGCCAATCAACTGCACGGGCACATTCGGCGCTACATCCAATGCCAGTGGAAGGGTTAATCCGGCGTCAAGTACGTTCTCTGTGCTGAACTGTCGAAAGCCGATCACACGCTGATTTGCATCGAACAGGGTCACTACGGCGATCGGCTTAACTGCCACCTTCGAGGCGTTGACGAGCTGCGCGCTGACATGATAGCCGGACGCTTGCCAGTCACCCCGCGTTTGTTGAACGGTGAGCATTGTCCACTGAGTACGAGTTGCACGGGTTGCATTCAATAATTCAACGACCGATCCAGCAATAACAGCAGGTGGATGATCGAACAAAACTCCATAGGGTGCGGACTCGTTGGGACGGATCAACGGGCGCGCAATCAAACCGTCACGTTGAGCAAGCGCGCTGCCATCCAGTGCCACCAGATAAACGCGCACCATGACGCTTTCCACTGTAATCGGCAGCAGATTACGTACCAGCCCTAAACACCACAAGCTGCCGACGGGCGTTTCATAACAGGACGGCGGATCGAGGGTAAGCGGCTGCGGCGTCAGTTGTGGTGTGAGCGATAATCCAGTGTGTGACGCAGCCATACTGGGCGATGGCGTCCTCAAAATGCGCAAAATCGGTGTCAAAGTGGGCGGAATGCGCGTATAACCAAGCAGCGTAGGCGCTGGCAGTGGTGACAAATCGATAGGCGTGCGCTGTCCACAGCCCGCCGCCAGAACGCTTAGCCAGCACCACAACCATCGCCAGGCAATCCGTCCACGCTCGGTCACAAATATCCCTCAAAATCCAATATTTCGCGTAGGTTATCCCACATTATAACGAGAAACGATAAATTTGCGCCGCTTCAGGTGCTTTTGTGGAAATTTCCTGAATCGCTTGACAGGGTTGGCCGCCGCGATTAGAGTCAACTTTGCACTTTTAAGGTGCTGTCAGGTTCATACTATCAGGAGCAACCCTCATGCTTGACCTTTCACCGGATGAATTTCGCGCACTCGGCTATCAGGCGATCGATATCCTGACCGAACAACTGCGCACATTGCCCGATCGTCCGGCACGCCAACCCGTCCCGCCCGATTTGCGCGAACAAATCATGCAGCAGCCGCTCCCCTTGACGGGTCATGACCCGTCAGCGCTGTTAGCACAAGTGGCCGAAACGATCATGCCGTACCCGATGGGCAACGTCAGCGCACGCTTCTTCGGTTGGGTCAATTCGCCACCCGCGCCGCTCGGCGTGTTAGGCGAACTGCTGGCAGCGGGTCTGGATTCAAGCGTGGCAGGTGGCGATCATGCGGCAACGTACATCGAACACGCCGTCCTGAGTTGGCTAAAAGCGCTGATCAACTATCCGGCAAGCAGCGGTGGATTGTTGGTGAGTGGTGGCAGCATGGCAAACCTGAATGGCCTGGCCGTCATGCGGCATTGCAAAGCACACGGCGATATTCGCGCGCAAGGTTTTAACGGTCAAAGCACGCCGATGGTCGTTTACACATCGATGCAAGGCCACAGCTGCATCGAAAAGGCGATCGAAGTGCTCGGCTTTGGGCATGATTATCTGCGCAAAATTCCGGTGAACGCCGCTTATCAAATGGATATCGCACAGCTTCGCGCACAAATCGAAGCGGATCGCGCGGCGGGTTTGCGTCCGGTGTGCGTGGTCGCCAGTGCCGGAACGGTCAACACCGGCGCGATCGATCCGTTAGATACGCTGGCTGATCTCTGCGCCGAATTTGATTTGTGGTTTCATATTGATGGCTCTTACGGCGGCGTGGCGGCGATCGCGCGGCCAGAACTTTATAAGGGCATGGAACGCGCGGATAGTCTGGCGATCGACGCTCACAAGTGGCTGTATATCCCGGTCGAGTGCGGCTGCGTGTTCGTGCGTGATGCACAGGCCATGCGCGATACCTTCAGTTTGATCCCGGCCTATTTGCGTGATGATGCGGCGCTGCCCTGGTTTTCAGAGTTCGGCATTCAGCAGACGCGCAGCTTCCGCGCGTTGAAAGTATGGCTGGTAATGCAACAAATCGGCGCGGATGGCTATCGCGAATTGATCACGCATGATATTGAGTTATCAAAGCTGCTGCAAGATCGAATTCAGGCGCGCTCCGATTTTGAACTAATGGCTACTGGTCCGTTGAGCATCACCTGTTTTCGCTACGTACCACAGCTTGTCACACACTCTGCGCACGCAAACGACGCTCTGAGCACTTTCAATAAGCGGTTGGTCGCTGCCGTTCAGCATGATGGGCGCGTGTTCCTGACAAGCACTGTCCTTGACGGCCAAACCGTGTTACGCGCGTGCATCGTTAATTTCCGCACGATGCCACAAGATTTGGACGTATTGCTGGACGTGATCGCAGAAACGGCGCAGCGGTTGGCGCTGCAATCAACATAAATGTACAACCAACATGAATTACGAGTCGCTTTGCGGAATCAGGTGTGCGGGGCCACCTGGCGCTGCCCTCAGCACTTCTGCAATGCCGTTGATTTGCAACAAACGCGCCGCAATCAGGTCAGCATCAGAGACAAGGCACAAACAATGGACATTAGCGCCTGCGTCGATTGTATAACAAACCGCTAAGCCTTCGGCACGCCAGCGTCGAACGTGATCCATGACGGACAGCGTGGTCGGCTGCCAATAAAACAGCGGGGGCGCACCCGTCATCATGACCGCGTGCATGACAGTCGAGTCGAGTTCGACCACGGTTGCAAAAGCGGGAAAATCGCGTTCAAGAATGGCACGTTTGCATTCCGCGATCCGTGTAGGGGCGCTTTGCAGGCGCGCGGCTTGTAATGGGCTGGTGGCAGCGATGGCATGACCTTCAGTAGAACCGGTTGCTTTATGGGCGCGGCTGATTACGGCGATCAGATCGATCAGTGCCCAATGTTCAGGCGGCGCGAATGATTCAGCGTAGCTATCTTCATGTTTATCAGCGGCGTGCCACTCGACAAAGCCGCTCGGAATCGATCGCGCTGCTGACCCCGATCCGAGCCGTGCCAGTACACTCAGTTCGCGCTCTGATAAAGTCAAGCCGATCGCGCTGGTCGCCGCCAGGGATAAAGCCGCAAACGCTGATGCAGAAGAGGCAATGCCTGCGCCCGTCGGAAAGTTATTTTCAGACGTGACGTTAGCGTATAACGCCTGTCCAGCCAACTGCCGGACGTGATCCAGATGGTGCGAAACGCGCTCAGCCGCCGCTCCGGTAACGTATTCGCCGCCGATGTACACATCATCGCGAATGAGATCGTCGCAAAATTCTACCGTTGTAGTGGTGGTCAGGCCAGCCAGATTCATCGATAGCGAGCCGCTCGTTGGCAAGCGCAGCGCGTCGTTCAGGTTCCCCCAATATTTGCAAAAGGCAATGTTTGCAGTTGCAACACTTGTTGCTCTCCTAGTTTGCATTTGATGTAGACGATTTCCTTTCCATCTTCAAAGGCCAAAGTACCACGAACATCCAACAATTCAAAGTAGCGCTGCTTATCTTCAAAGGTTGCATTCTCAAGTCCATCGCGCACTTCTGCACAAAATGTCTCGATTTGTTCTACTTGTACGTCCGTAAGATCATGGATTTGAAGATGCGCAGCCAAAGTGGTACGTTCGTGCAATAGATCATCCCGCAATTTCTCTAGATCACCTCTACGTTGATTGAGAATGTCTTTGGGGAATTGACCATCGATATACAGATCAAGCAATCGCATAAGCTGATTTTGTGTGTCCCCTAACCGCTCCTCGATCAAAGTCTGCCGTTCCCGAAGCCCATTGTTCCGTTTGTTGCTTTCTGCCTGTTGTGAACGCAACCCCTCTGTGATGTACTCAGGATTTTGTATGAGGCTTTTTATCCAATTCCAGACCAAATTATCGATTATATCTGCACGAATAGCTCGCACATCACATACGGGCGGATTACGATGTTTTCCGTTGCATTCGTAATATCGCCATTGTTTGAAGCTCTTGGCGCGTGCAACATAGCCACATTTGATGCATCGTAGACGTTTAGGCATGAGATGTTCTTTCTTGAGAGGACGCCCAACTCTTGTCTGTTTGTTCTTTTCAATAAACATCTGTGCATCGTCAAAGGTTTGCTGATCAATGAGCGGTGTCACTTTGACTTGGATCCAGTCTACCTGATCGCGAGCAACCTGCTTACCCGTTCCACATTTAGATTTCGGCTTCCGAGTTGATTTTTTGCCATCATCGATTATCTGGGTTTTCCCGTAGTACCAACTACCGATGTAAGATGTGTTGGCAATAATATGGCGGATCATGGTATATGTCCACACACCGCATCCTTGTTTTTTAGCAACATGCTTTTGCGTATCTCCACGTGATGGGATTCGTAAATTAGTGAGGTAGGCCGCAATACCATTAAGCGACATAGGCTCTAAAGGCATTTTTGTGACATCTACACCTTTGGTATACAACTGAAAAACAAGCACAACTATTTTAGCTTCTTCTTCATCTGGCTCAAGCCACGATTTGTGTGGTTCCGAAACCACTTTATAGCCATAAGGTGGGCGCGCCGCAACGTTGACGTACCCACTTTTTGCTTTTCCACGTCGGCCTCGTTTAGAACGTTCCAGAATTTTAGCTTTTTCATATTCTGCAATTGCACCTTTGATTTGCGGTAACTGCTCAGCCCAAGCGTTGAGCGATGCGGAGGAGGGGGTGGCGAAACGAGACAGGAGCGGATAAACTGAAGGAATGCCAAACGATTTTACCCGCCACAGCCGAGAAAGCCTGAG
>Ga0209512_1003311_pt1 | contig 15532 bp, 20 predicted proteins | sample frozenSSSSmetaG_FD_184142 | JGI IMG/M metagenome (GOLD analysis project Ga0209512, IMG submission 184142) | Glacier valley bacterial and archeal communities from Borup Fiord, Nunavut, Canada, to study Microbial Dark Matter (Phase II) -... | ecosystem: Environmental > Aquatic > Freshwater > Ice >... | reverse complement strand
GGATCAATCTGTGTATGAGAAAAGCTTATGGTTATCGCAGCTTTGACCTGCTACAAACCTCTCTCTATCACACACTTGGAGATCTACCCGAACCAAAGTTCACCCACAGATTTTGCTGAAGAGCCATTTATTTAGCTTTCCTTATTTTCAGTTTATGTAACTTGTTCATTTATAGTGAGTTTAAAAAACTTGCGGAAAACGAGGGATGTCATATCAAAGCGGTGTCGCGCGTTGAATTGCGACTGTTTTCTCCCCCCCCTCCCCCCATGAAAATGAAGATTCCGCTGGTTGCGGCGCTGTTGCTTGGCATGCCTGCCATCTCCGGTGCCTTCACTCTCGACGCCGTTGGTTACGGTGGCTCCGAGCTGTCACTCACTCCGTATTCCGTATTTGTTCCCGGCTACGGTGAACTCGTATTCGAAGCGGCGGCCGGTTCCTCGCTGATCGTCAATTCGGCCTATCAGAACGACAATGGCTTCGGCGGTCCGTCGCTGAGCTTCGATGATGGCGAAGCGGTGAAAATCACGTTCAAAGGACTTGAGCCACTCAACGTCGATTTTGATTTCGTGGGTGTCTCCGCGGGTGAGAACTTCGTCGTTGAAAAGGACCTCGTCACTCCGCAGGCCTATTTGCTTTCCTTCAAGGGAGCGGGCGACGGTGCCGGACTTTACGCGATCAGTTGGAACACGGAAGCCGTGCCTGAGCCGACCTCCGCGCTTCTCGGCCTGATCGGTGGGGCATTTTTCGCCTTCCGCCGCCGCCGCTGAGCGGGTTGATTCCCATTTTGAAAAAGCGCGCTTCTCCGTTAGGTGGGCGCGCTTTTTTCTGTCAGCGGTTGACGCTGGTTTCGGTTAGCTGCTGGGTCTCGCGGAAGATGAGCTTGTCCTTCAGATAGCGGGTTTTTTCCTCGCGCACGATCCCGACCCCCGGCGAAAACCAGGTGGTGCGGCGCAATTCGAAATCGCCATCCTTGCCGGTCATCAGTATCCGGATGGAGGGAAAGGTGCCAGCAGGGACGATCACATCTTCCCGTGCCACGATGTGGGTTTTGCGCGAGAGTCCGCCGCCGGCGGCTTCGAGTTCGGGCAACTGCGTGCCGGGTCTCATGCCGGCGATGACGAAGGGCACCGCGCGGTCCAGCCACATCGGTTTGGTGGTTTCCGGACGCATGATCATCGAGCCGCGCATCAGGATCCGGTCGTCGTAGATATCGACGAATTCACGTTCGACTGGTGAGTTCGGCGCAATGACCTCGAAGCAATCGACTTCCGGTAAACCGCTGGCCGGAGCAATTTTCCCGAGGTAGTTTCGGACGCGCTGGTGGGAGGTGTCCACTTCCGCCGCACCGGGCGAGGTGACATCGGCTGGGATTTCCAGATGCACGTCGTAGCGCCAGGTGTCGCCTTTTTTCACAGGGAGGATAGGAGTGTCCTGTTGGGCAAGGGTGGCGACTTCGGGCTTTTTCGCGTCCACTTCTTTTCCGGCATCACAGGCGGGGAGCAGAAGGGATGCGGTAGTTAGAGCAAAGATGAGAACCGGGTTTTTCATGGCATCAGGGCTGTGGGGGGGCGATGGTGGCGACGGCGTGATTGCCACCGGCATAGGGTGCGCCGAGGCGGAGCTGCCAGGCGCGGTTGGGAAAATATCTGGGGCCACGGCGGCGGAACCAGAAGATGAGCAACGATACTCCGGCGAAGATCGGAATGATGGCAGCGGCCGTCAACAACGCGGCCAGCCGCCACAGGCGTGCCTTATTTTCGAGCTGCACCCGCATCTTGGTGCGCTCGGTCTGCATCAGCTCGCTGCGGTTGATCACGTTGTTCGTCCAGTAGCGGAGCATGTCGGCCGCTTCGGTCGCCGCGGCGCGGACTTTGTCCGGCTCCTTGGTCTCAAGCGCGGCACGGCGCTGTCCGTCCTCGACGGCTTGACGGACTTGATCCGGCTCTAGCACGTCGATCAATTTTCCTGCCGGGACGATCCACGGACTGTCCTTCCGGCCGGGCACATGCAGCACCACGCATTGGATTTGCGATGAGCACCATGCCTTGGCGAAGCGGCGCGCGACGTGTTCCGGCGGTGCGTTTTCCAGATCGGGTAGAACGATCACGAGCACGTCGATGCCTTCGTTTTTCTGGATAATGGCGAGAGGATCGGAAATTTGCTTCACCACTGCGGGGTCGAGAAATCCGCCGGGATCGAAAACTGAGAGTGGCGGGCGCGAGCCGTATTCGAAAGCCTCTGGCGACTGTGCCAAGGCGAGTCCGCCGAGCACGAAGGCGAAAAGAACCGGAATGATGCGGGCGATCATGAAGTCACTTGTTAGCACGACGCGAGCCATTGCGTACCCACGACTCGTCCAGGTGGCTGCGGCTGCTCTTGAAAAATTCGACCACCGCGTCCGCAGTGTTTCCGGACTTCCATCGGCTACCCATGGCGAACAGGCTTTTCTGCCAGTCGTCGTCCGCGAGGCATGACTCCGCCGCATAACCGGGGACTGCGGCAGCTTTCCCGGAGGCCGCGTCGATGAGTAACAGCAGCGTCCACGCGCGCTCTTCGAAAGTCTCCTTTTCGTGAAGCGGGCATGCATTCAGCAGCCAGAATCCGAAGAGAGGCAACTGCGTGTCCGGCGGCAGGCTGACCGTACAGATCCGCCATTGAAACTGCGGATAGCGGCGGCGGAGGCTGTCGCGCTCGGTTTCGATTTTTTTGATGTCGGATTCATTCCACAGGCCCATCGCGTCCAAAATCGGCAGCAGCGGGGGAGGCGAGTCCGAAAACATCGCCATCGTGTCGCCGCCGGTGAAATTGCAGGACGGGCACCACTTCGAGTCAGCCTTGAGCACGGTCCGGCAAGAAGGGCACGCCACGTTCACCGGCGCGGAACGCTGGGAACGGCGGCGGATTCTCTCGGGGGCGGCGCTCATTTCATTTTTCAAGACGGATGGCTGTCGAGCGGCCGTGGGCGTCGAGCCCTTCGATGCGGGCGAACTCCTCGACCACGGACAGTGACTTGCTAACCGATTTCTTGTCGAGCCGCACGATGCTGGTGCGGCGCTGGAACTGGTCCGCGCGGATGCCGGAAAAAGAACGGCCCGAACCGCCGGTGGGCAGTGTATGGCTGGGACCCGCGAGGAAATCGCCGACGGCGACGGGCGAGTCGTTGCCCAGATAGATCGCGCCCGCCGTGCGGACGAGTGGCAGCCATTTCGCTTCGTTCGCCGTGATGAGCGAAAGGTGCTCGGGAGCGAACGCATTGCAGATGGCGACGCCTTCCTCGAACGATTTCAAGTGCAGCAGGAAAGTGCCGCGCTTGAGGACCTCGCGGATGATTTTCTGGCGGGAAAGCATCGGAAGTTGTTTCTCGATCGCTTTGACGACCTTGCCGAGAAGCGCTTTCGAATCCGTCGCGAAGCCGACCATGCTGTCGCCGCCGTGCTCGGCCTGGGCGAGGATGTCGGCGGCGATGAAATTGGCGTTGCCGGTCTTGTCGGCGAGGATGAGAATTTCGCTAGGGCCGGGAAGGAGATCAATGGAAACGGCGCCGACGAGCTGGCGTTTCGCCTCGACGACGAAACTGTTACCGGGTCCGAAAATGCGATCCACAGGACGGATCGAACGGGTGCCCAGAGCAAGCGCGGCGATCGCCTGCGCGCCGCCGACCTTGATCGCCTCCGTCACGCCGGCGGCTTTCAAAGCGTAAAGCAGCGATGGATTTACCGACCCATCCGGCCCACAGGGAGTGGCGGCGAGGATTTCAGGAACACCCGCGGCTTGAGCGTATCCGGCGGTCATCAGCGCGGTGGAAACGAGAGGGGCCTTGCCGCCGGGAACGTAAACGCCGACGCGGTCATACGGCGTGAAGCGTTCGCCCACGGTTGCTCCCTCGGCGTTTTTCGCGGACCAGTCTTTCCGCAAACTGCGCTTCGCGAACGAGTGGATGTTCTTCAAACTGCGCGCGACGGCTTCCTTCGTCGCCGGAGTGACGGCCTTCTCCGCAGCGGCGAATTCGGCGTCGCTGATGAAAAGAGTCTTCGTGGTAAGCACCGCGCCGTCGAAGCGTTTGGTGAAGGTGAAAAGCGCTTCGTCGCCCTTGGCCGCGACTTCCGCGATGATGTCGGTGACCAGATCCCGCACGCCGGGCTCGGGCAGAGCGCGGCGGTTGAGGCGGCGGACAAACGAGGAATATCCGGAATCGGTGTAGCTGAGAATCTTCATGCCGTGTGGGAGCGCGACAACATGACCGCATAAAACCCGTTAGCCAAGCCCGATCCTCATCGCTCGATCAATTGCGCCCGCAGGGTGTTCATCACCTTTTGCGCGCTGAGGGCGTCGAGGTGCAGGCCGTCGGTGAATCCCACCGCGTTTGCAGGAAGTCCTTCGGTGAGATCCCACCATGGCACGCCGGATTTGCAGGCAAGCGCGACGGCGATTTCCTTGCGCGGGAAATCCTTCGGAACGCCCGGTAGCATGACGATGAAAATCTTGCTGCCCTTGTTTTCGAGGCGCTTTAGAATGCCCGCCATTTCTTCCACGAGTGCGGTGGATTTTTCATCCAGAGCGGGTGACGTCGCTGGGTCTAACACGCCCGGCTTCGAGGTGATCGGCAACACTTCGTCACCGGATGCCACACCACCGTCCGCCTTGCGGGCGATCAGCCAGGAATAGGCGAACGCCGTCGGCCGCGCGGTGGCGCTGAGGTTCGGTGTTTTCAAGCCGACTTTGAACCAGTCGGAATGGATCGCCTTGCCGATGTCCTTGCCGCGGTGTTCGAGTTCGTAGGCAAGGGTGTTCGCCTCGATGATCATCACCGGCGCGGTTGGTAGAAGACCTTCGTCTATCGCACGCAGGGTGACCATCGCGCTGCCGCCGTCGCAGCCGAGGTTGGCGACGCCTGCGATTTTTTCCGCACGATCGCCGAGCCGTCCGGTGATGGACGAACCTAGCAGCATAACCCTCGGACTGCCCTGCGTCTCCGTCTGGACGCGGGCGACGGATGAGAAATAGTTGGACTCGCTCTTCAGCGTTTTTCCTCCCGACAGGCGCAGTGCGACCGTCTGCAAGCCGAAGCAGGCAGCGAAGATCACGACGAATCCGGTGAGGTATCTGAGCATCGATTAGAATTGGAAATAGATGAACCCGCGGGGCGCGCCGGGATTGGTGAGGATCAGGAAAACCATCAGCCCGTGAAGCGCGCCTTCTGTCAAAGGATGAATGAATCCCGCCGCGCGCTCGGGATGTTTTTCCTTCAGCCAGCCCCATAGGTGATAGAGCACGACCATCCCGCCATAGACAAACAGTGCGAACAACGGCTGCCCCGGCAGGCTCAGGTCGCCGCTGCCGAGTCCTTTGAAAAACGCGCCGATGTTCGCCATGTCCGGCATCAGGAAAGTCAGCCACAGGAACATCACCGCGTGGAAGGCGTAGATCCAGCGGACGCTGTCGCGCAGCATGCGGACCGGAGAAGATGAAGAACCGAGATCACCCGCGCGGCTGCGGAAAATGAAGCGCTCCGCCGCGAGCAGCGAGCCGTGGAGCGTGCCCCACAGCGCGAATTTCCACTCCGCGCCGTGCCACAGGCCGCCGAGGAACATGACGAGGAAAAGGTTCACGTAGGTCCGCCCCGGGCCCATCCGGTTTCCGCCGAGAGGGATGTAGAGGTAGTCGCGCAACCAGGCTGATAGGGAAAGGTGCCAGCGCCGCCAGAATTCCGTGATGCTCAGCGAGAGGTAGGGGAAATTGAAGTTTTCCGGCAGACGGTAGCCGAACATCAGCCCGAGCCCGATCGCGATCAGCGAGTAGCCGGCGAAGTCCGCGAAGATCTGGAAGCCGTAGGAATAGAGCATCGCCATCAAGTTGATGGGCCCGCTGGCGGCGAGCGCTTCCTTGCCGATGGTGAGCATGGCGGTTTGTTCTGATAGATTGTCCGCGACGAAGATTTTAAGGAAATAGCCGGTGACGAGGCAGCGGCGGACGTTTATCCAATCGATTTCCCGCCACAGCTTCGCGCGGATCTGGTCGATGAAGTTGCGCGCCTTGACGATCGGTCCGGCGACGAGCTGCGGGAAGAAGACGATGTAAAGTGATAGATCGCTGGCGGATGCGATGCGCCCCATCCCGCGACGGCCGAGGCGTTCCTGGGTTTCGGCAGTGACTACGTTGCGATGGACGTCGATCAGCAGGCTCAGGGCGTGGAAGGTGTAGAACGAAATGCCGATCGGCAGGGGAATCGAGCGGATCCATTTCAGGACATCCTGCGAGATCCATGCTCCCGGCAGCGAGCCGTATATAATTCCCGCGTATTTGAAAAACGCGAGGAAGACGAGGTTCAGGATGATGGCTGCTGTCAGCCATCGTTTCGAGCGGCCACCGGGATCATCACGGCCTTTCCAAAACAAGATTCTTTCGACGGCCAGAGAGTTTGCCGCACAGGAAACCGCCAGCAGGATGAGCAGTTTCGGGTTTTCCCAACCGTAGAATATCGAGCTCGCGACCAGCAGCAGCCCCACTTGCCAGACACGCGCGAGCCTTCCTGCGATCGGCAGATAATACAGCAGCAGCGTGACTGCCAGTAGAACAAGGAATTCGAAGGAGTTGAAAAGCATCCGGGGGCTCGCGGGCAGCTTGGCATGGCCCCGTCATGCGGGCAATCACGCGATCAGGTAGGCGGTCACATCGTCCGCTTGAACATCACCTTCACGCTCTTCTTGCGGAAAATCAGCGCACCGCTGCAGATCCCGATCGCCAGGGTGAAAAGCATCGAAGACGTCAGCACGAAATAGTGAGCGGTTTGAGCGAGGATCGTCGGATCGTGAATCAACTTTTCCAAATCGGTCATCTTCACGCAGCCGAGCATCGCCCGGTAGGCGTAGAGGCCGGGGATCATCGTGATACAAGCGGGCATGGTGAAAACGACCGGTGGCGCGTGTACCCGGTGCGCGCAGAAAATCCCGGTGAGGCCAATGAACACCGCACCAGCCAAAGTCGCGGGAACGATGTGGACGTTGTTGTGCAACAGCAGGAAGCGGATGCAGTGCCCCAGTCCACCCAGGATGCCAGCCACGTAAAGAACCCGGCGCGGGGTGCTGAAAAGAATCCCGAATCCCAACGCCACCACGAAGGCGAAGGCGATGTCCCGGAGGGTGAGGAGTATCATTTCCATGGTTTCAGAAGTTGTAGATTCCCAGCAGCAGGATGCTCATCGACATGCCGACGGCGATGCACAGCAGGACAAAGCCGCCGTTGACGCCCCGCGCGGTGGACGTCGGGATGTAGCCCTCGATCAGGTCGATCGTGCAGTTGATCAGCGGGACGCCGGGGACCAGATAGAGCACGGCGGTGGCCAGTGCTTTTTCCGGCGATGCACCGAAGTGATGGACCATGTTCAGCCCGGAAATCAGGGTGGTGATGAATGAGGCGGCGATGAATCCGATCATCGGATTGAAGCGCAGTTTCAGGATTTCCTGCCGGACAAACATGCCGCAGAAACTCGCGACAAAGGCGACGCCCGCGTCCTTCCAGCTTCCGCCGGCCAGCATGCAGAGGCATGCGCAGGCGGCTCCCACGCCTAGCAGGATCATCCACCGCGGGTGGTGCGGCATGGCCTTGATCTCTTTCAGCCGCGTTTCCACCTCATCAATGGAAACGTCCTGCTCCAGCACGCTCCAGGTCAGCAGACTGATTTCCGTCACCTTGCCGAAATGCACGCCCAGCAGCGGGCAACTCTTGAATCGCGCCACGCGCCGCGTCGGGTGTTGGGAGTCCTTGATCGAGAGCATCAGCCCGGTGAACGACAGAAACAGTTCCACCTTGTAGCCCCATTTTTCCGCCACCCGCTCGATGTTCCGTTTCACCCGGCCACAGTGCGCGCCGGATGCCAGCAGCACCGATCCCATGTCCAGCAGGAGATCCGCCGCCCTGCACGCCGATGCCGATCCCTCGTCTTCTTCCGCTTCGTTAGGTATCATCGTGGTCCGCATGCTGTGAAATTCGCCGGTTCCTCAGGCCTGATCGCTCCCGCATCATGATCACTTCGGGAACAATGGCAACGCATGTGCTGCCATATTCCATGCGGGATTTGAAGCCGCTCAAACATCGGATTTTTCCAACTTCCCGAGGAGCCGCAGGCAGTAAACCAGCGGAATGATGCCGATCATGCCGAACGAGCAGTCGATCAGCCGCCAGTAGATAGGAATTCCCCGCAGTGGGCCGCAGATCATGGCGAGCGGAAAAATCGCCACACACGCGACAATGCCGGTGATGATGTTCGTCCGGCTGGAAAGCGGATTCACCAGCGGCCCGACGAAAAACATTGCGATCACCAGATGCCCGAACGCCAGCCAGTCCGTGCCGTAGGCGATCCACGGATAGTGCGAGTAAGTCGTTTCCAATCCTTCGCGGACGTGGGAAATCCAGAAATTTCCATCACTTAGCAGCTTTTCCAGCAGGCGCAGTTCAAACAGCAGCGGAAACGCCGTCACGCCGCTGATCACCAGTCCGATGATGAAAAATGTCATCGCGACGCGGAACCGGAAAATGAGCGTGGAGTTTTTCAAAGCGCTTAATGCTCACCCGGAAACGGGTCCGCCGTCAAACGCAGCCGCACTTCCTCCGCCGGAACGGGCGCGTTATTTGCCGCCTGCCGGCCGATCATCGAAAGCGAAAACGCCGCAGCCAGTCCGAGGGCGCCGAGTGCTAACAACATCGTCGTGCCAACCGTTCCCGCAGGTTTCAGCATCCGCACCACGCGGGATTCCAGCGACGAGGTTTCCGCCATCAGCAGCGCGAGTGGGGAAAACGAGCGCTCTTCCGCAAAATCGCAGAGCACGTTCGCATAGGTTTTCGCATCGATGCCATTGCGCAGGACCATCGCATCACATGCATATTCACACTGTATGATGAAACGCCGCGCCATCCAGCGGACCAGGGGGTGATACCAATGCACCGCACAGGCCAATTCCGCTAACAAACGCCACAACGGATCTCGCCTGCGGTGGTGCGCCACCTCGTGTTCCAGCACCGCGCGCCGACTTTCCTCTGGCCATTCCCGCCAGCTTGCAGGCATGAAAATTACCGGTCTCAGAATTCCCGCCGCCACCGGACCACGCAGATCCGGCAATTCGCGGATTTCCACACTGGCCATGCGATCCACGAAGAGCGAGCGGTTTCTCCAGCGTTGCAGAACCATTGCGGCGAATGCGAGGCGTGTGATCGAGATGATGAATCCAACCGCCCAAACTGCTAACAAAACTTTGCTCCACGGAAATCCCGCTTCCTCCACCGTGCCTTCGGTCGCGGGAAGAACCGCAAATTTCGGCATCGCCAAAAACATCATCGGTAATGCGGCGGACAGAACGAGCAGCAACACCGTCAGCCGCGGATCGCGTGCGGCGTCTTTTCTTCCTGCCAGAAAAACCAGTCCGGCGGCGAGGATCGAGAATGTGATTGCGGGAATCATCCGATGGGAGAGTGAGTCATTTTCCGCCGCTGCCGTCGATCAGTTTCCGGATGCGGGCGATCTCGTCCGGGCTGAGTTTCTGGTCTTTGGGATCGAGCAGGGAGGCGACGAGTTTTTCCGGGCTGCCTTCGAAAAATGTCGCGAGAAGTTGCTTCAGCGCGGTCGTCTTCGCCTTTTTCTCCGGCACGGCGGGCAGATAGACGTAGCGCCGCGAATCCTTGGAATGCGTGACAAGTTCCTTCTGTTCCAGCGTCACTAGCAGCGCGCGCACCGCCGAGTAGCCCGGCGGGTCCGGCAGTTCGGCGAGCACCTCTTCCGCGGTTGCTTTGCCTTTGCGGAACAGGATGTCCATCACCTGCCGCTCACGCCGCGAAATCTGGCCGTCCTCAAATCGTTTCATGCGGGGACTCTGCCAAATGCTGAAAAAACTGCAATTAAAAATTGACACCCCGGATTTGAAATGCTGTTTTTCCAGCATCATGAAACACAAGATCGTGCTTTCGCTGGGAGCTTTGCTTACCGCCCTTTTCATCAACTCGTGCGCCTCGAACGGCGGCGGTGCCCTTTCAGGCTCCGCCCGCTATTCTGAAAGCGACGCGCAAAAAACAAAGCCTGCCGAGGACCGCCCCGGACTTGCGACCGGCTGGGGCGAGGAGAAAAAATCGGAACTTTCCCAAGGATCTTTCACCCGCGCTTCCTCGAAACCTGCCGGCACCGATGCAATCTGGTATAACGATTCGAAAGGCATCGAAGCGATGACCAGCTACAAAGAGCGTGTGAACCCGTTGCAGCCCGCCGCGGGCGATCTTGTGGAGTGGGGCGTGAAAGGCGGCATCGGATTTTTGCCATCCTACAAAGAAAGCGGATATAGCCGCCGTCTCGTCGCCGGACAACATGACATTACCTATTCCATCGTGGTGAAAAACCGCTGCAAGAGTGCGTTGGAAATCGTCGCCAGCGTGGACGGTCTCGACGTGCAGGACGGCCAGCCTGCGTCGTTCTCAAAGCGCGGCTATGTGATAGAGCCGGGAAAAACACTGGAAATCGAGGGTTTCCGCACCAGCTACAGCCGGGTGGCGGCGTTCAAGTTTTCCAGCGTCTCGAATTCCTATGCGAACATGCGCCACGGCAATACCCGCAACGTCGGTGTGATCGGCATCGCGGTGTTCACCCAGAAGAACGTGAATCCGTGGACGTGGATGCCTGATGAAGTGAGCCGCCGCGACACCGCGCAGCCGTTCGCGAAGGCACCTCGTTAGATTCCACGCTCGATGTGTACGGCGACGCACTCGGTGTTCGGCAGGATGTGCTTCTCGATGGTGATGGCGACCTTCGCCAGCGGATGATTGCCCAGCAGATGGCTGGCGATGTCGGTGGCGAGGGTTTCTATCAACCGGCGCGGCCGGGCGGCGGCGAGGGCTTCGATTTCGAGAGAAACGGCGTAATAATCGATGGTGCGCGAGATTTCGTCAGCGAGACCGTCGAAATTCTGGCCGGGCGTCATTTTCACCGTGACGAGAAGGGTCTGCGGCTCGGAGCGCTCGTCGTCCGGCACGCCGATGTGGGTGCTGACGCGGAGGCGGCGGATCTCGATGGTGTCTGGGGGCATGATAGGGAAAATGAAGAACAGACAGGAATGTCTGTATCACGTGGGGATGAGGTTTTGCTCGATGGCTTCCACGATCAGGAAGCGGGTGGGGTGGTTGAGGTCGAGCGAGAGGGCGTCTGCGGGGGGGAGCCAGAGGAAGTCCTCGGCCTCGTCGTTGAGCTGGACGGCGGTGGTTTTTGCGCGGGCGATGTAGTTCAACAACAGAAAATGCTCGGGCCGCATGAACTCGGGCGAGTCGATGGAATCCTGGACGAGGGCGAAGCGGATGTCGTCGAGCTCGATGGAGGTTTCCTCACGGATCTCGCGGCGGAGGGCGGCGATGGACGACTCGCCGCGCTCGATTTTTCCGCCGGGGATGCCCCAGCGGTGGCCCCATTTGTGGGTACGGATGACGAGGATTTTCCCATGGCCGTCGTGCAGCAGCGCGCCAACGGTGGCGATCGGCCGGGTGACGGTGCGGCGGCGGTCGAGCAGGCCGCGCAGCACGCCGAGGTCGGGCACGGTGAGGTCAGGGCGGACGGCGGCGAGGATTTCCGCGTGGTTGTAGCCGGTGAGCACGGCGATGGAGGAAACGCCGCCGTGGCGCGCGGTTTCCACGTCGTGGGTCATGTCGCCGACGAAGGCGGTCTCGGCGGGATCGAGCTCGTGGGTGGTTAGAATCTGATGGATGAGCTCGCGCTTGTCGAGCACGCCGGAGTAGGTGGCTTCGAAATGTTTCCGCAGGTCGAACTCGTCCATCTGGCGCTCGAAGGCGGTGGAGTCCATCGAGGTGAGGACGAAACAGCGGATGCCGAGGGCGGTGCACCATTCAAGTTTCTCCCGGGCGTGGGGCAGCACGGTGACCGGGGTGATGGCAGCATCGAAGGCTGGACGGAAATGGGATTCCAGTTCGTCTAGCGGTATGTGCGGCAGCAGTTCGGCGTAAAAGTCGCTGTAAGGCAGGCGGAAGCTGCGGCGGAAGCCTTCGCGGTCGAGCGGGGCGACGCCGTATTTTCCGAGAACGGCGTTGGTGGCTTCGATCACCGGACCGAGGTCGTCCACCAGCGTGCCGGACCAGTCGAAGATGAGATTGCGAAACATGATGAGGGGAAATTTGGATCTACCGCGAAGGCGCAGAGGTCGCAAAGGGACGCGGAGGAAGACAAGGGGAGAGTGAGGCAGGCGGGCGGTAAATCAGAGTCAGAAATTACAAAACTTTGCGTTTCTCCGCGAACTTTGCGGCAAAATTACCCAAGCTGGAATTTCACCGACTTAATCCGGTTTTCCCCGAGCTGGCTACGGATGCGGGTCAGCAGCATCGGTTTCATCTGCTCAAGCTGGAACCGCAGCGCGGGCTGGGTGACGCGGAGGACGAGATGGCCGCCCTTGACGGAGATCGGCTCGGTGTGGCGGGCGATGAAATCCCCGGCGAGATCCTTCCAAGTGGCACGGACCTCGTCTTCGTTCAGGCCGTCCTCGGCACCGGCAGCACGCAGGATGGCGGCGACGAATTGCGCCGCCTTGTGGATGCCGGCGTTCAGATCCGCCGGTTCCTCGGCACCGCGCCATTCCCGCAGGATTTCCTCGCGGATTCTGCCGGGGCGCGGTTTTTTCCTCATGGCAGCGGGGCGATCAGGCGTCGCCGTCCTCGCCGATCGCTTCAACCGGGCAGCCTTCCATGGCTTCGCGGGCTTGGGCGAGTTCCTCGTCGTTGGCGGGTTGTTTGAAAACGTAGGAATATCCTTCGTCTTCGGCGCGGGTGAAATTGTTCGGCGCGGTCTCGCGGCAGAGGTCGCAGTCGATGCACTGGCTGTCCACGTAGAACTTGCCAGGCACGTTTTCGGTATTTTTGTCTTCGCGGTCAGCCATGGGGAATAAAAGGATTTACAGGCCCTTCGATGCCTTTGCGGGGCTTTGGATGCAACTGGATTTTTCCGGAACTTCGGATTTGGCTTTCGCACTGGCCAAGTCGGAGTCCTCTCACTAAGAAAAACGAAGCTGCTCGTCATGACACCCGAACCTCCCACATCACCCGACGGCTCTCCGCTGCCTCCCCGGCATCGCCCGAGCCTGGGCAATCTCGCCAAGGACACGACGGAGATGGATCTCTGGGCTTTTGATGATCCGGAATCCACACACGAGCCCACTGCCGGGAATCAGCCCGACGAGCCGATCGTTCCAGCTCCCCGGCCAGCAGAAAAGATGAAGGTGCGCCACCTCAACGAAGGCTCATCGCAGAAAGGCTCCGGCAGCAAGGACCGCGCCCAAACGAACATCAGCAAGATCCGCCCGAAATCCTCCTCTGCCGGCGGCTCCGCTCCGCTTTCCTCAAAACAAGCGGACGATTTCGACGATCTCGATCACTGGGAGGACACCGATCCTTCCTTGGAGGCCTTGGAAAAGCCTGCGGAAATGGCGCCCACGCCGGAAAAAATCACCGCATTCCCGGAAGCCGTCGCCCCCGAACCTCCCACGCCGCGGTCCGAACCTCAAGCGAACGACGCTGAGGAGTTCGCCCCCGCACTTCCCGAGAAGCCACTCGCCGAGTCACTGCATCTCAAGTTCGGCCTGACGAAACAAGAGCGCATCGGCCTTGTCACGCTGCTCGCCGTGCTGGTCATCGGTGCCGCCTCGATTGTCATCTATTCGCTCGGCCGCCTGCCCACCGAGACCGCCCGGGTGAAATCCACCGATTTCCCGATCAAGGGCAAACAATTCAGCATTGCCTCCGCCGACACCTACTGCCGGGCACCTGTCACTGATGGAAAAAACCCCGATGTCATCCGCCGAGGCACCGTGCTGATCCCCGTGGTGAAAATCACCACTGCCGACGGCTCCGGTGCGATCCGTGTCATTTTCCGCAACAACGATGGCGAATCCATCGGCGACATCGTCACCCGCACTGTGCAGAACGGACAGAGCCTTGAAATCGCCGCCACCGCCGGTTTCGACGACATCGGCATGCACGCCGCCTACCGCACCGGAGAGACCAAACCGTGGATCGTCGAGGTGGACGAGGCGCCGACGGCCGACGCCGCGAACAATGATTTCAAAAAGCTCTTCGAGATGATCATTTCCACCGTCCGCCGCTGAACCACCCTGTCATGTCCAATCAAGAAATCACCCCACTCGTGCCGAAAGAAGGCTGGCACGTCATGCATCTTTTCTATCATGTCGATCACGCGCAGTGGTCGCTCTACAGCGATGAGGAACAGCGCCAGGCCAAGACCCGCCTCACCGAACTGGTGCAGGAAATCCGCGCCACCCCGGACACGCATCTGCTGATCTTCTCCATCGCCACCCCGAAGGCGGATCTTGGTTTCATGCTCCTCACGCCCGACCTGCAGGTGGCGAACACCTACGAAAAGCAGCTCACGCTCTCGCTCGGACCGGAAATCCTCAGCCCGGTTTATTCCTATCTCTCACAAACCGAGAGCTCCGAATACACCACCACCCGCGAGCAATACGCTGCGGAAACCCTCGTCGCGGAAGAAGGCCTGGTCGAAGGATCACCCGAGTTCGAAGCCGGGCTCAAGGCCTTCGACGACCGCATGGCGCACTACCTCAAGCACCGCCTCTATCCGGTCCTCCCCGACTGGCCGGTGATCTGTTTCTATCCGATGTCCAAGCGCCGCAACGGCGTCGACAATTGGTATGCGCTCGATTTCGAAGCGCGGAAAAAACTGATGGCGGGCCACGCCCGCGTCGGCCGCACCTACTCCGGCCGCATCCTCCAGCTCATCACCGGCTCCACCGGCCTCGACGAATACGAATGGGGCGTCACTCTGCTCGCCAAGGACACCATCGACATCAAGTCCATCGTCTATGAAATGCGCTTCGACGAGGTGACCGCCCGCTACGGCGAGTTCGGCGATTTCTACATCGGCATGCAGCTGCCGTTAGGCGAGTTGTTCCGGCGGATCTGTCTGTGAAAGTGAGGCCGCGTGGCTGGTGCGTCTCGCACCAGGCCGTTGCCGGGGCATCCTGCCCCGAGTCTTCATTCTCAGCGCCTATCAATAAACCTTCATCCCACCCGGAATGGTCGGCAAAACCACACCTCCCGGATGCGTCGTTGGTGTTCTGGCGCTGCTGCCGGGTGGAGTTTCAGCGGCGGGTGTGTTCGGGCTGATCAGATGGAGCGCCTGGCCGCCTGCTGACCGGCACTTCGATCATGTCTTCCGGACTCTCCTCGGCACGGCAGGCGGAGGTTTGTTGGGGGCTTTCCTACTGATCTATCTTTCCATCCGCGTTCACTGCGTCACGGATTGCCGCCGCTATGATCCGGGCGATTCGGAGAATATGAAATGGTAGCGGGCGCTTACACCGCCCGGCATGATTTCCTTCAATAGATTACCGCTTATCCTAGAGCCTGTCCCAGAGACTCCAACCCCTTGTCGGACGGGGACTTGCGTCTGAAAAAAAGACGGCATGGGAGGCAAAAATGTCTCCCATGCCTGAAATTCGGGTCGTATAAATCGTTTGTCACAACA
>Ga0209512_1003297_pt1 | contig 15580 bp, 19 predicted proteins | sample frozenSSSSmetaG_FD_184142 | JGI IMG/M metagenome (GOLD analysis project Ga0209512, IMG submission 184142) | Glacier valley bacterial and archeal communities from Borup Fiord, Nunavut, Canada, to study Microbial Dark Matter (Phase II) -... | ecosystem: Environmental > Aquatic > Freshwater > Ice >... | reverse complement strand
CAGTTATTCGCAACATAATACTGTAGTTTACAAAATTGGTGATAAGTATCGCGGAATGCCTCATCGTAACTGCATTTTGATGAATCGAGTCGATGCTGAAAGTGCCGGATTGCAAGCACACCAGCGCGTGACAGTGCAGGGTGATGCGGGGAAGTTGGAGAATGTTGAGGTGATCTATGGTGCAGTTCGTCCTGGAGCGGCAGTAATGTTTTACCCAGAAGTGAATGTAATATTTAAAGCTAGGATTGAAGAGCGATCGGGTACCCCGGCGTTTAAGCGAGTTCCAGCATTTGTATATGCGGCAACATAGACCCTGAAACAGAGGAGATCGCTCGATGGATAAGTTAGATACCTATCGCCAAGTTATCCGCAAGGTTCTCAAACCTTACGCTGATATTACCTACGCTAACGTCAACGTGAAAAATCGCCAAGTCTTCGATCCCGAAACAGATCAATATCTGATTCTTTCCGAAGGCTGGGATCGCCAACATCATCTTCATAGTTGTTTGATTCACATTGAAATTATTAATGATAAAGTCTGGGTTCAGTGTGACAATACGGAGGATGGCATCACTGATGAACTAATCCAAGCAGGTATTCCTAAAGAAGACATCGTTCTCGGCTTTCACGAACCCGAAATTCGCCCCTACACTGGATTTGCAGTTGCTTAATCCGCTTTGAATCCTTGCCTTGCAATCTTCACTTCTCGTTTGATAATATGGCGAGTCAATATTTTCTTCGCTGTAAAACATTCAAAGTGTTATTAAAGCCTCTATAAGTCCTCTTCCTACGTCAACTTCGTCTCCAAGTTTTGCATTATTAGCAGCAAATACAAGTACCAAAACTGAAGAAAGAGGAGATATTAGCTCTTCTTCACTCATACCAATTGGGATCAGTAACAGAGTCGGTGTAGGATAGCAAAGGCAAATATTTTTAGTATATAATATAAATGTGATTTAAGTGGGACGAGAATAAAGCCGAATCGATTTTTTTGAAGCATGGCATTCAATTCGAGGAAGCAGTGACAGTTTTTGCTAATCATTGATATATTTATTTTAATTGTGAGACACAATATGATTGATCGAGAAGTTACAGGGACTATAAATAAAGATGGGTTTGTTACTTTTGACGAGGAAATAGAAATAACTGAGCCTCAAAATGTTACTATCATTTTCAGAGCAACTAATCAAGATATTAAACCTGTAAAGCTTAAGACTCAACAGGAATTAACAGATAAAATTATTCAGGGTTTACATGAAGCTATTACAGGTAAAACAGTTCCACTATCAGCGTTATGGGATGAAGTAGATGCTGACTGATGGTAAGCCTGTGAAGGTAGTACTTAGTGAATTATTTTTAAAAGATATTAAAGATTTAGCTAAGTCCTATCGTTCTGTCAGGAAAGATATATTACCTTTAATTGATAGATTGAGTGACGGTGAAATAATAGGTGATCGTTTAAAAGGATTCGATTATCAAGTTTACAAAGTAAGGGTAAAAAATAGTGATAATCGAAAGGGTACTAGTGGTGGATATAGAGTTATTTACTATATTAAAACAACCGATTTTATTGTTTTGAGTAATATTTATTCAAAATCAGATTACGAAAGTATAGATGATAGCTTAATAGAAAAGTCAATTCAACAATATTTAGCAAATAACTTGTAAAAGCAATTTTAACTGATGCTATCTTGATTTGTGTTTATTTAAATCGTACAGATCTAACTCATGCCGATTTAACTAATGCCAGCCTATTTGATTCTTATATAGCTAATGTTAAGCCAATCGCTCTTAATCTGATAGATACTATATCCCTAGGTACTCTTAGTAAAGAAGGTACTCATCTATGCAATACCGCTATGCCAGACGGTAATATCATCGTTGATAGTATTTATTTGAACTAGTGGCGTGACCTGACTAAAATGGTGAGATGTATAAATTAAGCCATTGATTATTTCTTCCCCCTTACTTACAGAGCCTGAGATTGATCCTGATGGTATAGGAGAAGCAGGAGAGAACATGTATCATTGAATTACCCTCATACGGTAGGTGCAAGATGTAAATCAAGAACTTTAACGGCGCATGAAAACCTCAAGATTAAGAGGGTACCGAAGATGACATCTGTTCAATTGAATGACAGTAACACCTTTAATGTAGATGGCATCCAGATAGAAATTTGGGAGCCAAACCTTATAGTTTTGCCTATTTCTAATAATACAGTCAACGCCAGTACGTGTTTAAAAATAGCAATAGGCATTACTAATAAAACACTGACGTCTTTCCCCTTCTTTTTGGAGAAATTAACTCCAGAAATCCTAACTAACACTGGACAAGCACTACATCCACAAAAACTGGTAAACGCTCAGACTACTCCAAATATACATAACAGCATTGCCATTCCATCTAAAAAAACTCTAATTTGCTATTTAATTGCAGAGTTCTCTTGGCAAAATGATTTATTTCAACTTCAATGGACTATTCGTACCCATTGCCAATTTTTAACTCATACTAACCATACCTGTTTTTTTGAGACTTTCCCTCTCTCTACCTATCAACTTCGATTGCTCTACAACAGCCCAAAGGGAGAGTTCATAGTCTTAGATGTACAAACCGGGGACAATATTCGGCTTGAATCCTCTCTAACAGAACCAATAATAACAACATTTGTCAATGTTAGATTTATTGTAATTGTGGGAACTGAGAATACAGTGGAAGTGGATGGTATCTGCTTTGAAACTATTGTGCCACAAATATTACGTATTAAGCAGGGCAACTTGTCTGAGGTCAGTCCCTCTGTAAAGATTGGGATTCGCATTACTAACAACTCTCCATCACAACAGCGCTTCTGCTCCCATACCACATTGATTCCAGTACTCTTGGGAGAAGATGGTTTAATTTTAGGACAAAACCTAGGTGGTGGTAGTACTGGATGGTTTGGTCCTCAGGAATCAGACTATTACTTAGTCAAGCCCGGAGAAAGTGTGACGTTTTTTGTTACAGCATACATTCAAAGGCAAACGGATGGGTTATTGAACTTAAGAGTTAATGGTACGGGTTATGGCTATTGGTCACTTGATGGTTTGAAGTTAGGTGTCTATCAGCTTCAGCTGACATATAGATCCCTCACAAACCAATTTGATGCGGGTTTATTTGAAGATTGTTGGATGGGTATGGTAAATACACCCTTCGTAGAGTTTTGCTTTATTCAATCTTGATATGAAAGTTAACTTAAATGTTGTTGCACGATGTGTGGACAAAAATAAAACTGCGGTTAAAGTGGAATCAGCGACTGATTAAAATTTTTAAGCAGATGACACCTGAGCAAAAGCAGCAATTAGAAACCCTGACTTACAAAGCGAGAATGTATCGCATGGTGGAATTAGGGCGGCTAGCTAAGAGCGATCGCCAGGTTGCGACTACACTCAATACTCTGGAAAAAGGTGACGAATACGATCGCCTCCTGGCACTCCAGTCTTGCTATGGTAGTGGTGATGGTGAGCAGGTATTACGATGTGTGACTGACGCTTCTAGGCAAGTGCGTTGTCTGGCTTTGAGGTTGTTACCTGTTGTTGGTGATGATAGGCAAGTTTTAGCCGTGCTGAATACAGCTACATACAAGCAGCGTTGTACCTTACTTCGCAAATTATTAAATCGTGGTCGCCGGAGTTGCATTGATACTTTTATCAATTCCTTGGCTGAGGAAGGAAGCGCACAACTCAGCCGACTCTTACCTTTGGCTTCAGCGTCTGTTGTGATGGGTCATTTGGATAAAGTAGTATTCGGGAGTCAGGACTGGCAATTACTCACACGCCAACATCCGACAATTGCGACTGATTTATTGCTTTCTCAGGCTGAAGCTGCAACTGATTTCGATGCGAGACTGCTTTATCAAGTTAATGCTGTATTACCGCAACTCACAGAATTTTCTCCAGATCAAGCTTTGACACTTTGCCGCAGTCTATCGCGAACTATATCACTAGGACGGCTGAATAGTTTACAAACACTGGTATGGCGTCGTCCGCAGGAATTTGCTGATTTGATATTGCAGGAGAGCGATCGCGTCTCTGTCAACTTTGACCAAGTTGCTCATAAATTAGATTTAGAACAACTTATCGCACTGATTACTCACCGTAAAGATACTATTAACACATACAATATTCTGTCTCGACTAACACCAGAAAATAGGCAAGCTGTTTATGATGTCTGCGGTGATTGGCGCAGCAGTGATGGTTGCATTGCCTCTGGGATAATAGCACTTTTACCTCGCCACATCCGCGAACAAGAGGCGCGATATCACCTTAATTTACCGGTACTCGCTACCCGTCCTACGCAACGCCTACCCTACATTGCCTTTTTGCCTTGGGATGAAGTGGTTGCTACTCTCGACTCGTTTGTTCGCAATCCTGACCCTGACTTGCGAGTGGCAGCATTAACCGTTTTGGTGGCGGCGGTACGTTACAATCGCTCTCATGTTCCTGATATTTTGGCAATTGTCCAAGCACGACGCAATGAACAAGACCCTGTGCGTTGTGCGATGTTGACGGGGTTTGCAGATTTACCTCCGAGTATTTGGCGTGCGGAACATTTAGATCTTTTAAGCCAAGTTATTACTGATGCTTTGAATGCTGCTGATTTGTCTAATGCTACCGGGAGTGCAGTTGAAAGTTTAATTGTTGCTATTTTACCGTTTCATCCTGCTTGGTCTACGCAACAGTTAGTAATATTGGTACAAAAACGAGGTCAGGTAAGTTTTTATAATTTAGGCGATCGCTTGAGTGATGCGGATATATTAAGAATTGCAACGTTTTTGCTGCCAATATTGCAAACTTGGGAAAGGAGTGAAAGTGAAGTCACTATTCTTAATGTCGCTAGAAGTTTAGGACGGCGGTTGCGGGTGTTTGATAGCTTAGTGATGATGCTAGAGCGGATAATTCAAAATACTCGTAATCAATGGATTGCTAATTCTGCTCTGAGTATATTAGCACTCCATCGTCGGGAACGCTTGCAACAACTAATTCCTGAACTGGTGAAGCAAGATCCTAGTTGGGTAACGCAGCCAATTGTCTACAACTACTTACATCGCCATCGCCAAGATTTACTTACACCATTTCTCGGACAGTTGGCTTATGGTGGTCGTTTTAGTACAGGAAAAACGCGCTTTGTACTGCCGTTTGTCAAAGGGTTTGGTCGCTGGACTCCGACACAGCAAAGAATTTTTGCCGCTACTTTAAATGAGATTACTCAAGATGAGCAACGTGATACTCCAACTTTACTCAGGGTAATTACGCAACTAGCGGCACTTCCATCGGTAGCACCCACGCGGTTAATTGAACTGGCGAGTCATCTTAATCCTAAATTAGCTGTTAGAGATGCCGCATTACGAGCACTTTCACAATTAGATACAGGTTTGGGTATCCCGACGCTGATTACAGCGATGGATGATGACCGCGCCCGGATTGCTATTTATGCCTTGCGACGATCACTTATGGAAATGCCTGTCAAAGGAGCAGTACAATTATTACTTGCTGTGCCAATGACGAAGGTGACTGTCGCCAAAGAAGTAGTGCGTCTATTAGGTGACTTGGGTGATGAGACAGCTTACCGCGAGTTACTGGCTTTAGATAGTCGTGAATTACACCGAGATGTCAGAGTAGCTTTGGTGCGGGCGTTGTGGAGTCATTTGGAGCGGGAGGAAACTTGGTATATTTTAGAACGCGCTGCCATCTCAGATGATCCTGCAATCGCCACAGTTGTCGGACGCATCCCCGCAGACCGATTATCTGCTGATGCGGGGCGGCATTTGATTTCTGTACTGGCGACATTGCTAGGTCATTCTGACCCTCTAGTCCGTCTAGATGTACTCCGGCGATGCGTACAGTTGCCAGTTGCCGATTCCGAAGTGGTATTATTGCCCAAGTTACTAAGAGCGATTAATTCTCCCTTACCTGACGAATCTGCGGCGGCGGCGAATGCTGTATTTACTACTTATAGCGGTAAATATGCATCTGTGGTTGGTAATGTAGTTAAGAGTATAATTGCGAATCGTGGTACATTGCAGCAGACTGTAGTTAGTTTAATCGCTCAAGTAAACTGGAACAAAAAGCACTTGCTACCTACAGCGCGAACTGTTTTAGATGTGTTGGCGACTGACCCACTTACTGCTAGTCTGCGTGTTAGTCTAGCGATCGCTGCCTTACCTGGGGAAGAATTGGTAGTAGTATTTGAGCAATTAGCCGCAGGAGGAGAAATGCACGCCGAAGTGTTATTTGATGCGGTGCAGAAAATCGGGAGTCTCAATCGGAATAGTATTAGTGATTTAACAGTTATAGAAGTAGCATTAGCAACAAGTAACGATGATAGGCTGCGTCGTTTGGCGTTGGCGGCGTTGGTCGTTCAATCTCAGGCGTATGGCTGGAACGAGGAACGGAAAGAAAAGCTGCATGTTTTCCGCCATGATCCATCGCCGATGGTTGCTGCTGCGGCTCAGTTTACATTCTTACATGACGATTAGCGGTAAATTTGAGGTAGAGATAGTTATATAGAGAGAATGCTGGAAATTTCGCGCACAGTGAGCATTCCGGAGAGCGAAATCGAATTAAGCGCGATTCGTTCTCAAGGAGCTGGAGGTCAAAATGTCAATAAGGTTTCTACCGCTATTCACTTACGCTTTGATATTCAGGCGTCATCGCTACCTGATTATTATAAAGAACAGCTTTTGCAAATGAGCGATCGCCGGATTAATAAAGAGGGAGTGGTAGTGATTAAGTCTCAGGAACATCGCAGCCAGGAACAAAATCGGGAGGAAGCGTTGCGGCGATTGCAAGAACTGATTAAAAGTGTGGTGGTATTGAAAAAGAAGCGCAAACTAACTAAACCAACTCGCAGTTCCCAAAGAAAACGTTTAGATAGTAAAATCAAGCGATCGCTAATTAAGTCTAGTCGCAAGCAGGTAACAGATTAAAGTAGATAACCTTTCGGCGATCAGCTTCAGGCGGGTAGTAGTCATACAGCGGCTCTTAATCAACGATTTTGTCGCATTGTCGCAGCCCAACATAAAGATATAAATTTAAGCACGTTTCCGATCTAACAGTATGATAAAAAGTAATACAATAAATATTACTGTAGCTAGTAACAGTTACACAACCTAAAATCTCATGTCCTACCCCTTACAAAAACAACGAGTCTCGATTACCGTTGACTCACGCCTACTGGCAGAAATTGACAAACTGACAGAAAATCGTTCTGCAGCCTTTGAAGAAGCACTGCGCCTGTGGTATGCCAAGAAGATCGAGGACCAGTTGAGACAGTTTTATCAGAATCGCAATCAAGCAGACATTGTATTTGAGGAAGAATGGGCGCAGTTTGCTGAAGAGCAAATGACAGAAATTATAGACGAGGAAGGCTTATGACAGAAGGCTATCCACGCCAAGGCGAAATTTATCTGGTCAGTGCCTTAAAGTTGATCGGAGATACTAAAAAACGCCCAGTTGTGATTGTCTCTATTGATGCTCGGAATCAATTGAGCAATACTGTGTTGATTGTGCCATTTACAAGCGATCTGACTAGCAGTGAAATCCCGACTCGTATCTTAGTTCGCTCTGGGGAAGGTGGTTTAAATGTAGACTCACTGGCTAGCTGCGACAATATTCTGGCAATCCGAAAGATTTATTTAGAACGCGGTCCTTACGGTCAAATTAGCCCAGAATCCCTAGAGCAAATTCACCAAGGAATTCAGATAGCCATTGGGATTTATAGTATTTGAAATATTTGTTAACAAATGAATACGAATTCTTTCTGTTTTGCGCTCATATCAAATTAACTCTTCAGTTTACGGAATCATCTGTTTTATGATTAGAATAAAAACTTAATCATAAAACAAATATATATATTATTTACTTGAATTCAATTGGAAGGAATCGAAATACTCGTCAGATTGTGCGTTGGCAGCAGGTTGGGGAGTTGCAAATAATATACAATATAATCGCTGGTCTACCAAAAATAATCGCATTTTACCAGTGATGTTCGACTTTTTAAAGTCAATTTCTTTTCCTGAATATTTGCCCAATGAAATGTTCGTTTGATTTAAGATTTGACCATCATTTCCTATAAATGATTGAGAAAAAGCATCAAATATGGCTTCAGAATTAACTCCACTGATATCTTCAGTAAAATCTGCGCTACCAACTAAAAACGCATCCTTGTCTGTGGAAGCTGTGTAAAAGGTTGAAACATAATTTGAGCCTTTTTCCGTCTGTTTGGAAATAGACGTATCAGGCATAAGAATGGAAAAGCTGTTGTCGTCTGGAGAAAATTGTTTCCAACTTGCTGTAGCAACTATTAGTTCTTGTTTAACTTGTGCTACAGGTAGTTCTGGTTTGATTTTTGCATTAGCTTTAGGAGTGTATGCTACTACGCATAAAACACATAGAAAGAACGATAATTTCAATTTCATCAGTATTTCTCCAGTATGACTACTTAAGTATTTAAGACTATTGTTTGAGTTTCTATTTCACTCTTAAATACTTATACAAACTGGAGATAGAGATTTCCGAAAAATTTCCGAGTTATCAGTTATTGAATTGGGAGAAAAGTGTTTCCCAGTCAATCACCGCTGGTCTTGCGCCTTGGTTGACCAACTCAAAAACCTGATTCTGACTAGATGGATAAAAAATGCTTTCTACACAGGCTGCGGCGACATCAATGCGACTAGTATCACCGGAGAGAGTGTCACCTCTACCTAATACGACCCCAAACTTACCGCCAGTTTTTGCCTTTAAGAGAGTGTTGAGATCGTAGGAGGTATAAGGACCATCAATCAAGCGTCCTGGACGGATAATGGTGTAGGGTAGTCCAGAATTGATAATTGCTTGCTCACCTTTTTGTTTGGCATCCAGGACGCCGAAACTATTGAGAATACTAAAAGGAAACTGGTTTTTACGCTCAATTCCGCAGGAAGAGACGAAAACAAACCGCTTTAGATTTCGAGGTGAGGCTGCGATTAAATTAGTGATACCTTGACCATCTACTTTTGCTGGACTGCTTTTTGCTCGTGCTTCACTCTCTTTCCGGTCGAGAAGTAGCTTTGGCCATTCAAATAGACTCGGGGTTGGGTCAAAATCCCAGCGATTTGAGGGGAAGGCTGTAGTTCCTGTACAACAGATAATATGTGTGACATTCTGCATCGCGGCTGGAAGTGTAGCTGAGTCAAGAATGTCACCAACAGCAACTTCGATGCCATCAAACATTTTTTCAGCTTTAGCTGCATTGCGTGTGAGAATACGAACTTTCAAGCCTCGTTCCCAGAGCTTACCTACCACCAGTTGTCCCACTCCACCAGTCGCACCAGCAACTAGAATCAAATCTTCAGTGGATACTCTTTCAGCATTCATTGTAATTGTACCAATAGGAGTGTTGCTGCGAGTCTAGCACTCTGTCCCACAGATGGAAAATATTTCCAGTGAGATATGGTAAGCGATCGCAACTATTTCACTTCTTAAAGAAATTTTGTAGAGTTTAGCAAAAATATCAGGAATTGCAGCTTTAAAATTTACAATATCTGGCGGCACAGATTCCCATTATAAAAGTATACCTAACCAAGCGAGAGTTTGTCAAGCCTTGGGGTGATTAAAATTGCAAAAAAAAAGAGCAAGCGCGATTAGCCTGCTCCTCAAAAATTAGAGTTAATTTTTGTTACTCAAGGTTTAGTAACGACGATTGCCGCCGCCACCGCCGCCACGTCTGTCACCACCAAAAGAGCCACCTCTGTCTTCACGAGGCTTAGCTTTGTTTACTTTCAGGTTGCGACCCATCCATTCAGCGCCGTCAAGGGCTTCAATCGCCGCAGTTTCTTCAGCTTCGGTTCCCATCTCTACAAAGGCGAAGCCACGTAACCGACCTGTCTCACGATCTGTCGGCAATTGAACACTTTTAACTGTTCCATGCTCTAGAAAAACTTGTTTGAGATCGTCCTGACCGACCTCATAAGATAGATTACCAACGTAAATCGACATGAAAGCATCTCCAGAATCAGTAGGTGTAGAGATTAAGATTCAGCAGAGACGCCCGTAAAACGAGTCATATAACCGAAAATAATACTCAATAGTGACCACCATAACACATAAAATCTGACTTTGGTTAGCGGCGGTGAGATTGCTCTGACTATCGTCAGATTTGGCGGCGTAGTTATGTTACAGATTGTGTAGTACTTAAAGATAGCGATCGCACAAATAAAGCTGATCTCGATCACAGATCGTGTAGATAGTAATTAGGTACTTTACCTAAACCTAGAGTAAGAAGTATTAAGTAATGAATCCACGTCAATTCATTGATTTTTTCTCGCTGCTGGCTTTACTTCCCATAAAAAGATTGTCTGTTGCGGCTCTTGGGACAATCATGGTGTCATCGATGACAAGTATTGCTCCAGATCCAGCTTTCTCCCTGGACACTGAATTGACTAAAGGGGAAGCCTCTGTGAAAATGCACCCAGCCAGAGAAGTTGCGTTGAATGTAACTGATTTACCAGCCGTGCCAGTCTCTGAGCCGATGCCTATATCCGGCTTGGGTGCTATTCTGATTTTCTGGACGCTACTTCAGCATCGGAAGCAAACGAAAGTATATTAGAGAAAAAATCATCGCTCCTCCATGCCGACAGCTATATAGTTGATGTGGCAAATGTTAAATAATGTTGCCAGTCCGCCTGGGAATAAATTAAGAGTCTCATAGCGAAACTCCATTAAAATGGACTAAATTTCTTTAAGAGATTCAAATGACTTTAGTCTGCCTGGGAATAAATTGGTAGTTTCATCGCGAAACTCTATTAAAATGGACTAAATTTCTTCAGGATCTCCAAATGGCTTTTAGTAGTTATAAAATTGTAGGTGAAGTTCTCAAAGAGTTTCAGATTACTTATACTGAGTCAAATTTCATGGGTGAAGCTGAGTTTAACATCGCCGCTTATTTCCGAGAAGACTTAGACACAGTGATGCGGGAGGGAGTTGTTAATAACTCGGATGCTATTTGTGAAAATTTGATTTATCCGGTTCTTAAAGAAGTTTGGAAGTGCTATAGCAGCGATTTCATTTTGTGGAGTCATCAGTCGCTTAATTATGACGAAAAATTGTCAGGGTTTCCTGAATATATTCTGGCGAAGAAGTCTCCTCTAGGGAAAGTTGTATTTGACAAGCCCTACTTTATCTTAGTTGAAGCAAAACAGGATAACTTTGAAGCAGGTTGGGCGCAATGTCTGGCAGAAATGATTGCCGCCCAGAGACTTAATAAGGAATTTGAAATCATTATATTCGGGATTGTGTCTAACGGTGATCGCTGGCAATTCGGCAAGCTTGAAGCTGCTGTTTTCACGAGAAACATCACCTTATACACTATTCAGGAGCTAGATAAATTGTTTGCTGCTGTCAATTATATCTTTCAACAAAGTGAATTGCAGTTAAACAATCTGATAGCTGCTTAATTTTCTCGATTTATGACTACATAATAGTTTTTGAAGAAGAAACGCTGTACACCGGAGATTTATTGCGAAAGATTTTGAGCGATCGCGACTGTATCTTTTTGATTCAGGAAGTCTCAGTCAAAGTTACTGATAGTGGGTGTAATTTCTAGGGTTGTCGGACGAGAGAGTAGTTTATTAACACGGTAATATTTTTGGTCTCGATATTCCAGCCAGCATAGTTTTTCTAGAACAAATTTTACTTTTTCAACTTTAAACCTCGATCATCCACTTGAGGATACCCAAGATCCTCTCGACCGGAGTGATTTGATATTCATTGGCATCAATGGTCACATTTTTACCCTCAAGCTTGAGAAATTGCCATAATCTCCCACTGGTGACACTACCATAGATAACCGGGATCGCCCTGCCTTTACTCACGTTAAATAATTGTGCTGCAACCATCTGGGCGATGCACTGACCCAACCCTAAATCTAACTCTCCACGTTTCGCTTCTACCAGCATGACTACAGGAGCTTCAATCAGGTAAGGAGTCGTCGATTTGCTCAACAGAAAGTCACAGAAGCCATTGAGACCTCGTCGATCTACACTAAATTCCTCGCCAGAAAATAACTCAACCGAATTATTTACAAGCTTTCTGACTTCTAGCAACACTGGACTGATCAAAAGTTCCGACTTAGCTTTTTCAGATCTAGCTTGTTGTGCCAACGGAAACCACTCTTTAAAAATGGCTAAAAATAGCTCGCTGGGAACCGCAACTGGTAAATCCTCACAGAATGGCGATCCTGAGAGACTTAGTTCAAACTGCTCGGTAACCTCTAGCAAAGTGAAGTTGTTATAAGCCACATTTCGACCCAAATCAGGGTATACAGTAATTGTACTACGCTTCGATGCCTGATTTGGTTAACTCCTGGCTCACTTGCTTCACAATAGTGATTAGTGACGATTCAGGAAGGCATGATGATGAGACCGAAGATTTTTATTGATGGAGAGTCAGGAACTACAGGCTTACACATTTACTCGCGCCTTGAGCAACGAGATGACATTGAGCTAGTTAGCATTGAACCAGCATTGCGCCGGGATGCAGCGGAGCGAGCAAAAATAATTAATAGTGTTGATCTTGCCATTCTCTGCCTACCTGATGAGGCGGCTAAAGCAGCGGTCAGCTTTGTCAACAGTCCTACAGTGAAGATTCTCGATGCGAGTAGTGCCTATAGAACTGCACCAGGTTGGGTTTATGGCTTTGCGGAACTAAATCCAGGACAGCGCTCAAAAATCGCTAGCGCTCAGTTTGTCAGCAATCCTGGTTGTTATCCTACCGGATTTTTGGCTTGTATCCGTCCGTTGATTTCCCAAGGTCTGCTGCCACGTAATTTTCCCGTCACGATTAATGCTGTGTCGGGTTATTCTGGTGGGGGAAAAAATATGATTCAACAGTACGAAAGCTTTCACAAGCAGGAATCTAAATCTGCGTATCCTTACGGTATTTACGGGACAAAATTCGGACATAAGCACGTCAAGGAAATGCATCAGCACTCTGAGTTAGCCGCACCGCCGCTATTTGTGCCAGCCGTGGGAGATTTTGAGCAGGGAATGTTGGTACAGGTGCCTTTGCCGTTGTGGACGCTGGATAATCCTCCCTCTGGTGCAGCTATACATCAAGCGATCGCTGACTATTACCAAGAGGAAGCTTTTGTTCAAGTGATGCCACTTGGTGATCCGACACTACTGCGAGACGGAGCCTTCTTAGACGCAATGGCGATGAATGGCACCAATGTAGTTCAAGTTTTCGTTTTTGCTAATGACACTACCCACGAAGTCCTGCTGGTGGCGCGTCTCGACAATCTCGGTAAGGGGGCATCAGGAGCCGCGATTCAAAATCTCAATATCATGCTGGGCTTTCCTGAAGCTTTAGGATTATCCATGCCTTAGGGAGTAAAAGACAGATTGCCCGATAGTATAGTCAAATGGTTATGAATAAATCCTGCTTTGTTTGCAGGACTTCTAACCATTTAAAGTGGCAGCGGAAGCAAAATCACTACGCGCAGCCAATGTGCCCACATCTCGGTCAGGAATTCTCCTGAAAACAGCTGCAACTTTTGATGGTCTAACTCATCAAAACGTTCTTTAAGATAATTAATCAAAGCAAAAAATCAAGATAATGTATTCAGGAATACACTATTTTAGACAATAGTATCTACCTTGAGTAATGCAGATATTTAAAACTATAGATAGATAATAGTGACTTAGTGAGTAGCTAGCATGAAAGCATTAACAGTCTGCGATTTATCAGCAATAGCAGAGTTATACAGAAGTCAAATGCACAAAATTTGAGGTTATGAATAAAATGGACAACATCGACGCGGGAAACATGCTAGAGCGTTACTGTGCCTTGATCCTCGGAATTATCTTTTTGGTTTTAGGTATAGCAGGATTTATACCAGGTTTGGTTTCATTGCCGGGAACGACAGAATCTTATATCCTGCCCAGTGAAACGCATAGCGCTTATGCTATGGGATTTGGCTATGTATTTGGGCTGTTTCCCACCAATTTCTTGCACAATATTGTACACTGCGCCGTTGGTTTTTGGGGGATTGCCTCCTATAGCAGCCCGAGTAATAGCCGCCTATTCAATCGTAATTTTGCAATTGCCTATACTGCGATCGCCATCATGGGATTACTACCCTTCACGAAGACGACATTTGGATTAATGCCAGTGTTCGGTAACAATGTTTTCTTAAACTCCCTAACGGCAATAGCCGCCTTTTACTATGGTATTGTCATACCTGCCAAGGTGAAGGGTACTAATTTATTGCAGGAGCTATAAGTAATTGCTCGTAGTCTTGCTTTGTATCAATATCGATCGCACCCTCTGGAAACGGGACACCAAATACGACCGATGAGTGTTTAGCAATCACTTGTTTGGCACCTCGATTGCCTTTGAGTGCAGCCAGTTCTGAAAATATCTCCCGGTCAAACAAAGCCGGGACTCCCAGAATTTGTTCATACTCTGAGGCAATAATAGGTTGCTGAATTTCTCGGTAAGCGGTAATCAATGCATTGATGTGTTGTACAGAAAGAAAAGGTTGATCGCAAAGTACTAGCACGACTGCTTCTAAGCGATCGCAGGCAGATGTTAATGTTTGGATACCAACCTGTACTGAAGTTCCCATTCCCTCAGCCCATTGCAGATTTTCGACAATTTGAACCGATAAATGTTCGACTTCCGGTCGCATTTGTTCCGCATATGCACCTAGCACTACAATGATCGGCTGACAAAGTGAAGCAACAGCGATCTCTACAGTACGCTGCAAAAAACTTGTACCCTCATATAATAATAGTTGTTTCGGAGTGCCTAGACGCTTGGACGCCCCTGCCGCCAAAATTACCAAACCAATGTTACCTACTTGACTGGGTGGTTCCATATTTCCTCTCAGTGAATTGGTCCCTGTCGCGCTCTCAACAAACCACCAGAGCGATTTGCTAAAATTGCTTGAATTTCGGCAATGATCGACAATGCAATGGTTTCTGGTGAATCTGCGCCAATATCAAGACCGACAGGAGCATAAATACGGTATAGGTGCTCAGGAGTTAGCATCAATCCCGCCGATTCGATCTCTTGTAACAATTGGTGTGTGCGGCTTTTTGGACCTAATACCCCGATATATGAGATGTCAGATAGTAGTAAGGTTCGCAACAGTGCCAAATCGGTCTTGTATGTATGAGTCATAACGATCGCCACAGTGCGTGGAGTCAACTTGAGGTGGTTCTGAATTATTTGCGGTTCGCTGAAAATGATTTGGTCAGCTAAAGGAAAACGTTCTGAGGTTGTGTAGCCCGGTCGGTTATCTACAATTGTGACATACCAACCTAAGTGTTTAGCAAGGTTGACAACAGGAATGGCATCATAACCTGCACCAAAAATAGCAAGAAAGACAAGAGGGTCGATGACTTCAAGGAACACTTCCGCAATTCCGTTAGGAAGAATATAAGACTCGTTGCGCGATTTACCTTGACTCAGATCTTGCACCTGGAAATATTGATGTCAAAACCACAACTACGTGCTAGATGAATCAATCGTTTAATATTAAGTAAAAGAAGAGACACGACTAATTG
>Ga0209512_1003295_pt1 | contig 15586 bp, 9 predicted proteins | sample frozenSSSSmetaG_FD_184142 | JGI IMG/M metagenome (GOLD analysis project Ga0209512, IMG submission 184142) | Glacier valley bacterial and archeal communities from Borup Fiord, Nunavut, Canada, to study Microbial Dark Matter (Phase II) -... | ecosystem: Environmental > Aquatic > Freshwater > Ice >... | reverse complement strand
CGCATGGATGAAAAAAAACCTAAGCCAAGTTGCCCCAAGTAGTTATGGGGACGATCAGGGCGACAGGCTCGACCCATTCTACTATGACGAATTTGCAGAATTTATGGCCGCTTATGTTAAAATTTGGAAAGAGCAAACTGGTGATGACCTTTATGCGATAAGCATTCAGAATGAGCTTCAATTTGAAGAATCTTATGGGGGAGCTTTATATAGTCCCGAAGAATATAAAAATGCTGTTATTGCAGTTGGGAGAAGGTTTAAAAAAGAGGGTATAACAACTAAACTTTTTGGACCGGAAAACCTATACTTTCAAGGTGGGCCACGTGCTTGGATTGAAGCAATAAACAATGACCCCGAAGCCAGGCAATATTTTGATATTGTTGGAGTTCATTACACAGAAACTTTTGCGGACTGGACTGATGCCCGCAAAGTAGCCAACTTACTGCCGTCAAAGGCCCTTTGGGTTTCAGAAGCGGGAGCAGGGAATGGCGAATTAAGTTCAGCAACTAGGTGGCCACAAGCATTAAGTACTGCTAATGCCTGGTATAATGCGCTTAATTACAAATATGGCCAAGCAAATGGATGGGTTTATTGGGGGTTTGAAGGTACTTTGCTTGACAAAAGCACCATGCCTACACCAGGGTATTATGTAACCGAAAATTATACTAAATATATTCGCCCTGGTGCTATACAGGTAAAATCAGTTTCATCAAACAGCAATGTGGTTTTAACAGCTTTTAAAAACCCTGATGGGACTGTAGCATTAGTATTAATAAACAATGGAAGCAGTCCGGTCGAGTACAAAATAAACGGTGGAAACTTACCTTCCAGCTTTCATTCTTTTGTAAGTGCTGCCAATGAAAACTTTGTCCAATCGACTGATGTAAATGCTTCGGGCGTTGCTTTATTACCTGCAAAAAGCGTTACCACACTTGTAAGTAATAATGATGTACTTGGTAGTGGCTTGCGAGGTTATTATTTTAATAATATGACTTTGACTGGCACACCAGCACTGATTAGGATAGACCCTACGGTTAATTTTAATTTTGGTGATAATACTTCGCCGGCAGCTGGAGTTAATGCCACCGGTTATTCGGTAAGATGGCTTGGTCAGGTGCAGGCGCCTGTAAGTGGTGCTTATACTTTTACCACTGAATCAGATGATGGTATAAGGCTATGGGTTAATGGTGTGCAGGTGATTAATAATTGGACTTTACATGGCCCAACAGTTAATAATGGTACCAGTATTAATTTGAATGCGGGTCAAAAATATGACATACGCCTTGAGTATTTTGAAAATACCGGCAATGCTATTTCAAGACTTTCTTGGTCATATCCTGGGAAGGCCCAACAAATAGTGCCTCAGCAAAATTTATTTCCTGCAGCGCTAGGTCAAAATGGAAATGGTACAGGGTTGGCTGCGACTTATTATGATAATATTGATTTTACAGGTGGAACTGTTAACCGGATTGACCCAACAGTGAACTTTAATTGGGGCGGAGGCTCACCAGACCCTGCAATCGGGCCTGATTCATTTTCAGCAAAATGGACAGGAAAGGTTCAGGCACAATTTTCTGAAACGTATACTTTCTATACAAATTCTGACGATGGGATTAGGGTTTCTGTAAATGGTCAGCAGATTATTAATAATTGGACAGACCATCCACCTACGGAAAATAGTGGGTCAATTACTTTAGCAGCCGGTCAAAAATATGATATTTTAATAGAATATTACGAAAATGGCGGAGGTGCTGTGTCAACATTATCATGGTCAAGCGCAAGCACTAGTAAGCAAATTGTACCGCAATCACAATTATACCCTGCAGCTCAGCAAGCATTAAGCGATATACATCCAACAATGGTAACATATCCTAACCCAGCTACCGCTCAATTAAATATTGCATTTACTGCTATAACAGCTCAGGTTGCAAGAGTACAAATTCACGATTTGCAATCGAAGGTTGGTCATGATAAATCATATAATATTGAGAGCGGAGAAAATGTTTTAACAATAGCTATTAATCATTTAAGCCCAGGTATTCATTTAGTTAGCTTATATGTTGATAGAAAGAGAACTGTTCAAAAAATAATTGTTATTCAATAATTGATTTTATAAGTATCTTAAAAAAAGAGAGGGGTAGAAAATTCTATCCATCTCTTTTTTTTTGTTTTACTTCAGCACACTACAGGACTGCTCAGCTAATTTGTTTAATTATATTTATAAAAATTTCAATATTTAATTAAAATTAAATAATATTTAACCAAATAATTATTGACTATGAAGGTTTACCTTTTCCTTTTAATCGCTTTGTATTTTTTCATTTTTCAAAATTCTTTTTGCCAAAAAAAAATAATTCTCAAAAACTTAACTTGTGAATATAAAAATAATCCTCTGGGGCTTGATGCTAACAATCCTCGATTCGCATGGATGATTGAATCTATAAATCAAAAGGATATTATACAAAATTCCTATCAGATTAAAGTTTCAACAATTCAAAACGATTTAAAAACATCAAATAAATTATTTTGGGATAGCGGAAAAATAACTACAGGCCAATCAATTCAAATACCTTTCAATGGAAAAAAACTTTCTTCCAAACAAAGATATTTTTGGCAGGTAAAGGTTTGGACAAATAAAGGAGAAAGTGAATGGAGTGAAATAAATTTCTGGGAGACAGGCTTATTAAGCCCCTCTGACTGGGTTGCAAGCTGGATCGAAACCAATCTAAAGGAAGATATTAGTAAAACTCAACCTACTCAATATTTTAGAAAAGAATTTAAAAGCAATGACAACATAATCTCTGCAAGGGCATACATTACTTCACATGGGCTATATGAAGCATTCATCAATGGAAAAAGAGTTGGCGATGCACTTTTTACTCCCGGGTGGACAAGCTATAATAAACGCTTACAATATCAGGTTTATGATGTGACTTCATTGTTAAAAAATGGCACAAATGCAATCGGTGTAATATTAGGAGAAGGATGGTATAGAGGAACCCTTGCATGGGACAACAATAGAAATATATATGGATCTCAACTTGCTTTGCTAATGCAGGTAGAAATTAAATATGCTTCAGGAAAAGTAGAAACTATTGTTACCGATGAATCGTGGAAATCATCTATGGGGCCAATATTATCGTCCGAAATTTATAATGGCGAAGTTTATGACGCCCGTTTGGAAAAGAAAGGATGGAGCGATGCCAACTTTGGAGATAATGATTGGAAAATAGTTAAAAATGTATCCATTTCTAAAGATAATCTAATAGGTATGGATGGCCCTTTGGTAAGAAGAATAGATGAAATAAAACCATTAAAATTAATTTTTACACCTAAAGGTGATACCGTTTTAGATTTAGGTCAGAATATGACAGGGTGGGTAAAATTAAAAGTAAAAGGTAATAAAGGAACAAAAATAACCATTAGACATGCGGAAGTTTTAGATAAAAATGGAAACTTCTACACTGAAAATTTAAGAAAAGCCAATGCTCAATTGGAATATATCTTAAAAGGTGATGGAATAGAGGAAATTTATGAACCTCATTTTACTTTTATGGGCTTTCGATATATAGCTATTAAAAATTGGCCAGGTAAAATTGATTTAAATAATATTACCGGAATAGTTATACATTCAGATATGGAAAAAACAGGAAGTTTTGAATGTTCAAACCCACTACTTAATAAACTACAACACAACATACAATGGGGGCAAAAAGGAAATTTTCTCGATGTTCCTACCGATTGCCCACAACGTGATGAAAGATTGGGATGGACTGGTGATGCAGAAGTATTTGCGCCTACAGCATCTTACAATTATAACGTAGCTCCATTTTTTACAAAATGGATGAAAGACGTAGCTGCTGATCAGTTAGAGAATGGAGCAATACCAGCAATTATTCCTGATGTACTTCATGGAGTGATGGCTGGTGCTTGTGGTTGGGCCGATGTGGCAACTATTATCCCTTATGTTATTTATTCACACTTTGGCGATAAGCAAATTTTAGAAAAACAATATCCAAGTATGAAAGCCTGGGTAGAGTTTATGAGAAAAACTGCAGGGCAAAAATTTATTATTAATAGTGGAAATCATTTTGGTGATTGGTTGTCTTATAATTCGACCGATCCGGGTGGTGAATCGGCATACACTGATAAAGATTTATTGGCAACTGCCTTTTTTGCTTATTCTACCGATATTTTAAGTAAATCTGCAAAAATAATTGGAAAGGAAGACGAGGCGAGAGACTATGAAGCCTTACATAATAATATAAAAAAAGCTTTTCAAAAGGAATTTATTACTGCAGATGCCAGGTTAAGCCCTAATACTCAAACAGCTTATGCACTTGCCCTAGAGTTTGATTTGGTTAATGAGGATCAAAAAATAAAAGCAGCAGAAAGACTTGCCAATGATATCAAACACAGAGGTAATCATTTATCTACTGGTTTTTTAGGTACACCTCATATTGCACAAGCTTTAAGCCATAATGGACAGCTTCAAGTAGCTTATGATTTATTATTGCAAGAAAGTTATCCATCATGGTTATTTCCCGTAAAAATGGGTGCAACCACCATTTGGGAAAGATGGGATGGAATTAAAAGTGATAGTACATTTCAAGATAAAGGAATGAATTCCTTTAATCATTATGCGTATGGAGCTATTGGCGATTGGATGTATACAAATATAGCAGGTATTACACTTGACCCAAAAAACCCAGGTTATAAACACTTTTTTGTTCGTCCTCAACCTGATAAAAGGATCCTTTCTGCAAAGGGTACTTTAATTTCGCCATACGGAAAAATAATATCAGATTGGAAAATAGTAAACGGAATGTTTATTATTTCTGTAACAATACCTCCTAATTCCTCTGCTGAAATAAAATTACCTCATTCTAATTTAAGCCAGGTTCGAGAGAAAAATGTGATTATTAAAAAAGGAGATGGAATAAATGAAATTCAGCAATTGAATGAGAATGTATTAATAAAATTAGGTTCAGGAAATTATGAATTTACTTATCCTTTTTCATTTAAAGAATAAGGAATATTAATCATAAAGTGTATTATTGATAAGTTTTATTTTAAATTTTATTATAAAATTTAATTTTAAATAAAAAATATCAGTTTATCGATATCAATATATTGATAAATTGATATTTTGTTTTTTAAAGTGATGGCCTTAATGTTAAATAAAATGGTACTTCGTATTTATATCTTGAGTTTTCAAGAACCATTTGTGCAGCTATCATTCCCATTCTTGAAAAATCTGTCGAGACTGTGGTTATACCATTAATTAAAAGACTTTTTAAAGCAGTTTCGTTGTAAGAAATGACGCCTACTTGTTTTCCTATTTCAAGGCCTAAGGTTATAATTCTATGAAGTAATACAACCAGGTCGTCTTCCATTAAATTAATAAATACTTCCCCTTCAGAAATTATTTCAATTGATATATCAGAAACAACTAAAGGTATAAATGCAAAGTCCTGACAAAACTTATGAAATCCATTTAATATTTCTGAAGGGAAATAACTATTTTCCGGAAAGATTATTTTTAAGGTATGGTATTTACTAAGTGGTTCCATGGCTTCGCTTAATGCCTTGTAAATATCATTTTCAAAATTCTCATATACTGCCCCAAATTCTCCTTCAACACCTGCAACTAATTTATCCATCAATATTAGTTTTTCTTTTGGTAAAGTATTTATAATATTATGTGCTTGAATATCCTTTTCTAAAAAATGAGGAATAATTACATAGTGCGAATAGTTACCCTTCTTTTCAGAAATTAATTTTTTGAATAAGTTAAAATCATTATTATAAATATAAAAATCAATTGCTGCCAGGTTACCTAAGGTACTTACGAAAGAATCATAAATAATTTTTTTGTGAGCACTAAGCTTATTAAAAAGTAAAAATATATATAGGTTTTGCCTGAATACAATGTTCTTGATAAAATATCCTTTACCGGGAACAGAGATAAGCACATCTAAATTTTTAAGGTATCGATATGCTTTTTCAGCAGTATCTCTCGAAATATCAATTGTAAAATTCAACTCATTGATGGAAGGCAAGATATCATTTTTCTTAATTTTACCTTCTTCCAAAGCTTTAAGAATCGAATAGGCTAATTGTAAGTATTTTGGTGTTGCTGAAAACTCATCAACTAAAATTAAATCTAATATTTTTTTTGATTTCATATAAACAAAGCAGGATAGTAAAGGACTGTTAAGCAAAGTTATGTTATTAGGTTTATATCAAGTTTTTTTTATACATATTTTAGAAAATAATAAACACAAAATTTTGAGATGATTAATAATATACTATTTAACCATGTTAGTTACTTATGGGATAATGATGTTGCCGATAAACTTAAAGGCGATGAAGTAGGGCTATTATTGTATAGGTCAAACTTATTGGGTGCTGATCTGCGATTAACCAATTATGGGGGTGGAAATACATCATGCAAAATTATTGAAAAAGACCGCTTGACCGGAGAAAATAGTGAAGTAATGTATATTAAAGGATCCGGAGGAGATTTGGGTACCTTAAAAAGAAATGGCTTAGCGGCATTACATGTTGAAAAATTAAAAAATCTAAAAAATATCTACAGAGGTTTAGAATTTGAGGATGAAATGGTAGATATATTTAATTACTGCCTTTCCGACCTTAATTCAAAAGCACCATCTATTGATACTCCATTGCATGGATTTTTACCTTTCGAGCATATTGATCATCTTCATCCAGACGCAGCTATTGCCATCGCAGCTTGTAAAAATGGCAAAGAAATTAATAATGAGCTTTTTAATGGAGAAATAGGATGGGTAGATTGGCAAAGACCAGGATTTGATTTAGGACTAAAACTTAAAATGTGTTTAGATGAAAACCCGAATATTAAAGGAATTTTATTAGGTTCTCATGGCTTATTTACTTGGGGGAAAACCGCTTATGAAAGCTACATTAATACATTAACAGTAATAGAAAAATATTCAGATTATCTAAATAATAATTATGGTAAAAAAAGGGCTGTATTTGGTGGGACAAAACTTAATTTAATTCCACAAGAAAATCGAATAAGCCAGGCAATTTTACTTGCTCCAATATTAAGAGGCTTTTGTTCGTCACAAAATAGAATGATTGGTCATTTTTCTGATGATGAAAGAGTTATGGAATTTATAAACTCCAATGATTTAGAAAAATTAGCACCATTAGGCACCTCATGCCCTGATCACTTTTTAAGAACTAAAATTGCACCTTTAGTATTAAATATATCTCCAGAGGAAGACCTCACAAATACAAATACCATAAAAGAAAAACTGATTCCGATTTTTAATCAATATCGGGAAATGTATAAAACTTATTATGAAAAACACAAACACCCCAACAGTCCTGCAATTCGGGATACCAATCCTGTTGTAATTCTATATCCAGGAATTGGGATGTTTACTTTTGCTAAAGATAAACAAACGGCGCGTGTGGCAGCAGAATTTTATATTAATGCTATCAATGTAATGAAGGGAGCAGAGGCAGTTTCCGAATATGTGTCTTTACCACTTCAAGAAGCTTTCAATATAGAATACTGGTTATTGGAAGAAGCAAAATTGATGAGAATGCCTAAAGCCAAACCACTCTCTGGTAAAGTGGCACTTATAACGGGAAGTGCCGGAGGGATTGGCAAAGCCATTGCTAAAAAATTAATACAAGAAGGGGGATGTGTAATGCTTAATGATAATGATAATGAAAGATTAAAAAAAGCAGTTGAGGAATTTAAAATAAATTTCGGAAATGATTTTTTTAATCATGAAAATTTAGACGTCCTTAATGTTGAAAGCATACAAAAATGTTATCAAAAAGCAATTTTATATTTTGGCGGAATAGATATTATTGTTAATTGTGCCGGAATTTCTATTTCTAAACCAATTGAAGAAACTACAGAAAAAGATTGGGATCTACTTTATGATATTTTAGTGAAAGGCCAGTTTTTGGTAAGTCAAAAAGGGGTTGAGATTTTAAGAAAGCAAGGGTTTGGTGGTGATATTATAAATATTGTCAGTAAAAATGCTTTAGTTTCAGGACCGAATAATCTGGCATACGGTTCTGCAAAATCTGCTCAATTACATGGTAGCAGATTAATGGCAGCTGAACTTGGTGCAGATAAAATTAGAGTAAATGTTGTAAACCCTGATGCTGTTATTGCCGATAGTAAAATATGGGAAGGTGATTGGGCAGAAGGAAGGGCTAAAGCCTATGGAATTACAGTTAGTGAATTACCTGCTTTTTATGCAAAACGAACTTTATTAAACGAGATGATTCTTCCTGAAGATATAGCAAATGCCGTTTTTGCATTTACAGGAGGCCTTTTATCGAAATCAACAGGTAATGTACTCAATGTGGATGGAGGTGTTGCAACGGCCTTTGTACGTTAATTATTTATTAAAAAGATTATGATTTTAAAAGAAATTCAAGTTCAAGAACATAATGAAAGTCAATATGCCTTGCATAAAAAAAAATTTAGTTTCTTATCAGAAACGCTAAGTGATAATGGTATAAATGTTAACAAAATTTTAGATGATTTAATCAGATTTCAAATTGCTATACCTAGTTGGGCACTTGGGACTGGCGGAACAAGGTTCGCCAGATTTTCTGGTGGTGGTGAGCCACGGACTTTAGAAGAAAAAATAGAAGATGTTGGCATGATCCATAGTTTAAATAAATCATCAGGAAAAATCTCTCTTCATATTCCATGGGACATTCCTAAAGATTATAAAAAAATCCAGATTTTGTCTGCAAGTTTCGGAATCCAATTCGATGCAGTAAATTCAAATACATTTCAGGATCAACCCGATCAGGAATTTTCTTACAAATTTGGTTCTTTACAACACACTGATAAAAAGGTAAGACAACAAGCAATTAACCATAATAAGGAAGTCATAAAACATGGCATTGAATTAGGATCTAAATCGATAACGGTTTGGTTATCTGACGGATCATGCTTTCCGGGTCAATTAAATTTTAAAAAAGCTTTTAACCGTACGTTAGAAAGTTTAAAGGAAATTTATTCATCTCTTCCTTCTGATTGGCGAATGTTCGTCGAATATAAACCTTATGAACCCAACTTTTATTCAACAACTGTTGGAGATTGGGGAACATCATTGCTTTTTGCAAATAAACTTGGAAACCAGGCTTTTACTTTAGTTGATTTAGGGCATCATTTACCCAATACTAACATTGAACAAATTGTAGCCTTGTTACTTAATGAAAATAAACTTGGAGGTTTTCATTTTAATGATTCAAAATATGGAGATGATGACTTAACAGTTGGCAGCATCAAACCTTATCAATTATTCTTAATTTTTAATGAGCTCGTTGATAGTGAAACTCCCTTTATTGAAAAAGAATTTGGCTGGATGATCGATGCTTCTCATAATGTAAAAGATCCATTAGAAGACCTTTTACAATCAGTGGAGGCGATTAAAATTGCTTATGCTCAAGCCCTGGTGATTGATAGAATTGCCCTTGAAGAGGCTAGAGATGCAAACGATGTAGTATTATGTCAGGAAATTCTTCAAAATGCTTTTCGAACTGATGTAAGGCCGCTTTTAGCCGAGGCTCGGATGCAAGCCGGAGGTGCATTAAATCCTGTTCAAACTTATCGGTATTTAGCTGTTCGTAAAAATTTAATTTCAGAAAGGGGAAATAAATCTGTTTCTAGCGGTTTATAATATGAAGGAAAAAGTAACTGTCATTTTCGATATTGGCAAAACAAATAAAAAATTTTTTCTTTTTGATCAGCAACTTCAACAACTTCACGAAGAGTTTATAAGCTTTAGTGAAAAAGAAGATGATGATAATTTCCCTTCAGATAACCTAAGTGAAATAGAAGCATGGGTAATAGATAAATATAAAACTGTTTTAAATAATTCTAAATATGATATTGTTTCGGTAAACTTTTCTTCGTATGGAGCATCATTTGTACATCTGGGAAAAGATAAAAAACCGGTAACTCCGTTTTATAACTATTCAAAACCTTTCCCTTGCGAAATTCTGGATGAATTTTATCAAAAATATGGGTCAAAAGAAAAATTTTCAATGGAAACTGCCTCTCCATGCCTTGGCATGCTTAACTCTGGCTTGCAACTTTATTGGATAAAAAAACAAAAACCTGAATTATTTAAACAAATAGCGCATTCACTCCATTTCCCTCAATATTTAAGCTTTTTAATATCTGGAGAATTAACCAATGAATATACAAGCATCGGCTGCCATACAAGCTTGTGGGATTATGATAAAAAATTCTATCATAAATGGGTTTATAGAGAATCAATTGATAAATTATTTCCAAAAATTGTTCCAACAAATACAGCTTTCCATATCAAACCCAACAACATTAAAGTGGGTATTGGTATCCATGATTCATCTTCCGCTTTAATACCGTATTTACAAAAAAGCGAAGTCCCTTTTATTCTAATTTCTACAGGCACATGGTGCATTTGTCTAAATCCATTTAACAATGAACCACTTACGTTAAATAATTTAGAAGAGGATTGTTTGAATTATATGCAGACAAATGGTCAACTTGTTAGAGCATCCAGATTATTTATGGGTAATGAATATAATATATGGACTGAAAGATTAGCCATTCATTTTAATAAAGATAAACTTTTTCATAAAAAAGTTAAATACGATCCGCAAATTTTAAATCAACCATCAAACAATAAAGAAAAAAAATATTATGTTTGGCAAAGCATAAATATTAAATCTAAAACAAATTTAGAAAGAACAGATTTGAGTTTTTTTAAAAGCTATGAAGAAGCCTATCATCAACTCATGAAAGAATTAATGGATTTACAAATTCAGAAATTTTATCAGGTAGTTGGCTCATCATTTATTAAAAGAATATATGTGGATGGTGGTTTTTCAGATAATGAATTATATATTAAAATGCTATCAAATCTTTTACCCCAGTTTGAAATTATCCCCACAAAAATACCATTAGGCTCAGCATGGGGGGCAGCCATGATAATTCAAGATAAAAATTTATAAACTAATAATTCAATAAGGAACATTATGCATGTCATTTTGGGAGTTATTCTTCATTTTATAGGAGGTTTTGCATCTGGTAGTTTTTATATACCCTATAAAAAAGTTAAAAATTGGGCGTGGGAAAGTTATTGGATAGTTGGGGGGCTTTTTTCATGGCTTATCGTTCCCCCGCTTGCTGCGTGGTTAACGGCACCAGGTTATGTGGAGGTTTTAATGCAAACTGATAAAAAAATTCTTTTTTTTACTTATTTAATGGGTGTCTTTTGGGGAATTGGTGGCCTTACATTTGGATTAACTATGCGATATTTAGGTTTATCGTTAGGAATGGCAATTGTTTTAGGTTTTTGTTCAGCATTAGGTACATTGGTTCCACCCATTTTTTACGAAATTTTTGGAAGCCATAACGGTGAAAAAACAATCTCCGAATTATTTAACAGCAGCTCTGGCTTGTTTACTTTACTTGGCGTTGTTGTTTGTTTAATTGGTATCGGGATATGTGGAAAAGCGGGAGTAATGAAAGAAAAAGAACTTTCGACGGAACAAAAACAGGATCATATAAAAGAATTTAATTTTTCAAAAGGATTGTTTTTAGCTATTCTATCTGGATTTTTAAGCTCATTTATGTCCTTCGGTTTTCAAACTGGAAAACCTATAGCAAATGCAATTGTTAAAATGGGTACCGATAGTTTATGGCAGAATAATCCTGTACTTGTTGTCATTCTTTTAGGTGGCTTAACAAGTAATCTACTATATTGCCTCTACATAAATTATAAAAACAAAACTTTTAGTAATTATACCGACAATAAAACACCACTGTTAAATAACTATTTATTTTCTGCAATTGCAGGTACAACATGGTATTTACAGTTTTTCTTTTACGGTATGGGCGAAAGTTTATTAAGTAAAACCGGTTTCGGATTTTCTTCATGGACTTTGCACATGGCTTTTATTATAATTATTTCCAATTTTTGGGGATTATATTTAAAAGAATGGAGAGGTAGCAGCAAAAAAACACTGCAAGTAGTCGGATTAGGAATTGCAGTAGTAATCTTTTCTACCATGTTGGTTGGTTACGGAAATTACTTAGCTTCAAGGTAAACCATAAAAAGTTTTATACAACTTATTGCTTTTAACAATTTTATGAAAGTCGGGTTATTTATTCCATGTTATGTTGATCAGTTTTATCCTCAGGTAGGTATTGCAACTTTGCAATTACTTGAAAAATATAATTGTGAAGTTTTTTTTCCTTTGGATCAAACTTGTTGTGGTCAACCGATGGCTAACTCCGGATTTAATTTTATTACTAAAACATGCAATCAAAATTTTGTAAATAACTTTAAAGAATTTGATTATATAGTTTCTCCTTCGGGCAGTTGTGTTTTACATATTAAAGAACACAATCAAATTGAAAATATTTTTGAACTCACAGAATTTCTAACAGATATCCTTAAGGTTGAAAAAGTAGACGCAAGGTTTCCACACAAGGTTGGTTTACATATTGGTTGCCATGGACAAAGGGGCTTACATTTATCATCTATGTCTGAATTGGTATCACCTTCTTTTTCAAAACCCGAAAAGCTTTTAAAGATGGTAGATAAATTGGAATTGTTAAAACCAGTTAGAGTGGATGAATGCTGTGGGTTTGGAGGAACATTTTGTGTTTTTGAAGAAGCAATTTCCGTTAAGATGGGTAAAGATAGGATCAAAGAACATGAACTAAATGATGTTGATTACATTACAAGTGGTGATGTTTCATGTTTAATGCATTTAGAAGGAATTTTACGAAGACAAAAAAAAGCAATTAAAGTAATTCACTTGGCTGAAATTTTAAACGCTAATTAAAATGCAAAACCAATTTATAGAACATGCTGACGCAGCCGAGAATTTTATTAAAGATGAACCTCGCACTGATTGGCATGACGAAACTCTTTGGTTTGTAAGACAAAAAAGAGATTTGGCAGTAAATAAAATTCCTGAATGGGAAGAGCTTCGTGAGTTTGCCTCCAAAATAAAAGATCACTCACTCTCAAACCTGGATAATTATTTATTGGAATTCGAAAGAAATGCTCAAAATAATGGCATTCAAGTGCATTGGGCATTAGATGCCAAAGAACATAATTCAATTATTTTAGATATTATAAAGAAAAATAATGTTAGCAAAATTGTTAAAAGCAAATCAATGTTAACAGAAGAATGCCATCTAAATGAATTTTTACAAGAAAATAAAATAGAAATTGTTGATACTGATTTAGGAGAGTGGATTGTACAACTTCGTAAAGAAACGCCAAGTCATATAGTTCTTCCAGCAATCCACTTAAAAAAGGAGGATGTTGGAGAAACGTTTCATCAAAACCTAGGTACGCAAAAAGGGCTAACTGATCCAAAAGAATTAACTGAAATTGCTCGTGATTACCTAAGGGAAAAATTTCTTTCAGCAGAGTTAGCTATAACAGGAGTTAATTTCGCAATTGCAGAAACTGGAGGTTTTGTAGTCTGTACCAATGAAGGAAATGCTGACATGGGCGTCCATTTAGCCGACATTCATATAGCCTGCATGGGTTTTGAAAAAATTATTCCAAAATTGAATCATCTATCAGTTTTTTTACGGCTTTTAGCTCGCAGCGCAACAGGGCAGCCAATTACAACTTATTCCAGCCACTTTCATAAGCCGCGAGTTGGTCAACAAATGCATATTATAATTGTGGATAATGGTAGGAGTAATCAATTAGCGAGGCCAGATTTTAGAAATTCTCTTAAGTGTATCAGGTGTGCTGCATGTTTTAATACTTGTCCCGTATATCGCAGAAGTGGCGGACATAGTTATCACAATGCTGTTGCAGGACCAATAGGTTCAATACTTGCTCCTAATATTAATATGCGAGAAAATGCAGATTTGCCATTTGCGTCTACACTTTGTGGAAGTTGTTCAAATGTTTGTCCGGTTAAAATAGATATTCACCAACAATTATGGAAGTGGAGGCAGGTTTTAATGGAAGAAGGTCATGGAAAATCTTCAAAAAAAATAGGTATGCAACTTTTAAATTTAATTTTTACAAAACCTAAAATATATCGCTTGGTTGGTTGGATTGGCAGAATGATAATGAAAAAATTGCCTTTTAGTATTTCAAATTCTTTGAACCCTTGGTATAAACAAAGAGAAATGCCTGAAGTGCCAAAAAATAGTTTCAGAGAGTGGTATTTAAAAAATAAAAAATGAACTCAAGAGAAAAAATTTTAAATGCAATTGGTCAAAATAAACCCTCCCTTGTAGCTTTACCGGAGGTTAAAATTGCCTATGCTGAAAATATTAATTTAACCAGCAGATTTAGTGAAATTTTAACCGGGATTGGTGGAAATACCATCATAGTTAAAAATTATTTAGAAATAAAGTCCAATATCCAGGAAAAATTTGGAACATACCACCGTATTGTTAATCAGGTAGATGAAGTGGAAATTAAAAATGAAGATTCATTAGAGTTAAAAAAACCTTACCAGCTCGAAGACATTGATTTAGCTATTATAAAAGGAAGATTTGGAGTTGCAGAAAATGGATCCGTTTGGGTTGAAGATAGTGATATTTCTCATAGGGTTCTACCTTTTATCTGCCAACATTTAATAATTATTATTAATGAAGAAAATATTGTTTCTAATATGCATGATGCTTATAGATTTTTAGAAACTACTTCTTTTAAAAATTTACAAAACTCTTCTTTTGGAGTATTTATTGCTGGCCCATCAAAAACAGCCGATATTGAACAAAGTTTGGTTATTGGTGCACATGGCGCAAGAAGTTTAATCGTATATATTATAAAAAATAAATTTTAACTTTTAAATGAGTAATATCAATTTAAAAATTTATTTACAAAATTATAAATCTTATTAAAAAAAACCTTCCATTTTTGCTTGAAATGGAAGGTTTTTTTTAGAATTAATTAACAATCAATTTCTTTACAACCATTAAATCTTGAGTTTGTATTTTTACTAAATATAAACCTGGTGATAAATTATGATTTATCAATCCGTTTTCTGGTAAAACTAATGATTGTACTTTTACATTGTTGATGCTGAAAATTGTCTCGTCCTGAAATCACACCAATAAGAAATATTTGATTAATAGAAACAACTTAATATTTTCGCTCTGTTATTTTCGGAAGAAACCTCAAACCTGAATGGCACTTAAAGTCCCTACCTGAAATCTGGTTGGAATGTACTTTTTTTAGTCTACTAAACAAGTGTTAATTAGATTGGTGACCCAGCTTTTCAGGGATCCCTTATGGAAAAATAATTTAATCATGTACGTTCCCCGAAAGTAATTTTTATTTATAATTAATCAATTAAAATTACTGTCGTCCGAGGATTGAAAAATAATCAATAAAATGCTTTAAATTATCGTTGAATCGGGTGTTTATGTGGAATTCAAAAAACTATCCCCTTTGTTTTTACAAATAATTCTAATTGCATTTTTTTAATATCTTCCTTTACAACCTTGATAAACATGGTTGGATTAAGGATGAATTTGAGATAATTGACATAGCTCCCACAATTTTTAGCCGCT
>Ga0209512_1003294_pt1 | contig 15591 bp, 14 predicted proteins | sample frozenSSSSmetaG_FD_184142 | JGI IMG/M metagenome (GOLD analysis project Ga0209512, IMG submission 184142) | Glacier valley bacterial and archeal communities from Borup Fiord, Nunavut, Canada, to study Microbial Dark Matter (Phase II) -... | ecosystem: Environmental > Aquatic > Freshwater > Ice >... | reverse complement strand
GGCTGGCGGCATGAAAAAACACCCAATGAAAACGATCATTCCCATCTTCCCTATCCTCTTCGGCTGCCTGCCGATCATAGCGAATGCCGACGAACCGGCGGCGGATTCCAAAGCGAAGTCCTGCTGCATGATACCCTCCGGACGCGCGATGCTGCTGGTGGCCGTCGCCACATCGGCCCCTGTTCCCGGGGGAGGCGCTGCGGCGGCTCACCCGGACATGGTCTTGATTCCCGGCGGCGAATTTTCCATGGGCAGCGAGTTGCCCGGTAGCCGGATGAATGAGAAACCGGTGGTCAAGGCCAGCGTCGATGGCTTCTGGCTCGATGTCCACGACGTGACCAACGCCGAGTTCCGGAAATTCACGGAAGCCACGAGCTACAAGACCACGGCGGAACGTCCGGTGGATTGGGAGCTAATCAAAAAACAGCTTCCCGCCGGCACGCCCAAGCCGCCCGATGAAGCGCTCCTTCCCGGCTCGCTCGTGTTCACCCCGTCCGAAGGCCCGGTCGATTTGCAAAAGATGGAAGCCTGGTGGACATGGACCCACGGCGCGGACTGGCAGCACCCGGAAGGACCGAAGAGCAATCTCGACGGTCGTGAGGATCACCCCGTCGTGCAAGTTTCCTGGTATGACGCCATGGCCTACGCGAAATGGGCGGGCAAACGCCTGCCCACCGAGGCGGAGTGGGAATTCGCCGCGCGCGGCGGGATGGATGGCAAGCGCTTTGCTTGGGGTGACGAATTCAAGCCCGGCGGCAAGTCCATGGCCAACACCTGGACCGGAGATTTCCCTTATAAGAACACTAAAGAGGATGGCTTCGCGGGCACTTCGCCGGTGAAGACTTATCCGCCGAATGGCTATGGCCTCTACGACATGGGCGGCAATGTCTGGAACTGGTGCAGCGACTGGTATCGGCCCGACACTCATGCGCGGAACAAGCTCGAACCCTCCTGCCACAACCCGGCGGGACCAAAGGCCAGCTACAGCATCGACCATCCCGACCAGACCGAGGAGCGCGTGACCAAGGGCGGCTCCTTCCTCTGCCTTGCCTCCTATTGCGAAAGCTATCGCCCCGCCGCCCGGCGCGGCACCCCGCCGGACACCGGCATGAGCCACATCGGATTTCGCTGCGCCCATTCTCCACCGAAACCAATTCCTCTGAACACCAACACCAACACCAACTGAAATGAAACGAAATAACAAACTAGGAACCCTCGCCTTCGCCCTCGGGCTCGCGCTCATCGGGTCTGCTGCGCAAGCGGCGGACGCAAAGAAACCCAACATCCTCGTCATCTGGGGAGACGATGTCGGCTATTGGAACGTCAGCGCCTACAACCACGGCATGATGGGCTACAAGACGCCCAACATTGACCGCATCGCCAAGGAGGGCGCGCTGTTCACTGACTCCTACGGCCAGCAAAGCTGCACCGCCGGCCGCGCTGCCTTCATCACCGGCCAGTCGCCGTATCGCACCGGGCTGTTGAAAGTCGGGCTGCCGGGCGCGAAGGAGGGCTTGCAGAAGGAGGACCCAACGATCGCCGACGTTCTCAAGGCGCAGGGCTATGTGACCGGCCAATTCGGCAAGAACCATCTGGGCGACCAGGACGATCACCTGCCGACCGCGCACGGTTTCGATGAGTTCTACGGCTCGCTCTACCACCTGAATGCCGAGGACGAGCCCGAGCATCCGGATTATTTCAAGGACCCCGCGCTGCGCAAGAAGTACGGCACGCGCGGCGTGACCCACACCTGGGCCAACCCGGACGGTACGCAGAAGATCGAGAGCACCGGCCCGCTGACCAAGAAGCGCATGGAGACGGTGGACGAGGAAGTCACCCGGGAGGCGATGCGGTTCATGACGGACGCGAAGAAGGCGGACAAGCCGTTCTTTGTGTGGTGGAACTCAACCCGCATGCACATCTGGACGCGGCTCAAGAAGGAGAGCGAAGGCAAGACCGGCCTCGGCATCTATCCCGACGGCATGGTCGAGCATGACGGCCACGTCGGCCAGTTGCTCGACAAGCTCAAGGAACTCGGCCTCGAAGAAAATACCATCGTCATGTACTCCACCGACAACGGCGCGATGAAAGACGTGTGGCCCGAAGGCGGGCAGTCACCGTTCCGTGGCCAGAAGGGCACCAACTGGGAGGGCGGCTTCCGCGTCCCTTGCGCCATCCGCTGGCCCGGCGTCATCAAGCCCGGCTCCGTCAACAACGACATCTTCTCTCACGAGGACATGCTGCCCACGCTCCTCGCCGCCGCTGGCGACCCCGACGTGAAGGAAAAGCTGCTCAAGGGCATGAAGGTCAACGTGGGTGGGAGCGAGAAGACCTTCAAGGTGCATCTGGACGGATACAACCAGATGCCCACGCTGGCCGGCAAGTCGCCCAGCGCGCGCCGCGAGTTCTTCTACTTCCTGGACGACGGCACGCTCTCCGCGCTGCGCTATGACCAGTGGAAGATCGTCTTCGCCGAGAAGCCCGAGCATGGCATCGCTGTCTGGCAGGATGAGCCTAAGCCGCTGGCATTGCCCAAGCTCTTCAACCTCCGCGCCGACCCCTTCGAGACTGCGGATAAGGATGGCGTGGACTATTTCCGTTGGTCCATGGGGCACATGTTCGTGTTGGTGCCAGCGCAGCAATACATCGGGAAATTCCTCGCCACCTTCAAGGAGTTCCCGCCGAGCCAGAAGGCCGGCAGCTTCAGCCTCGACAAGGTGCTGGAGTCGCTCCAGACCCCGCCCAAGGGAGGCAACTAGCGTTTCGATTGTGAAACACGCGGGCCGTCTCCCACGAGGCGGCCCGCGACTTCACCAGCGAAGCAATCAACGACTGAAAGAACACAATTGTGAAATTGAAAAATCCCCAACTCCTCGCCGCCGCTCTTATCGGCGTGCTGGCCATTACCGGCGTCAGCTCGGCGCAAGCGCAGTCCGACAAACAGACCGTTACCGACGCCTACGTCTATGTCCCCAAAGACTTGGTCAAGCGCGGTGAGTGGTTTCCCCCGGCGATCAAGCGGGTGACCTGAGCCAACCAATCATCACCTCAAGAACCCACCCATGAAAACCACACGCACTCTCTTGAAACCTGCCCTCCTCGGCATCGCGCTGTCATCCATCAGCAGTGTCCTGTTCCTCGCCGGTTGCGCCAGCGTCCCGACCGGGCACCCTGTTGATTTTTCGAACTACGACAAACCTCTCACCGAACAGGTCACTGACCGCATCAAGGCCAAGGTCACGGCCCGCCTGGGGGAAGGCAAAAATCTCCATGATCGCTACTTCATCGTCCCCTTTGCCTATGAGAACAAAGGCAACGATGCCGTCTTTTCCCATTCGTTCCTCTCGGTCATCCGGGTCGTCGCCGATGTGAACCAGCCCAAGTTCAACCCCGGGCTGAAAAGGATCGCCTACAAGGGGCGCGAATTCGAGGCCTTCACCATCAGTTGGCTGCCCGATGATTTCCCGGAGAATCCTCATCTGCGCCTTTTCGAAGGACCGGGTGCCATGATTGTTCCCGCGTTGAATCAGTGTCCTGCGTTCCCTGGGAAGAGCTTTGACCTGCCCACCACCCTGAAGCTGGCCGTGGGAGCCAAGGTGGCAGTGGCCATGTGGGGTCCGTATGAGATCAGCAAGCCGGGCTTCGACTTGGGCGTCAAACGCCTGCGCTTGCTCGAGACGGGCACCGTCAAGTATCGTGCGGACGACCGGGGCTACCGGAAGCGGAAGGAAGCGATCAATTGCTTCCATGCCATGGCCGGCCTCGATGAGCTTTTCCCGGACGGCGGGTTCCTGGACACGGGACTCAAGATGTGGGGTCTCAACGGCACCAAGCAGGTCCTGCGCGAATACACCACCACGGCGACAAAAAAACATCTGCTGCTTCAGCCGGTGAACATCGAGAAGGACATCATCGGATTTGTTTACGCGCCCGACCGGACGGGAAGCGGTGTTTACGACCCGTTCGCGACCTCGGCGTATGCCTATCATAAGTAACCCGCGAGGCTATCGCGCCGCACTGCGGCGTAGAAACTCAAGGAATGGGATCTGAAACCCTGAGCCATCCATAACAGCAATCTACTGAGAACAAACCAACGAACATGAAAACCACAATACCATCATCATTCCTCCTCATCGCCTGCGCCCTCGTGTCCTGTCATACGACGGAGACGGCGGCCAGCGGCACCGCCTATACCGCCGGCCACGCCGTGCATGGCGTCGGCAGAACCGTCGTGACCGCCGGGACCGGCGTCGCGAGGACCGTGGGCACCACCGCGACGACCGCCGGCACCGGCATTGCCGAGGGCGATGTCAGGAAAGCCACCGTAGGCACCGCGGCCGCCGCAGGTCATGGCACCGTGTCCACCGTCAAAGACACCGGCAGCAGCCATCTCAAAACCACCGGCGGTGTCATCAAGGACACCGCTACGACGGTGAAAGACACCGGCAATGCCGCCAGCGGCAATTGAAGTGAAGTCCAAGAGTAACACCACATTCCAAGCCACATATACCCACATCCCATGAAACTACTCACATCCATGACTTTGGCGCTGGCATTTACCGCGTCCACCCTTCACGCAGCGGAACCCGCCGCCGGCGGTGACGCTGGCGAACTGGCCAAGAAACTCAGCAATCCCGTCGCCAGTCTCATCAGCGTGCCCTTCCAGTTCAACTACGACAAAGGCTTCAGTCCCAACGATGCGGGACGCACCACTCTGAATGTGCAACCGGTCATCCCCATGTCGCTCAACGATGACTGGAATCTCATCGTCCGGACCATCGTGCCCGTCATTGATGCGGAGTCGCCGGCACCCGGCATTGAGGATGCCAGCGGGCTTGGTGACATCGTGCAGAGTTTCTTTTTCTCACCAAAGCAACCCACTGCGGGCGGATGGATCTGGGCGGTGGGCCCGGCACTGCTGTGGCCCTCCGCGACCGATGATTTGCTGGGCGGCGAGCAATGGGGTGCCGGACCGACAGCCCTGTTCCTCAAGCAGGAAAACGGCTGGACCTATGGGGCGCTGGCGAATCATCTCTGGTCCTACGCGGGCAATGACGACCGCGCGGAGGTGAACGTCACTTTCATCCAGCCGTTCCTTTCGTACACGACGCCGAAGCAGACGACGCTGGGGCTGAATACCGAATCCAGTTACAACTGGGACTCGGGCGATTGGACGGTGCCTATCAATTTAACGGTCTCGCAGCTCGTGAAGATCGGCGGCAATCCGGTGCAGTTCTTCGCCGGTGTCCGCTGGTATGCGGAAAGCCCGGACGGCGGCCCGGAGTGGGGTCTGCGCGCGGGCTTCACGCTCTTATTTCCAAACTGACTCCACAAGGAAGACACCATCGTCCGCCGCCGCATCCCCGCCTTCTGACCCAAGAAAAAGCTGCTATGAAAACCGCAGGCATCCAAAGCCTCTTCGCCTCCGCTCTCTGCGAAGCCGAAGTGTCTAGCCCGCGAAGCGTCCTGGTCATTTCTCTCCTGGCCCTGGCACTGCCGTGCCAGGGCCAGGACATCGAGCCGCGCCGCTGGAGCCATCTGCCAATCGGCAGTAACTTCGGCGGCATTGCCTACGCCTATACCACCGGAGACATCCTACTTGATCCCGCGCTCCAGATCGAGGACGCCCAATTCGATCTCCAAACGATTGCCGCAAAATACATCCGGAGCTTCGAGCTGCTAGGAAAGTCGGCCCGCGTGGACATCACTCAGGCATATCAGACCGGAGAATGGACCGGTGTGCTCAATGGCACGCCCGCCTCAGTCAACCGCAGCGGATGGTCGGACACCTCGCTGCGCTTTGCGGTGAACCTGTTCGGCGCACCGCCACTCGCGGGCAAGGAGTTCGCCGATTACCGGGCGAAGACAGACAGCGAGACGATCATCGGCGCGGGCTTCGTCATGCAACTGCCCACCGGGGAATACTTCGATGACAAGCTGATCAACCTGGGCGGCAACCGCTTCGCCTTCCGCCCTCAACTCGGCGTCGTCCACAACAGCGGCAAGTGGTCGGCGGAACTCACCACCGCCGCAGGGTTCTTCACCGACAACGACGAATTCTTCAATGGCAAGCGGCTGGAGCAGGATCCGGTCTATACCGCCGATGCGAACCTGATTTATACCTTTCGCCCCGGCCTGTGGCTGGCCGGTAGTGTCGGCTACGGCGGCGGCGGCACCACCACCGTGAACGAAGTTTCGAACGACAACAGCCAGAGTAATCTCGGCTTCGGTATCGGCCTGGGTATTCCGATCAACCGAGCCATCGGCGTGAAGCTCGCCTACATCGGTAACCGAACCCAAGCGCGGACCGGGCTGGATGCCGATACCTTCACCTGCGCCGTCTCCGTGATGTGGTGAGGTTCACGCCAGATTCCGAAAAATGAAAATCCCGACTCAAGCATTTCCACCAATACAAAAATGAGCGCACAAATACTCGATGCCATCGACGGCATCATCACCATTGAAGTCACCGGCAAGATTAATCCGGCCGAACTGGCAAGCACCCAGTCTGCAATCCTCGGTCATCTCCGCGACTGGGGCGAAGGCTCCATCCTCTGCATCTGCGAAGAATTCGAGGGCTGGACCGGCGGCGACTGGGGCGACCTGTCCTTTCAGATCGAGGCGGATTCCCTGATCCGCAAAATGGCGATCATTGGCGAGAGCGAGTGGGAAGCTCTGACCCTGGCGTTCACCGGAAAAGGCTTTCGTCCGTTTCCGATCGCATACTTTCAAACGGATCGTTTGATCGATGCCCGCGCTTGGCTGAAAAGCTGATCCGGTGGCAGGCTCGATGAATCTCCAAACATGGTCCTTGCCGCTGCGATATGAAAAAGCATCAGGCCTTCCCTAAAGGGCAGTAGTTGGCCGACCGCGCAGGTGCTTATCATCCGCACCTCACCTCGTCCACCGCACGAAATCGCACCGACTCCACTTCCTCCTCGGAGCCCCGACATACAAACGAGCCGCCCCCCTTCACATTTCATTCCCTACCATTTGAAATATCAGAAAATCATGAAAAATCAATCCGCCGTCCTGGCCTCCCTGTTGTTCGTTAGTCTGCCGGCTTTCGGGGGGACGCCCTCCATCGAGGCACCGCCTTCTTCTCCAGCCGCCTCAGATGCGTGGGAGTTCCGGGTCGGCCTCCCTCTTTGGATCTCCGGCTTGGATGGCGAAGCCGGAGTGCTTGGTAGGATCGCGCCGGTCGATGTGGCGTTCAAGGACATCCTCCCGGTCATCGATATGGCGGCGGCCCTCAGCTTTGAGGCCCGCCGGGGACCGTGGGGGATTATGACGAGCGGAATTTACATGAACATCTCCGATGCTGGGGGAACTCCGGGGCCGCTGATCGACTCGCTGAAGGTGGAGATCAAACAACTCGTGCTCGATGGTGCCGTGAGCTACGCCATGATCGACAACGACTGCGGCTCGCTGGAACTGCTCGCCGGTGTCCGCTATAACCATATCAAGCTCGGTCTGAACATCGACAGCAGGTCGGGTAATTTCTCCAAGGATGGTTCGGAGACATGGGTGGACCCTTACGTGGGCGTGCTGGGCCGCACCCGGATCTCGGAATCCATCAGCTTGGTGGGCAAGGGCGACATCGGCGGATTCGGCGTCGGCTCCGATCTCACATGGCAGCTCTACGGCGGTGTGGAATTCCAGATTTCCCGGAGCTGTTACCTGGGTGTCGGCTACCGTTATCTGAGCGTGGATTATAGCTCCGGGGGCTTCACTTATGATCTGGCCACCAGCGGCCCGCAAATCGAGATGGGCTTCGCATTCTAACTCAAGGATGCCAATGACTCTCAGGACTCTCACCCGTATGGGTGCCTAACAAACTCATAAAAATGAACCAACACATGAAAACGCTCACCCTCGGAATGATCACCCTGTCTCTATCGGGCCTGCTCGGCCTCGCCCAAACCATTCCTGCCGTGGACTACGAGGCGAGGGTGAAGTCGGTGGAAACCCTGAAGCAGCACATCGAACAACGGGAGGCGCGCTTCGGGTTGTTGAAGCAGGATCTGCTCGGCTTGGACGGCAGGTTGGAAAAACAGATCGACACGATTGTGAAGACTCTTTCTTCGATCAAGGACTCCAATGATTCCAAAACCCGGGTGGCTGACATCAAGGGTGACGTGATTAAGTCCTTGGTCCGCACGATCTGGATCTATCGCCAGAGGCGGGTCGAGGTGTTTGAGCGGATGCGCAAGGAATCGAGCGTGCCGGACGAGCGTCTCGAAGTGGACGTTAAAGTGTTTGATGACCGGATTGACAAGCGGGTGGAGCAGGTCATGGAGTTGTCACGCTCGTTTCCCGGGCATGAGGATGTCAGCAAGTATGAGTCGGGCGGAGGTTCCTATTATGACGGCTGGCATCAGGAGAACACGCGCCTCAGCGAAGACTGGAAGCAGAACCGCCGCAGTAGCAATTCCAGTGATGAGGTCCGTCGCGAGCTGCTTCAGACTCTGGAAAAGGCACTGACAACGAATCAATCACGCCTCGCGACGATCGCGGACACCCTGGCCAATCGCAAGATTTCCGATGACGAGCGCAAGCTTCAACAGAAGGAACTCGGGCGTCTGGATGCCATAATCGACAATCTAAAATCCCAGAAGCGCGCGCTGGCTCTGCCATCCGCTGGAGCAACCAAGGAAATCGGAGGCGATGAGGCTCTCAACGCCGAACAGATGCTGGACGATGCCCGCGTGGACCTCTCCCGCGATTTCTCCGACATCATCCGAAAATACAGCGAACTTGACCAAGAGCGCACTCGCCTCTTCGACCTCAAAAACAACCTGAACGCACGCGAGGAGTGGTTGAAGGACAACCCGCCGTCGGGTGTGAAGACTCCCGAGAAGTGAGAAGTGGATCGTGATCTCACTCGAAAAACTCCTCGGTCATTTGCTCAGAATCATTTTCTAACGATGCGAAACAAGCCTCCACTTGGTTTAAAGATTAGGATCTTCACTTGGTTCGGAATAGTGCTGTTCGCCCCCGTGTTCCTGCTGGCTCTCACTTGGGCGTTCGGAGCCCTGTATTACGACGGTCCGTCGCGATGGCTCGCCGGGGTGCAGGCGGTGGCGATTCTGGCGGTGTTTGTCCTCGCCCGCGGTTGGCGGCTCAAGCTCGGCATTTCCGGCGCGTGGTTCACCATCGTCCTGGTATGGTGGCTCACCCTCAAGCCGACCAACGAAGGCGACTGGCAACCCGACTTGGCCCAACTCGCGTGGGCCGACATCAATGGCGACGAGGTCACTCTCCATAATGTCCGCAACAGCGACTACCGCAGCGAGACCGACTACACCCCACACTGGGAAACCCGCAGCGTGCGCCTCTCGCAGATCACCGGCATTGACCTAGCTATCAACTATTGGGGTTCGCCGTGGATGGCGCATCCGATCGCCAGCTTCCAGTTCGCTGATGGCCCTCCGTTGTGCATTTCGATCGAGACGCGAAAGAAAATTGGCCAAAACTACTCCGCCATCGGCGGCCTCTATCGTCAGTTCGCGCTGACCTACATCGTCGCCGACGAGCGCGACGCCATTCGCGTTCGCACCAACTACCGCCACGGTGAGGACGTCTATCTTTACCACACCACGGCTACCCCGGACCAGGCCCGCGGGCGGTTTCTCGAATACCTGCGCGCGCTCAACGACATCCGCCAGCATCCCCGCTGGTATAACGCGATCACCACTAACTGCACGACCGCCATCCGCGACCAGCACGCCGCCGGCCAACGTCTCCCATGGGATTGGCGGCTCTTGCTCAACGGCAAGGCCGACGAGCTGATATACGAGCGCCACCTCATCGCCACGGGCGGACTTTCCTTCGCCGATCTGAAGCGGCGCTCCCTCGTCAATTCCGCCGCAAACGCCGCAAACGCCGATCCTGATTTTTCCGTCCGCATCCGTGAAAGCCTGTCGGGCATGTGAAACCCAATTTAAACCAAACGCCACTTCTCCTCAAACTCCCGATACTCTCATGAAAACCACCACAAGCCTAATTCAAGGCGTCTCCCTGATAGCGACGCTTGCTATAATTCCGCTACTTTCAGCCGCACCTGCCGCACCTGCCGACCCCGGTTGGCCCCGCGTATTCAGCAAGGGCAAGCAGCAACTGACGATCTATCAGCCACAGGTGGACTCCTGGACGGGATTCACCACCACGCACTACCGTTACGCCTTCGCAATCAAAGGCGTTTCCCAAGAAGAAAAACTCGGTGTGGCCGAGGTCGATGCCACCACCTTAGTGGACCAGTCTGCGCAGGTCGTAGGGATCACGCCAGTGAAGCGGGATTTCCGTTTTCCGGACACTCCCGATGACGAGGCAGACACTCTCCGCAAGGCAATCGAAGAGATCATTCCAGCCGGCCGCGTGACGACTCTTTCGTTGGAACGCATGTTAGCCTATGTGGATCCCGCGCAACAACCGGTGCAGCGCACTGTAGAGGTGAACACGAATCCGCCGAAAATTTTCCACAGCGGAAATCCAGCCATCCTCGTGATGTTCATGGGTGAACCGGAATTCAAACCGGTAGAAAAGGGCCGGACCGACCTAATGTTCGCCATCAACACCAACTGGGATGTGTTTTACGACACGGCCCTACAGCGCTATTATCTCCTCAACGGCGGGACTTGGCTGAGTGCAACCGATGTGAAAGGCCCATGGACACCAGCCAAGCCAGTTTCTGGATTGTTGCAAACGCTTCCCGATCAGGAAAACTGGGCCGATGTGCGCAAGGCCACCCCAGGTGAACCGGCGAAGGAAGCGCCTGTTACATTCGTGATTACCGAACCAGCGGAAATAATCCTAACAAAGGGAGATCCCTCCTTCACCCCGATTCGAGGAACGCAATTGATGCGCGTCACCAATAGTGACAGTCCGCTGTTCTTGGATGCGCCGGGCAAACAATACTATTTCCTCGTGGCTGGCCGCTGGTTCCGGGCAGAAAATCTCGACGGCCCGTGGACTTCAGCCAGCAAGGATTTACCCGCCAATTTTGCCATGATTCCCGATGGCGATCCCGCAGCCTATGTGAAGTCCTCTGTGGCAGGCACTCAGGACGCACGGGATGCCGTGATGCTCGCGTCCATTCCTAACACCACTTCGGTCGATCTAGCGCAGGCCAAGTTGGAAGTGACCTACAGCGGCGAACCAAAATTCACTGCAATCGAGGGGACATCGCTGAATTACGCGGTCAATGCATCGGAAACGGTGTTGCTTGTGGATGCTGGCTACTACTGCTGCTCTCAAGGGGTCTGGTTCAACAGTTCGGGCCCCGTAGGCCCGTGGTTGCTTTGCAGCAATGTGCCCCCCGCCATTTACACAATCCCTGCCTCCCATCCGACTCATAACGTCACTTACGTCACGGTTCAAAGCTCCACTCCAACCACAGTCGTCTATAACCAAACGTCGGGCTACAGTGGCGAGTATGTGGCCACGAATGGCGTGCTAATGTTCGGAGCCGGCATGCTGCTTGGAGCGATCATCGCCGATCATCATGACTACTACCATTATCCGGCACCGGTGTTTTACTCCTACGGCTGCGGCGCTGTTTATCACCATGGTTTCGGCGGCTATCATAGCAGCGCCAGTCGGTATTACGGACCCTACGGCGGAGCAGGCCGCGTCGCCGCCTACAACCCAGGCACTGGAACCTATCAGCGTGGTGCCTACGCCTACGGTCCTGCGGGAAGTGCCTCCGTGAGGCAAGCCTACAATCCTTATACCGGCGGCTATGCACAAGCAGCCCGGGTCAACACGCCCTATGGCTCGGCTGGACGATTCTACGCCGAACAGGGCGGCAAATCCGTCGCAGGCGGCTACCGTTCCGGTAGCCAAGGGACAGTTGGCGGAATCAAAACCAACAATGGCACAGGAGCCGTCGCCTGGAACACGAATAACAGTCAGGGAACCGTGATCAAGGGTAAGAATGGCAACCTCTATGCCGGCAAGGACGGCAACGTGTACAAGCGCGATTCCAATGGCGACTGGCAGACTAACAACGGCAATAGAGGAAACAATTCCTTACCTGAAAGATCGCCACAAAATCCGGCCAGACCGACCCAACTTCCAGCCAAGCCCGCACGGCCGGATTCTCCTTCGAAACCTGATGTACAGCGTCCTAGCTCTCAGCCGAGGCCGGGCCAGCTTCCAGACAAGCCCGCACGGCCGGATTCCCCCTCGAAACCTGATGTGCAGCGTCCCAGCCCTCAGCCGAGACCAGCTCAGCTTCCAGCCAATGTCCCGGCCTCCACCCGCCAATCCCTGGATCGTGACGCCCAAGCCCGCACTCTAGGCAATCGCCCGGCTCCTACAACGCCATCGGCTTCCGCCCGCCGCAGTTCGGGCACAGGAGAACGGACCGGCACCACCGGACGCTCTTCGGGTGGAGGTCGTTCCTCGGGCAAAAGCCGGGGACACTGATTTGATCTCAACCCTCCATCATTTTCCTAACACACATATTATGACCATCCGCTATTACTCCGCCGCCTTCCTCTTCTTGGGCCTCGCCAGTTGTTCCCTTCAGAAATCCACGACCTCCGCTCCGCCGACAGCCTTCCTCGTTGCTACCGGTGCTAACACGTCTGGAAAAATCGGGAGGCTTCCATTCGATCACTCATGGAAAAATGAGGCGGTGAACATCAGTAAGTATTCACACATCGCCATTCGCCAGGTCTCGACGGCCTACTTGCACAAGGAGCAGTGGAAGGATAGCTACAGCGCTGACATCACCAGCAGTGCTTCGTATGTGAAGCACTGCAATGAACTTGCTAGTTACTTCTCGTCTGCGCTGAAGCGTTCGTTTTCCGGTCCGGGCGGTCGCCTAGCACTCACCGACAGCTCCTCCGGACCTAACACGTTGATCTTGGAGGTCGCCCTTTCGGAAGTCACCTTTGGAAGGCCCGAGGGATACGTTGGAGCCATGGCCGTTCCTGGTGGCAGCATCGTCAATGCCGCTGCGGCTTCTCCAATGGTCGCTTTCGAAGCGCGTATCAAAGACTCCGCCACCGGCAAAGTCATCGCCACGATCTCCGACCGTCGTGGAACGAGATTCAAAATCGTCGATTTCAACCAACTTACGTACACCAAGGCCAATGAGGAAATTTGCGGCGAATGGTCCCAGCACCTGATGCAAGCGGCAAACAAGGAGCTCTTTCCGAAGGTCAAGCGCACGTGGTTCACTCCGTTCTAGCAGACATGATGGCGTGCCCTCCTTCAATAATCCATCCATGAAAATTCCGTCTATTATTGTTCCACTATGGGCAGCTCTCACCTTCACCGGCTGTGTCAACAACGCCCTGCCCCCAGAGGAGGGGGAACAGAGGGCGGCCGTGGCGCACCTGAAAGAAGCCAGCGCGAAAACCACGCCCGCCAGTGAACGGGCGGCGCTCTACCTGAAATCCGCCGCAGAAGCTAAGGTGCTGCTGGATTCCCCGGCATCTGGCGAGGCAGCAAGAATCGTCTATAACAAAGCGGTCGCCGACCTCGTCGTGCTGCTGCGTTCTGCGTACCACGGGCAAATGTGGAATCAGCCCCTAACTCTCTCTGTCGGCAGCAACACCTATCAACTGCACTACGCGAAAGCGACCCGCGACGGCATCTGGGATCCCGCCTATTTCACCTCGTTCACGGCGGCCGCAGATGTGCCGTTGAAAACCATCCGCAACCGAGACTTCCACACAGGCCTCGGCGGGGCGCTGGTCGGCGTCCACAAGACGGACCCGCTTGAACCTTTCTCGCCACTCGTCGGCGTGACGGCACCGGTCACCGCTTTGCTCGATTTCAAAGGCGGAGTGGCGACTCTTTCGCTGGTCAATCCCATCGTAAAAACTAAAGCAAATATCGCCGGAGCAGCTCGTAAACTAGAGGCTGATTTCTCCGCTCCACTGGCTTACTATCCACACAAATCCGAGACCTGGGAGGGACTGATGGGTGCGCTCCGCGTTTCGGACTATATGAAGACGACCGGGCTCTATATGCTCCAACCCTACGACCCCGACCGGATCCCACTCATTTTCGTACACGGCCTCATTTCCACCCCACGGATGTGGCGGAACGTGGTCAACGAACTCGAATCCGACCCCACTCTGCGCGGCAAGTTCCAGTGCTGGGTCTTCGGCTATCCCACCGGAAATCCACCGGCTTACTCCGCCCTGCGCCTGCGTGAAGAACTGGCTCGACTTCAAGTGGTCCACCCGGGCGTGAAAAACTACGTGCTAGTGGGTCACAGCATGGGCGGCCTTATCTCCCGTATTCAAGCCACCGCCGTTACCCGGGAATCCTGGGATGTGACAGGCAAGGACAGGGCGAAGCTCTTTTTCAAAAGCTTCAAAGTGGGCGACCTTGTGGATCGCTGTGTCGTCTTCAAAGCGGACCCGCACGTAGCCCGCATTATCTTCATCTGCACCCCTCACCGCGGGAGTGAAATGGCCGTTGGCAGCCTTGGCGAGTTTGCCGTCAAAATGATCTCACTACCCATCGATCTCACCGCGAATGTTACATCCTCTCTCGGCACCCTCTCCTACCTGACCGGAGACCCTCACCGCATTCCCAACAGTGTGACCGGCTTGTCACCCACCAATCCGATGCTCAAGGTGCTTGACAACCGACCCATCGAAGCCCCCTACCACACCATCCTCGGGGACCGTGGCAAGCGTGACTCTCCCAAGAGCTCGGACGGTGTGGTGAATTACTGGAGTTCCCACCTCAGCAAGGCGAAGTCCGAGAAAATCGTCCCGGGCCCGCACGGCTCCTGCGAGATTCCCGAGACGCTTGATGAAGTCCGCCGCATTCTCCACGAACACCTCAAGGAAAAGGGCGGCGTGCGAGTTGCCCCCTAACCAATCCCCCCAACACCATTAATACAAATCCAATACTGACCATGAAAACAACAACAAATACTACTATACTCCCGCGCCTCATGTTTTGGGGAAACTCCCCGGGCATTTTCCACAAATTGTCATGCTCTGCAGTATAGTAGTCTGTAAGTCTCAGATTGTTGGATAGAGTGACTTAAGTTTGCCTCTGGCTTTTTCATTGGTGAATTGCCAATTGATAGCTTTCGAGTGTTGATTCTTTCAATCGAGGTTGGCGGATTTTTTCTCCTAAGGAATATGTTTGGGAGAGAGGGGCGGACTCCCGTAGGGTTGCGTCGACAAAAACAAACAATGCCTGAAGAAATCCGCCACCTCCGCACGGAGGACCGTAAGATCATCTCCCGAATGAAGAAAGACAATAAGTCGCAGGCCGAGATCGCGAGAACGATTGGATTCAGCCAGGGCACCATCAGCAAGGAGCTGGCAAGGAACTCCGGGAAGGGGGATACCGACCCAAGCAGGCGCAAGCCAAGGCTCTCGAGAGAAAGAAATCCAAGCAGCCCCGGAAGTCGGTGATCACCGAGAGGGAAGAGGATTTTTTCCCGTTAAAATGTTAAAATTCATTGGTGCTGGTTGATCGGGTGAGAGCGGCGGAGCGAATGGCGCATGAATCGGGCGGTTTAAAAAGCGCATGGCAAAAACGAGGTGGCGGATCATTTTTGGCGTGGCGGTTGTGTTAGCTCTCGATGCGGTCTTTCATGCGGTAGCT